>AZIK01002467.1_pt1 | contig 11509 bp, 9 predicted proteins | sample 359131 | NCBI WGS metagenome assembly AZIK01 (sample SAMN02429715, study PRJNA222663) | marine sediment metagenome | biome: Sediment sample; isolation source: enrichment culture of sample MGS-ANC(AMM) from oil contaminated site at the... | place: Italy: Ancona | collected 2012-02-14 | depth 6 m m | reverse complement strand
AGGTCGTATTCCGGACGGGTTTTGTGAATCGCATTGTGGCAGGGCCGGCACACCCAGAGCGTTCGGGTGACCATATCTTCTCTAGAGAACAGTTTCTGGAAACGTTTTTTGCGGTGCAGGTGTTTCGGGATCAGGTGGTGCCGGGTGAGCTTCGCAACCGGGCGCTCGCAGAGTTCGCAGTTATCGGGTTGGGGAGGGAGTCTGAGCATAGTGATCGGAGTTTGCGTGAACGGGGGGTCAGACAAGGCCTGCGCCTGACCCCGATTTTCGTCGCCCTCCCCGACCAACAGTCAGTGCATCAGGGTATAGAGCTTCCGGCGATAGGTCCGTACATCCGGGTTGTTGTTACCCAGCTTGTCGAACAACTCAACCAATGTTGTCTTGGCCACCTCGTCCTTGTATTTGCTGTCTACCTGCATCAGGCGAATCAACAGATCCATGGCCTCGGCGTTGTTCTCCTGTAATACGTGATGCAGCGCCAACTGGTGCAGTGCGTTCGGATCTTTCGGATCCTGCTCCAGAGCCATCTCAAGGTCCTTGATTGGCGGTAGCTCGGCAGACTGCCGGAGAAACTTCACCCGGGCAGCCAGCTGCCTGGCCTGGTGCTGCATCTTCTCTTCCGGAGGCAGACTTTCGAGCACTTTCTCTGCCGTCTCAAGATCGCCCATTTCAGCTTTAAGCTGGGCCAGGTCAATCAACACCTTCAGGTTTTCCGGATCTTCCTGATTCATCTGCGACAGAATCGCCAGCGCCCCTTCAACGTCACCTTCTTCCCAGATCCGGTGGGCTTTGTCATAGGGATCTTCCTTCGGCGCCTCCACGTGCTTGTCCAGAACCTTCCGGATCTCGCTTTCCGGAAGAGCCCCGTTGAAGCCGTCCACTGCCTGGCCGTCCTTGACCAGAATCACCGTAGGCAGGCTGCGTACTCCAAGGCTGGAGGTGAGCTGCTCCTGCTCATCGGCGTTGACCTTGGCCAGCATGAAAGCACCCTGATAGTCATCCGCCAGCTTCTCCAGCAGAGGCATTAACTGCTTGCAGGGGGCGCACCACTCGGCCCAGACATCTACCAGAATGGGCACGGTTGCAGAAGCTTCCATTACTTTCTGCTGGAAGTTTTCCATGGTGGCTTCAAAGATGTAGGGAGAGTTGCTCATGCAGGGCACCTGAAAAAGTCGAATGAATCGTTACGGATTGTCAGGAGACATGGGGCCGCGTCCCGGAAAATCAAGCAGCACCGAACCAAAGCCAGCTCCTTGAAATCACCGTATCTGACGTTACATAGCTATTAATCAATGCTCCGGTACGGCTAGCAGTACCCCGTTCCGGACTGACTCACAACCTTTCCGGATGGATACTCGCGGCATGAATGATGACACGCACACCGATTCACTAGAGGAATTCGAAGAGGACGTGACCGAATACATCGGCAAGGACGAGCACAGCAAGAATCTCGCCCTGCCCCAGCAGATGATGCCACAGCGCATGTATGTGTTGCCGGTTTCAAACCGTCCTTTCTTTCCCGCCCAGGTACAACCGGTGGTGGTTAACCAGAGCCCATGGCAGGAAACCCTCAAGCGGGTCGGCGAGACCGACCACAAGGTGATGGGCATCTGTTTCGTCGAAGCACAGGATACCGAAGACGGCATTCCTGCCAGCGACCAGCTGGAGGCAACCGGCTGTGCCGTTCGCGTGCATCACGCCCAGAACGAGAGTGGCAAGGTCCAGTTCATAGCCCAGGGCCTTCAGCGCTTCCGGATTGTCCAGTGGCTGCGTCGCAAGCCGCCGTACCTGGTGGAAGTTGAATACCCGACCGAGCCCGAAGAAGACGCAGACGAGCTCAAGGCGTATACGCTTGCCATTATCAGTGCCATCAAGGAACTGCTGCGCACCAATCCGCTCTACGGCGAGGAGGTGAAACAGTACCTGTCCCGCTTCGGTCCGGATGACAGCTCACCCCTGGCCGATTTCGGCGCCTCCATGACCAGCGCCCCCGGCAATGAGCTGCAGGATGTGCTGGACACAGTCCCCCTGCTTCGCCGAATGGAAAAAGTTCTGCTGCTGATGCGCAAGGAACAGGAAGTGGCACGGCTTCAGTCGGAGATCAGCGAAGAGGTCAACGCCAAGGTCCAGAAACATCAGCGCGAATTCTTCCTGAAGGAGCAGCTCAAGGTCATCCAGCGCGAACTGGGCATGGCCAAGGACGACAAGACCGCCGACGTGGAGCGTTTTCAGGAGCGCATGGCCAGGCTCAATCCGCCCGAGGCCGTTCAGGAGCGGTTCCGGGATGAGGTAGAAAAGATTCAGGTTCTGGAACAGGGTTCGCCGGAATATGGTGTCACCCGCAACTATCTGGACTGGCTGACCCAGGTGCCCTGGGGCATCCACTCAGAGGACCAGTTCGACCTGGCCGAGGCCCGACGAATTCTGGACCGGGATCACGACGGCCTGGACGACGTTAAAGACCGCATTATCGAGTTTCTGGCCGAAGGCACGTTCAAAGGCGAGGTCAGCGGCTCCATCCTGTTGCTGGTGGGCCCACCTGGCGTGGGCAAAACCTCCATCGGCCATTCCGTGGCGGATGCACTGGGACGACAATTCTACCGGTTCAGCGTCGGCGGCATGCGGGATGAAGCCGAAATCAAAGGCCACCGCCGCACCTACATCGGCGCCATGCCCGGCAAATTTGTCCAGGCCCTGAAGGATTCGAAGGTGGCAAACCCGGTAATCATGCTGGACGAAATCGACAAGATCGGCGCCTCATTCCAGGGTGATCCTGCATCAGCCCTGCTGGAGACGCTGGATCCGGAACAGAACCGGGATTTCCTGGACCACTACCTTGATGTTCGCATGGACTTGTCCAGGGTTCTGTTCATCTGCACTGCCAACCAGCTGGATACCATCCCTCGCCCGCTCCTCGACCGCATGGATGTGATCCGCCTGTCCGGCTATATTGCCGAGGAAAAGCTGGCCATTGCCAAGCACTACCTGCTGCCCAGATTGCTGAAGCGGGCGGGGCTGCTGAAAAAACAGTTCAACATCACCGACGCGGCCATCAAACAGGTTATCGAAGGCTATGCTCGCGAGGCTGGTGTGCGGAGCCTGGAAAAGCTGCTGCACAAGATTCTCCGCAAAGGCATCGTAAAGCTGCTGGAAAATCCGGACCAGCCGGTGAAGGTCGGCGTCCCGGACCTTCAGGGCTACCTGGGACAGCCTTCGTTCAAGAAAGAAAAATCCCTCAAAGGCACCGGTGTCGTAACTGGTCTGGCGTGGACAGCCATGGGCGGGGCCACCCTGAGCATTGAGGCATCCAGGATTCACAGCTCCCAGCGCGGCTTCAAACTGACCGGCCAGCTGGGGGATGTCATGAGAGAGTCCGCCGACATCGCCTACAGCTATGTGTCATCCAATCTCAAACGATTCAAAGGCGATCCGACCTTCTTCGACAAGTCCTTTATACACCTGCACGTACCGGAGGGTGCCACACCCAAGGATGGCCCCAGCGCCGGCGTCACCATGGCGACCGCGTTGCTGTCCATCGCTCGCAGGGAGGCGCCACAGCAGAACATTGCCATGACCGGTGAACTCACCCTGACCGGACAGGTTCTGCCCGTGGGTGGTATTCGTGAGAAAGTCATTGCGGCAAGACGCCAGAAGATCAGCAACCTTATCCTCCCGGAGGCCAACCGGGGCGATTATGAAGAGCTGCCGGAATATCTGAAGGAAGGCCTGACCGTAAACTTTGCCAAACATTATAACGATGTCTTCCAGGTATGCTTTGGCAACAAGCCCAAGAGAGGATCCAGCGTCCATTGAAATAACTGGTCCAACCAGTCAGCAACGATATTGACGCTTTCTGGTTCATTGTCTTTACTCGATCTTACTTTGCTCAAAAAGCAAACGATCGGTAGCCGTATAGCTGTCGGCACCCTACTCATCGATAAAGAGAGAGTGGTAAAACAATGAACAAGAAAGCCTCAATTCTTTGTGTGGCCGCCGGCCTGGCTACAGTTCCTTACGCGTACAGTCAATCCAATGAAACACTGGAAAAACTGGGCAATTTCCAGGTCACGGGAAATGCCGAGTTCACGGTCATCGACCAGAAAAGCGACAGTGCTGATGCCATCCGCAAAACCCTGGAGAAAATCCAGCTTCCCGAGGGCTTTGAAATCAGTCTGTATGCCCTGGTTCCGGATGCCCGCCACATGGCGGTCGGCCCACAGGGCGTGGTGACCTTTGTCGGCACCCGGAAAACCGAGGTCTGGGCAGTGACTGATCGCGATAAAGACCGGGTAGCCGACGAGGTCAAGAACTTCGCGCCGTCCCTGCCCAAGGCTATTCCGAATGGTCCATGCTTCTCTCCGGACGGCGTCCTCTACATTGCCGAGCAGAACCGGGTGCTGGCGTACCCGGCCGCCGAATTTTTCTATGAAAGCGGCGATGTGGTGGCGTCCGAAGTCATCCCCCAGGGCAAGCTGATTCCTGAAGAATTCGTCAGCTACAACCACACCGCGCGAGTCTGCGATATCGGCCCGGACGGCAAGCTCTATATCTCACTGGGCCAACCTTATAATGTGGCACCAAGGAAGCATCTGGACACGTTCAACGAGTGGGGCATCGGCGGCATGATCCGGGTGAACCAGGATGGTACCGAAAGGGAGGTTTATACCCGCGGAATCCGGAACTCTGTCGGCCATGATTTCAACCCCACCACGGGTGAGCTCTGGTTTACCGACAATCAGGTGGATGGCATGGGAGATGATACTCCGCCGGGCGAAATCAACCGGCAAACCGCCATGGGCCAACATTTCGGTCATCCCTGGTATGGCGGTGGCGATGTCCGCACCAATGAATACAAAGGTGAAGACGTTCCCGTAGAGGTCGTCTTCCCGGTTTCCGAAACGGTAGCTCACGCTGCCGATCTGGGGATGATGTTCTACACCGGTAAAATGTTCCCGAAGAAGTATCAGGGCGGGATCTTTTCCGCGCAGCACGGCTCATGGAACCGGACCACACCGATCGGTGCACGGGTCATGTTCACGCCGGTGGACGCGGAAGGCAACGTTGCCGGGGAAACCGTGCCCTTCGCGGAAGGCTGGCTGGATGAAAACGGCGAGTATCTGGGCCGGCCGGTAGACGTGGTCCAGCTGAGAGACGGCTCACTGCTGGTTTCTGATGATCTGGCCAGCGCCATCTACCGGATCGCCTATACCGGTTCTGGCTCCTGAGCCTGAACCGGGATTCCTTTCAGTGCCGGGGAGTTTCAGGCTCCCCGGCTGGCTGGAGCGCCTGCATGTTGAAAAAAAGCAAACCCGCACTACTTGCTGCAATGCTCATCACATCTGTTCCGATGCTCTGTTCCACCGCTTTTGCTGCAGATCCCGCCGAGGGTCGCAAGCTCGCATCCCAATGCAAGACCTGCCATGGACTGGACGGCATAGCCAGGATTCCGATTGCCCCCAACCTCGCCGGCGAGAGCCAGATCTACATCCAGAACCAGTTGAAGGCCTTTCGCAGTGGTAAGCGGGAGCATGAAATGATGTCGGTGGTCGCCCGGAACCTCACCGATCAGCAAATAGCCGACCTGGCGGCCTGGTACCAATCCATTGAGATCACTGCCCGCATGCCGGAATAACGTCAGAATCCGGATGCCAGGTCGTCAGGACTTGGCGTCCGCTTTCCAGCCATCGTCCTTGAGCACCGACCCCACGGTCAGCACTGGCGACGCATCAATGTCGTCGGCATCCATCATGTTCGCCACCCGCTGCAAAGAAGCAAGAATCATGGTCTGCTCCCATTCCGCCAAGCTCTGGAATTTCTGGATGAAATCCTCCTGCAGAGGATTGGGCGCCCGGGCCAGGAGATCCGCGCCCTCATCAGTCAGGTGAGCATGAACCTTGCGCTTGTCCTGGGTGCTACGTACCCGGTACACCAGATTGCGATGCTCCAGCCGGTCCAGAATGGTCGTTACCGTTGCCTGGCTGAGACTCACCTTTTCCGCAATGGTACCAATGGTCACTTCACCAAGAGCCCGAATCGTTCTCATGATCAACAGCTGGGGGCCAGTTAACCCGGCATGTTTGCTCAGGCGTTTTGAATGAAGGTCCGTTGCACGGATCACCCGTCTTAGAGCCACCAGTACATCTTCATAACTGTTCACAGCATTACTCCGATTAGCCATTGGCAATTTATTTACACCCCTAACTATTAGAGGTCTTTGCACTGTCAATTGCAAGCTGGGACGATTCCCGACATTTTTTCAGCCACCCACTATGCTAAGGTTTCGCACTTATTCCACTTACGACAGACGGACGGAATACGCCCGATGATCAAGTATTTTCTACCCTTGCTCTTGATGATGACCTTCGCCGGCACTCTCTACGGCCAGGACGACCTGCGATCGGAAAAGGACATCAATGCGAAAAATCTGCAAGAAAGCATCAAGTCCCTCGAGAAACCCATGTACACGCCCTTTATCGAGCTGTATCTGCTGGAGGAAAGCAAGGCGCTGCGCAAGGAGATGCAGAATACCCGGGCAGAACTGATCGAGAAGGTGGTCGACAAGGAGTTGTCGGTAGCCGACAAGACCATGTCTTACGCAACCGATACCGTCACCTACTTCTTCTATCTGATTGCCGGTGCCACCTCCATTCTGGTGGTCATCGGGTGGAACTCCATTCGGGACATGCGCAACCAGCTCACCAGTCTGGCCGAAAAGCGAGTCAACGAACTGGTGATCGAGTACGAGAAACGGCTTGAGTCCATCGAAGAACAGCTGAGACAGAAATCCGACATTATCCACCAGAACCAGGCCGAGATTGAGCGCACTAACGAAGTCCATTCATTGTGGCTAAAAGCAAGCCAGGAAACCTCACAACAAAACAAGATTGCCGCCTACGACCAGATTCTTGACCTTCGCCCGGACGATGTCGAAGCTCTGAGTTACAAGGCCGACGCCGTTCTGGAAATGCAGGAACCGCTCTGGGCTATCAGTCTTTGCCAGCGGGCCCTGAAACTTGCACCGGATAATGGCCACGCGCACTATCAGCTGGCATGCGCCTATGCGGAAATCGGCCGGTGGGACGATGCTGTCAGCACCTTGAAAAAAGCTATTGATATTTCAGAGGCATACCGCGACGATGCTTCCGTAGACGTTAGTTTTAACCAGCTCCGGGAACATGAGAGCTTCAACGAGCTGGTCTCCAAGGATGAAGAAGACGGCACGGACGCGTGACAACGCTCAGAGCGGCACGGGATTTGCGTTCAGACACAGGCCCGTGTTCCGGAGCGAACTGCAGGCTCGCTGGCTTGACAACCGGCGGACTGTGGTGTTTGTTTAACTCTCTGAGAACACAAGAATAACCCTGAACCAAAACAGGACAGACTCAATGAGAACTTCAGTAAAAAAACTCGCAACCGCTGTTAGTACTTCCGTAGCCCTGATGTGTGCAGGCCAGGCAGCCGCTGAAATCCAGATTGGCATCGCCGGCCCCATGACTGGCCCCGTCGCCCAGTATGGTGACATGCAATTCTCCGGCGCTCGCATGGCGATCGAACAGATCAACGCCAACGGCGGTGTCATGGGTGAAGAACTTGTTGCCGTTGAATACGACGACGTATGTGATCCCAAGCAGGCCGTTACCGTGGCCAACAGCCTGGTCAACGACGGCGTTCGTTTCGTGATCGGTCACCTGTGTTCCAGCTCTACCCAGCCCGCGTCTGACATCTATGAAGACGAAGGCATCCTGATGGTGACTCCGGCTTCGACCAGCCCCGAGATCACCGAGCGCGGCTATGAACTGGTATTCCGCACCATCGGTCTGGACAGCATGCAGGGCCCAGTTGCAGCCCGCTACATTGCCTCCCAGAGCCCCGAGCGTGTCGCCATCGTTCACGACAAGCAGCAGTATGGTGAGGGCATCGCCACTGCGGTTCGAGACACCCTGAAAGATGCAGGCATTGAAATCGCCATGTTCGAGGGTATTACTGCTGGCGACAAGGACTTCTCTTCCCTGGTCACCAAGCTGAAACAGGCTGACGTAGACTATGTCTACTACGGTGGTTACCACCCGGAACTGGGCCTGATTCTGCGCCAGGCGCGTTCGGCTGATCTGGACGCCCGCTTCATGGGCCCTGAGGGCGTGGGTAACAAGGACATCAATACCATTGCCGGCGAAGCCGCCGAAGGCCTTCTGGTAACCCTGCCCCCCGCGTTTGACCAGAAAGCCGAAAACCAGGCGCTGGTCAGTGCGTTCGAGGACAAGGGTGAGGATCCGTCCGGCCCGTTCGTTCTGACCTCCTACACTGCCGTACAGCTGATTGCCGATGGCATGGAAGCAGCGGATTCCTCCGATCCGTTCGACGTTGCCGCCGCCCTGCGCGAAGGCACCTTCCAGACTCCGATCGGCACCGTTGAATACGACAAGGCCGGCGACATGAAGTCGTTCGAATTTGTTGTGTACGAGTGGCATTCAGATGGAAGCAAAACTCCGGTAAACTGAGCCAAAATCGTTAACAAACGGTAATTATGAGAGCACCTTCTCACCGCGATCCGGGGGAAGGTGTTTTTCTAGGCTCCTGTGGATCCTCCCCCTCTTGGCGCCCGGACACCCCGGACACCAATTGTGGAAGCGGAGGGAGCAGGCTTTCGGAGTCCCATAACAATGCAAGACCTCCTGTATTTTTCTCAGCAGCTCATTAACGGGCTAACGATCGGGAGCACCTACGCCCTGATCGCCATCGGTTACACGATGGTTTACGGCATCATTGGCATGATCAACTTTGCCCATGGTGAAATCTACATGATCGGTGCCTACACGGCGCTGATTGCCATTACCGGCCTGGCCTCTCTCGGCGTTGCCTGGTTGCCACTGATACTCATCGTTGCGCTGGTCTGCGCCATGATCGTCTCCAGCTCCATGGGCTGGGCGGTGGAACGGGTAGCCTACCGGCCTGTGCGGGGTCGTCACCGCCTGATCCCGCTGATCTCCGCCATCGGTATGTCCATCTTCCTGCAGAACTACGTTCACCTGGCACAGGGATCCCGCAATATCGGCTTCCCCGCCCTGATTGACGGTGGTTTCAACTTCGGCTCCGGTGACGGCTTCCAGATGTCGCTCTCCTATATGCAGATCACCATCTTCATCACGACACTGATCTGTATGACCGCACTGTCTCTGTTCATATCCCGGTCCCGGACCGGCCGAGCCTGCCGTGCAGTCTCGCAGGATCTGGGCATGGCCAATCTGCTGGGCATCGACACCAACCGCATCATCTCCGCGACCTTCGTGATCGGTGCCGCACTGGCGGCGGTTGCCGGCCTGCTCCTGGGGATGTACTACGGTTCAGTTGATCCCCTGTTCGGTTTCATTGCCGGGCTGAAAGCCTTTACCGCAGCCGTACTTGGCGGCATTGGCAGCATCCCTGGTGCGATGCTGGGCGGGCTGATACTGGGCGTTGCCGAGAGCATGACCTCCGGCTACCTCAGTGGCGAATACAAGGACGTGATCTCGTTCAGCCTGCTGATCCTGATTCTGCTGTTCAAACCCACCGGCCTGCTCGGCAAACCGGAGGTTGAGAAGATCTGATGGCTGCTAATAACTTGAGACACGCGCTCTTCTGCGCGATCATCACGCTGATCATTTCCTACCCGATCATCGGCTTTAACCTTGAAGCCCAGGGCATCAACGTGACCCTGACCGGTGCAGATGCCGGCACCATTGCCATGGTGTTGCTCGCGGCGGTGATCGTATTCCTGTTCCAGCTGTTCCGGGAACAGATCATGGGCGCCCTGAGGAGCGTCCCTAATCCTCTGCCGCAATCCAGCAAAGAGCCCATGGCCGAAAACCGCCGGGCAAAGATCGAATCCTGGGTGCTGACCGGCATCGTGGTTCTTGCCCTGTTCTGGCCCTTCTTTGTTTCGCGTGGTTCCGTGGATCTGGCTACGCTGGTTCTTATCTACGTTATGCTCGCCCTTGGCCTTAACGTTGTGGTTGGCCTCGCCGGACTTCTGGACCTTGGCTACGTCGCCTTTTACGCCGTTGGGGCCTACACCTTTGCGCTGCTCTCCCAGTACACAGGGATCTCGTTCTGGCTGGCGCTACCGATTGGCGCACTGCTTGCCGCGCTGTTTGGACTGGTGCTCGGCTTCCCGGTGCTCAGGCTGCGGGGAGATTACCTGGCCATCGTCACCCTCGGGTTCGGCGAAATCATCCGGATACTGCTGAATAACTGGACGACACTGACCGGCGGCCCCAATGGTATCGGCGGCATTCCGGATCCGACCCTGTTCGGTATGGAGTTCGGCCGTCGGGTGAAGGAGGAAGGCAACACCTCGTTCCATGAAACCTTTGGTATTGCGTACAGCGGCGAACACAAGGTTATCTTCCTGTACCTGATTGCCCTGGTTCTGGCGGTGTTCACTGCCCTGGTTATCCGTCGCTTCATGAGGATGCCGGTTGGCCGTGCCTGGGAAGCGCTGCGGGAAGATGAAATCGCTGCCCGCTCCCTGGGCCTGAGCCGTACCGCGGTGAAGCTGTCCGCCTTTACCATCGGCGCATTCTTTGCCGGATTTGCCGGCACAGTATTCGCCTCCAAGCAGGGCTTTATCAGCCCGGAATCGTTTGTCTTCCTGGAGTCCGCCATCATCCTGGCCATCGTGGTACTCGGCGGCATGGGCTCACAGATCGGGGTGGTGCTGGCGGCAATCGCCGTGACCATCCTGCCAGAGCTGGCCCGCGAGTTTTCCGAATACAGGATGCTCATCTTTGGTGCTGCGATGGTGCTGATGATGGTCTGGCGCCCACAGGGCCTGATGCCCATGCGCCGCATTCACATTGAACTGAAAAAGCAGGAGTGACAGACGATGCTTGAAGTACAGAATCTGTCCATGCGCTTTGGCGGCCTGCTGGCGGTAGACGAAGTGTCTCTGGACGTTCAGGAACACGAAATTGTGTCCATCATCGGCCCCAACGGGGCCGGCAAAACCACCGTATTCAACTGCATGAGCGGTTTTTACAAGCCGACCGGCGGCAAGATCCTGTTCGAAGGGAGAGAAGTACAGGGCAAACCTGACTACAAGATCTCCCGACTGGGTATGGTGCGCACTTTCCAGCATGTCCGGCTGTTCAGCCAGATGACGGTGGTGGAAAACCTGCTGGTGGCTCAACATCGCCACCTGAACACCAACCTGATTTCTGGCCTGATCAAAACCCCCGGTTACCGGACCAAAGAACAGAAATCCCTCGACCGGGCTGCCTACTGGCTGGATCGGGTGGGCCTGCTGGATCTGGCCAACCGGGAAGCCGGCAACCTGGCTTACGGCCAGCAACGGCGACTGGAAATTGCCCGCTGCATGGTAACCGAGCCCAAACTGCTGATGCTCGACGAACCGGCAGCCGGCCTCAACCCGGCGGAAACCAAGGAACTCAATCAGCTGATCGTCAGCCTGAAAGAGGACTACAACGTTTCCGTGGTGCTGATTGAGCACGACATGAGCCTGGTAATGGATATT
>AZIK01000596.1_pt1 | contig 11517 bp, 11 predicted proteins | sample 359131 | NCBI WGS metagenome assembly AZIK01 (sample SAMN02429715, study PRJNA222663) | marine sediment metagenome | biome: Sediment sample; isolation source: enrichment culture of sample MGS-ANC(AMM) from oil contaminated site at the... | place: Italy: Ancona | collected 2012-02-14 | depth 6 m m | reverse complement strand
GGGCGTTTTTACATCACCTCTGCTCCCGCACATGCGAAATTCCCCAACAAACTCGTGACCTTGGCCGATTGCGTCGAAGTCAAAATGGGCGATGTCGAGAACTCGAACAAGCGCACGATCAAACAGTTCATCCACCCCAATGTGATGGAAAGCTGCCAGTTGATCCTCGGCTATACCTCGCTTGAGGATGGCTCGGTCTGGAACACGATCCCCAGCCACATCCACGACCGCCGGATGGAAGCCTACCTCTACTGGGGCATGGATGACGCTTCACGCGTGCTGCATCTGATGGGCGAGCCGACCGAGACCCGTCACCTCGTGATCGGCAACGAAGAGGGCGCAATTTCCCCGCCGTGGTCGATCCACTCGGGTGCAGGTATCGGCAAATACACCTTTATCTGGGCGATGGCCGGTGACAACGTGGACTACACCGATATGGACTTTATCCAACCCAAGGACCTGAAATAATGTCTGATCTCTTCTCTCTTTCCGATCATCGCGCCTTGGTGACCGGCGCCAACACCGGCATTGGTCAGGCGATTGCCGTGGCCCTTGCCGGTCAAGGCGCACGCGTGACCTGCGTGGGTCGGCGCAGCTGTGACGAGACGGTTGAAATGATCGAGAAAGTGGGCGGTCAGGCCGAAAGCCTGCTGCTCGACTTTACCGATCCGATGGCCGCCAAAGATGTGTTTGCGGGCGCGGGCTACACCCTGCTGGTGAACAACGCAGGCATCATTCGCCGCGACGATAGCGTGGATTATTCCGAGGCCGATTGGGACGCCGTCATCGACGTCAACCAAAAGGCGCTGTTTTTCACCTGTCAGGCCTTTGGCCGCGAACTAATCAGGGTCAAAAAACCGGGCGCGATCGTCAATATCGCCTCACTTTTGTCGTTTCAGGGCGGCATCCGTGTGCCGGCCTACACGGCCTCGAAACATGCGGTGGCTGGCATTACCAAAATCCTCGCCAACGAATGGGCGCCGCACGGCATCACCGTGAACGCCATCGCGCCGGGCTATATCGAGACCAACAATACCGAAGCGCTGCGCGCCGATCCGGACCGCTCCAAAGCGATCCTCGACCGCATCCCTGCCGGTCGTTGGGGCGAGGCCGAGGACATCGGCGGGACCGCCGCCTATCTGTGTTCACGCGCGGCCAAATACGTCACCGGCGCAGTGCTGAATGTCGATGGGGGTTGGCTTGCTCGCTGATGTGACACCCGAAGTGGTTTGCCTTGGCGAAGCCATGGGCGAAATCGGCTTTGCCCCTGATGGCGCGCACAGTATTTCCGTGGGCGGCGACACGTTCAACACCGCAATCTATTTGGCGCGTGCGGGCATCCGCACCACCTTTTGCTCGATGGTTGGCACCGATCCTTTCGGCGCGCTCATCCGCAGAACGATGATCGAAAACGGCGTCAGTGACCACTTGCTGCTCAACAGCACCTGGGCCACGACCGGTCTCTATTCCATCTCGAATGATGCCTCTGGCGAGCGATTTTTCCACTACTGGCGCGCGCAAGCCGCCGCGCGCAACCTCTTTGCTGAGGCAAGCCCCGAAGTCCTCGAAACACTCGCAGAGGCCCCGGTCATCTATCTGTCCGGCATGAGCCTCTATACCTTCGACGACCACCGCGAGGTGCTGTTTGCCCTGCTCGAACGCGCACGAAAAAACGGCGCGCGCATCGTGTTCGACGGCAACTACCGCCCGCGTCTATGGCAGGGTCGTAAGGATCATGCGCGTGACATGTTTGGGCGCACGCTGTCGCTCAGCCATATGGCCTTTCCGACATTTGACGACGAGCAGTTGATGTGGGGCGACAAATCCACCGAGGATTGTCTGTCACGGATGCGCGCCTATGGCGTCGAAACGGTTGTGTTAAAACAGGGCGCAGAGGGCTGCATCATTCAGCAAGGGGAACAGACACTGCACGTGCCGATCCCCGCGCCGGTCACCCCCATAGACACAACAGCCGCCGGTGACAGTTTCAACGCGGGCTATCTGGCCGCACATCTGCGCAATCGCTCGACACAGGCTTGTGCGATCGCCGGTCACACGCTGGCCGGGCGCGTGATCGCGCATCGCGGCGCGATCCTGCCCCGGATCTGAGGGATTTATGGCTCTAAAGCGTCACGCCTGCATCAACGCCAAGGCCCGTTCCACACCGGGCTGACCGGCGGCAGCCAGAGGGAACAGGTAATACCGTCCCAGCCCCACGGCTTTTGCATCTCCTTGAGCACATGGGTGCCGTGCGTCATCGGCACTCATAATCCCCTTGTGGCAGAATCCGCCACATCATCCCAATTCATTGACGGATCGAGCATCTCCGTGAAATAGCGCGATGGTCAGCGTGCCGCCCTTCATGTCGATATGGGCATCAAGCTGCGGCAACGAGAATTTCTCCTGCGTGACGCAGTTGATCCCCCACGCGGCTTTCAGCCCGAAAGACACTCATCCTCCCAAAGTCAGCTTGAACGGGATCGAAAACCCCGTGCGCAGATCCCGCTCGCGATGGCCGCCTGTGATGCTGTCGACGGTGGGCATCATCACCTTGATACCGCTTTCCTTGGCCGATTCCATCATTGCGCGGTTGAGCCCGCGATCCTTGTGGAAATAGAACTGATACATCTGAGGGTTGGCGTGCTTTTTCACCAGCTCCTCCATCGACACGGTGCCCAGCGAGAACAACACCGAACTTTTCCGCCGCCGCAACCGCGCGCGCTGATGATGAAACAGGCGTTGCAGGGCTGTGGGCGAACAATAGACAGGCATGTCGATTTTCTGACCCATTACGTCACCGACATGTCCACATCCTCGACGCCGCGCCGCACGTTGGGGATCAGATCGCAGGTCTCAAAGACGCCTGTGTTGTGCCGATAGGTCGTTTCGTCATCCGCCGCCCCATCGATGTAATAGAAAATCGGCGGGGGCAAACGGCGTTGCGCAAGCCTGCGGAAATCTTTGAAATGATGGCAATCTGTCAGGCGCATCAGGCCTCTGCTTCGACTTTTCTGCGCCATGTCGCCCCGTAGGCGCGCAGGCGTTCGACATCTTGTGGCGCGACCTTTCGGGTCTGCGGCGCAGGCGCCGTGTCGGCAAACAACAACGCGCTGCCGATGGAAGTCCCTGTGGCGGAGTCGGCCACCTCGATCCCCTCGGGGCGCAAAGCGGCAAGCATCGCCAGATAGTCCGAGTTGCGCGCGAACGGCCCTTCGACGATCACAGGTCCCCGCGCGCCAATCAAGCCCAGACAGGTGTCTGTCATCAGCGCCAGATACCACGACAGCGCCACCATGCGCGCGCCGTCGGTCGTGGGGGGATTGACCCATGCCATCCGGCGCGATCTGAACGGGCCGGAAGTCGGCTCGACACTGGGCAAAAGCATCACACCCGCGCGCAGCACCTCGGTGTGATCCTCGGGTGTGACGGCAATCTGCCTGCCCTCACGCACCAGCTCGTATTCACGTCCGCCCATGAACCGCGCCGAGGGCACCGGCGCGCCCAGCGCGTTCACGTTGACCAGCGTGTCACGGTCGGGATCAAGAGTTTCAGCCGCGCCACCCATGGCCATTGCGACGACCCAAGTGCCGGTCGACACGACCGAAAACGCGCCCTCGCGCCCCAAAACATGAGGAAATAGCGAGGCGTTGCTGTCGTGGATGCCGCAGACCACGGGCGTGGCAGGATCAAGCCCCGTCTCAGCCGCCAAAGAGGCTCTAACATGGCCCAAAACGTCCGAAGACTTATGTGCAGGCGCAAGTTTTTCAGTCAGGCGAAGCTTATCCACCAAGCTTGAAAACGCGCCCTTCCATGGGTCCCATAGATCGGTGTGACACCCCAGAGAGGTTACATCTGTCCCAAAGCGCCCTGTCAGTAGGTAGACCCAGTATTGCGGATAGGTCAGCACATGCGCCACGCGATCGCGCAAAGTGGGATCTTGATCGAACAACCAAAACAACTGCGCGCCCACGTTCAGCCCCATGCTCAAGCGCGGCGACCCGGTCTCTTTAAAATTGGGTCGAATGGCATCGTATTCGCGGGTCAGTGCATCCGGTCCATCGTGCTCATAGTCCAGCATGGGGGCCGCCAGCGCACCGTCTTTATCCAGCAAAACAACCGAGGCGCCATGGGTGGTGACTGAAATCGCATCGACGCCATGCGCGGCCTGAAACCGCGTCAGATTCTCGACGAAAAACGCCCAATGCCCCTCAAGGTCGAAATGGGGATAGGGCGGCGCGGCTAGGACCGTGTTGGGGCGCGTGACCACGGCAATCTCGCGCAATGTCGTACCGCCGACCAGCGCGAGTTTGGCATTCGTCTTGCCAACGTCGATAACAGCGATATGGCGGGGTAGGCTCATTTGAGGTGAAATACCGTTTCAAGATCGATCTGTTTCGGTCGATTATCGTCATGGACTTCCATAATGTCGGCCATATGAGCCCACCATTTCGCCATCACGGGATGATCGGGCAAACACTCCATCGTGTGGTCATCGCGCCGCCATAGCACGCCAAAAAGCGCGCGCGTTTCAGCATCATAATGGATCGAGTAATCTTCGACACCTGCCGCGCGCAACAGCGTCACCAGTTCCGGCCAGATTTCGTCATGGCGCTTGCGGTATTCGTCAAGCTGACCGGGATTGAGGGTCATGCGAAAGGCATATTTTTCCATCATTTCTTTCCCATTCTGACCCGCGCCATGGTCCATAGACGCGGCAGGGCAATCACGCCGATCAGCAACAGGCCGATGAAAATCGACATCACGATACCGGGCACGTTGAGCAAGCCCAGCCCGAAAGTCACCAATCCCATGACAAAAGCTGCGATCACCACACCGGGGATTGAGCCGGAGCCGCCAAGAATGTTGACCCCGCCGAGGACCACCATGGTGACGACCTCCAACTCCATACCGGTGCCGATCGAGGGCCGCGTGGACCCCAACCGAGAGGTGAGGCACACGGCGGCAAGGCCGGACATGAGGCCGGTGAGCAGGAACAGGATCATCTTGACCCGCCCGACGCGGATGCCCGAAAACAGCGCTGCCGTCGCATTGTTGCCCACCGCATAAACCGCGCGGCCAAAGTTGGTTTTGTGCAAAACCACGGCATAGATCACGGCCAAAAGCGCAAAGATCACGAACTCGACCGAGATCACCCAGAAGGCATAGCCCTGGCCAAACCACGCGAAATCCGCCGGATAGCCGCGAAACGCGCCGTCGCCAAGGATGATGTAACTGATCCCGCGAAACAGGCTCATGGTGCCGATGGTGACCACGATGGACGGCAGGCCGAACCGCGTAACCAGAACCCCGTTGAACGCGCCGCACAAAAGCCCCGTGCCAAGTCCCACAAGGAGCAGAACCGGTGTGCCCGCCCCCATCTGCATCGCGACGCCCATGGCGGTCGACGCCAGCGCGATGATCGAGGCAACCGAGAGGTCAATCTCGCCAGAGATGATGAGCAGCGCCATGGCAAAGGCGATCATCGCCTTTTCGGTAAAGTTGAACGTCGCATCGCTGAGGTTGTAGGCATTCAGGAAATAGGGCGAAGCAAAACTGTTGAGGACGAAAATCCCGATGGCCACCAGCAGCAGCAGGGTTTCCCAGCTTTTGACCGCGCGGCTGAACGGCGTGGTCAATTGATCGGGGATCGTGCGGGGACGATGTTCAGCCATGCTCATGAAGAGACCTCCGCCGTTTTGAGGATCACGCGACCTTTGGTGCGGTCGGCGCGTGCGTTGAAAAGGACAGCGACGATGATGGCCGCCCCCGAAATCGCAAGTTGCCAGAAGGGCGAAATATCAACCACAGGCAGGGCGTTTTTGATGATGCCAAGGAACAGCGCGCCCAGAATGGCACCGCCCACAGTCCCTATTCCGCCAGCAATCGAGATGCCGCCAATGACGCAGGCCGCCACCACGTCCAACTCGAATCCGCCCGCGATATCAACATAGGCAACCGCGTAGCGGGCAATCCACAGATAGCCGGCAAGGCCCGCAAGCATGCCGGAAATGACAAAGGCGATGAACTGCGCACGTCCCACATTGATGCCGGTATAGACCGCCGCATGGGGGTTGCCGCCCACCGCATAAAGCGCGCGCCCCAGCGGCGTACGCGTCATGACCACCAGCATGGCCAGGGCCACACCGATGGCAATCCAACTCAGCACCGGCAGGCCGAGGATCACATGACGGGCAAAGCCAGTGAAATTCGCACTCATTTCATGGCTGTTGACCCATTGACCATTGGACAGCAGGAAAATGATGCCGCGGAAAATCGTCATCGTGCCGAGTGTGACCACGATCGGCGGAATATCGAGTTTCCACACCAGTATGCCATTTATGGCGCCCAGAAACGCGCCCAGGACCAGCGCCACGGTCAATATCACCGGCACCGGCAAGCCCGGCATGGCGACGTTGAGCATGGCACAGACCATGCCGGTCAGCGCAAGGTTTGCTGCCACCGACAGATCAATACAGCGTGTCAGGATCACCACCATCTGCCCAAGTGCCAGAATGATCAGAGGCGAGGTGTCGTTGAACACGGCCACAAGGTTCTTGGGCGCTGCAAAACCAGAGAACCGGGTCGAAATCAGCAACATCAGAGCCAGAATAGCCCCGGTCAGAATGGCTTCGCGCGATTTGAGAAAACTCATGCCGCTCCTCCTTTTGCGCCAGTTTTCGCGCCAATGCCTGCGGCGTGGCGCACGAGTGTTTCGGGGGTCAGATCCGCACCGGCAAGCTCGGCCACCATGCGACCTTCGCGCATCACGATCACGCGGTCGGACATGCCGAGGATCTCGGGAATTTCCGAGCTGACCATAATCACCGAAAGACCCTCGCCAGCCAGTTCGGACATGAAATCATGAACCGCCGCCTTTGATCCGATGTCGATGCCCTTGGTTGGCTCATCGAGGATGATCACTTTGGGCTGCGTGGCGAGCCATTTGGCGATAACCACCTTTTGCTGGTTGCCCCCCGACAGGCTGCCCACGGTGGTATCAAGCGAGGCCGCGCGCAGATCGAGCCGTTCGGTGTATTCCCGCGCCAACGCGAATTCCTCAGCCATCCGCGTGAACCCGTTTTTTGAGGTTTTGCCGAGGGACGGCAGGGTGACGTTTTGAAAAATCGGCATGGCGGTGATGGCACCCTGCTTGCCGCGATCCTCGGGCACATAGACGATGCCCGCGCTGATCGCATCCGCTGGCGAGCGGATGACACGAATGTTCCCATCGACGCGCACAACGCCCTTTGTGGGTTTGGTGATGCCGATGAGGCTCTGCATGAACTCGGATCGGCCCGCACCGACCAGCCCGTAAAACCCGAGAATTTCCCCGCGTTTGAGACTGAAATTGATGTCGGCGAATTCGGTCGGATGGGAGTATCCCACCACTTTGAGCACCTCGTCGCCGATGACAGCTTCGCGCTTGGGGAAAATCTGATCGACCGCGCGGCCCACCATCATCTGCACCAAGGCGCCCTCATCAATCTCGGTCATCTCACCCGCGCCGACGAACTGACCATCTCGGAACACGGTGTAGCGGTCAGCTATGCGGAAAATCTCGTCGAACTTATGGCTGATGAACAGGATTGCCTTGCCCTGCGCCTTGAGTTTATCGACGAGTTCATACAGCTCTTCGATCTCTTTCTGGCTCAGCGCGGCAGTCGGTTCGTCCATGATGACCACGCGGGCCTCAATCGAGAGCGCCCGCGAAATGGCAACAAGGTGTTTCGAGGCAATGCCCAGATCGCGCAGACGGGTGTCCACGTCGATGGCAGCACCAATCCCGTCGAGGATCTCGCGCGCTTGGGTGCGCATCGCGGCCTTGTCGATCAGACCGAAACGCCCCTTGGGCGCATGGCCGATAAAAATGTTCTCGGCCACCGACAGCTCGTCGAACAGCACGGTTTCCTGATGGATCGCGGTCACACCAGCGTCGGCCGCGTCCTGCGCCGTGTGAAAACGCACGGGTCGACCGTCAAGCTGGATCTCACCACCATCGGGTTGATAAATACCGGTCAAAATCTTGACGATGGTGGACTTGCCCGCGCCGTTTTCGCCGACAAGGGCCGTCACCTCACCCGGATAAAGCGCAAGCTGAACCCCATCGAGTGCCCGCACGCCCGGAAAGATTTTGACGATCTGGTCAAGCGCCAGCACAGGACGATCCTCCCCTGCCGCAGCTTTGGTCATGGCGTTCATCATCTGAGCCCCGCTGGTCGTATCAAACTGTCGTGGAAAAAGAGGCGGCGCGTGGGATGGCACCCGATGCGCGCCGCCGGTCAAGACTTCTTGCTTAGAAGATGTCTTTGAACTCTTCGATGTTCGAGGCATCGTAGACAAACGGATCGGCCATTGCCCCCGAGTTGGTGTCGTCCAGAGTGATCTCACCCATACGACCCATCGGGATGACGGCGCCCGGCTCGGCCACAGCGTCGCCTTTGGCAAGGTGGTAGGCGATCATCGCAGCGGAATAGCCAAGATCGATGGGGTTCCAGATCGCAAAGGACTGGGATGCTCCGGATTCGATCGCGCCGGCCATCTCGGACGGCAGACCCAGACCGGTGACATTCACCTCACCGACTTTGCCCGCATCGACCACAGCCTGGGCTGCGGCAACGATACCGACGGATGTCGGTGCAATGATCGCGTCCAGATCGGGGTAGGATTGCATCAGGCCGGTGGCCTCACGGTAGGATTTGTCGGCTAGATCGTCACCATAGACGGTCGCTACGACTTCGATGCCAGGATAGTTGCCCATCACCTTGTTCATTTCTTCGATCCAGATGTTCTGGTTCGTCGACGTCGTAGTCGCCGACAGAAGGGCGACTTGGCCACCGTCGGGCAAATGATCTGCGGCAAGTTTGATAATCATGTTGCCGATCAGCGGGTTGGACGAGGGGTTGAGGTGCATCATGCGGCCCTCTTCGGCCACGCCACTGTCCCATGAGATCACTTTGATGCCGCGTTGCATCGCTTTTTTCAGCGTCGGCACCAGCGCGTCGGTGTCGTTGGCCGAAACCGCAATCGCGTCCACGTTCTGCGCGATCAGCGAGTTGATGACCTCGATCTGGCCCTCTGCAGTGGTATCAGTGGGGCCGGTGTAGATGATTTCTACGTCGCCCAGTTCGGCAGCCGCCTCTTCAGCGCCTTTGGCCGCAGCCTCGAAAAAGCCGATGCCAAGCGCCTTGACCACCAGCGCAATGCGCATGTCGTCAGCCGCCGCAGCGCCTGCAAACAGGCCAGTGGCAATAGCAGCAGTCGTCAAAAGTTTCGTCAGTTTCATGGGATCCTCCCTAAGGTCCATTTTCCGATTTACCCGACATATCCAAAGCTCACGCCTCAGGTGCCGGTTCCCTCCCTCATCGTGGCACTTGGTGTGGCCACGATAAGTGTCACTCCGGCAGTCTCCAGCATGGCTGCCGCGCGATCGCTGATCCCGTCATCGGTAATCAGCACGTCGATCCGGTCGAGCGCGCAGAGCACAAGGCTCGAGCGGTTCTCGAATTTCGTCGAATCGCACAGCACGACCAATTCGTCGGCCTGCCCGATCAATTTCTGTTCCGCCTGGATGAGAAGCGGGTCGGCCTCCATCAGCCCCAGCGGCCCGATGCCCTGCGCGCCCATGAACATGCGCCGCGCGTAGAAATTGCGAGTCACATCGTTCTCGAAAGGCGACAGGATGATGTTCTGTTCGCGGTAAATGACCCCACCCGACAGCAGGATCGTGTTTTTCGAATGCTTGAGCAGGTGCTCAGCAATCGGGAAAGAGTTGGTAAACACCTGCAAGCGGCGCGAGGCCAGCGGGTGCACCATCTGGAATGTCGTCGTTCCGCCGTTGATGATGATCGGCTCGCCATCGGCGCAAAGTTCGACCGCCGCGCGTGCGATTGCTTGTTTTTGCTCGATCCTGATCGATTCGTTCACCGCAAAGGGGCGACCGGCGAGGCCGGGGAACTGATTGGGGTTCAGCGCCTCAGCGCCCCCCCGAATGCGGCGCAATTTTTTGGACACATGCAATGCGGCAATGTCGCGCCGTATAGTGGCCTCAGACGCACCCGTTAAGGAACACAGGTCGATCACCGTCACGACGGGGCGATCCTGTACCGCTGACAGAATAATCCTATGGCGTTCTTTCTCGTGCATCCGTTCCTCCCGATGCTATGAACCTGCTGCGGAGATCGATCATTGTCAATCATAATTTGTCATTTAAATCATTATGCAGATGCAGCATGATTGATTGTGATTGATTGTGATTGACATTGTCTCGCGCCACAGGCAGGTTTCGAATTGAATATGACCAACACTTACTCGACGACCGGGAGGAGATCACCAATGACATCCGCAAACCTGCGGCTCGCGTCCCTGTGGGACGACGCCAAAGCAGCCATCATGAGCGAATCCGAGAAATTGCTCTATCGCTCGAACCTGCTTGGCTCCGACAAGCGCGTGACCAACTACGGCGGCGGCAACACCTCCGCCAAGGTCATGGAAAAGGACCCGCTCACCGGCGAGGAAGTCGAAGTGCTCTGGGTCAAAGGCTCGGGCGGCGATGTCGGCTCGATCAAGATGGACGGTTTCGCGACCCTCTACATGGACAAGCTGCGCGCGCTCAAAGGCAAATATCGCGGCGTCGCGCATGAGGATGAAATGGTCGGCTACCTGCCCCATTGCACCTGGAACCTCAACAACCGTGCGGCCTCCATCGACACGCCGCTGCACGCCTATGTGCCGAAAAAACACGTCGACCACATGCACCCCGATGCGATCATCGCCATCGCTGCCTCCAAAAACTCCAAGGAACTGACCCAGCAGATTTTCGGTGACACCATCGGCTGGCTGCCGTGGAAAAAGCCGGGCTACGAATTGGGCCTCTGGTTGGAAGATTTCTGTCTCAAGAACCCTGATGCAAAAGGTGTCGTGCTCGAATCTCATGGATTGTTCACCTGGGATGACGACGCGAAAACCTGCTATGAGCTGACGCTCGACATCATCAACACCGCCATCGAATTCTTTGACAAAGAGAGCAAGGGCAAGCCGGCCTTCGGCGGTGCGATTCACCAATCGCTTGATGCAGGTGCCCGCCGCGATGTGGCCGCACGCCTCATGCCCGCGATCCGCGGCATGGTGTCGGGTCAGCAGCACATGGTTGGCAATTTCGACGACAGCGACGCCGTTCTGGAATTCGTGAACTCCGCCAATATGCGCCCGCTCGCAGCCCTTGGCACCTCCTGCCCCGATCACTTCCTGCGCACGAAAATCTGCCCGCTGGTGGTCGATTTCATCCCCGCAGAGAACAACATCGACGCCGTGCTCCAAGGCCTTGCCGCGCAGGTAGCCGAATACCGCGACGGCTACAAAGCCTATTACGAGCGCTGCAAACATGACGACAGCCCCGCCCTGCGCGACCCCAATGCCGTGGTCTACCTGATCCCCGGTGTCGGCATGATTACCTTTGCCAAGGACCGCGCCACCGCGCGCATCTCGGGCGAGTTCTATGTCAACGCCATCAACGTGATG
>AZIK01001043.1_pt1 | contig 11599 bp, 9 predicted proteins | sample 359131 | NCBI WGS metagenome assembly AZIK01 (sample SAMN02429715, study PRJNA222663) | marine sediment metagenome | biome: Sediment sample; isolation source: enrichment culture of sample MGS-ANC(AMM) from oil contaminated site at the... | place: Italy: Ancona | collected 2012-02-14 | depth 6 m m | reverse complement strand
AATGCTCGTCAACGGCCAACTGACCGCGACCATTCGGAACCAGTCCAATATTCTCCAGGCCAAGCTTTTCGGTATTGCCGCTGCGACCATTGCACCACAGGAACGCATCGGCCCGGATTTTTTTGCCGGACTGAAGTGACAACACAACGCCGTGGTCATCACCCACAACTGACTCATACTGCTCGTTATGACGCACCAGAACACCGTTGTTACGCAAGTGATAACTCAAGGCGTCGGAGATCTCATCATCGAGAAACGACAGAAGTCGACTGCCCGGGTTGATCAGATCTACTTTTACCCCCAATCCGGCGAAAATCGAGGCATACTCTGAGCCGATAACGCCGGCGCCGTAAATAACCAGCGTTCGGGGGGTATGGGACAGATTCAGAATGGTGTCCGAGTTGTAGATCCGGTGATGACGGAAATCCACGTCCGGTGGCAGATAGGGCCTGGACCCTGTGGCAATAATAGCCTGCTTGAAATGCAGTGTTTCCACCGACTTGCTGCCTCGGATCTCGATCCGGTTCTGATCCATGAAAAACGCGCGGCCGTTAATCAGATCAACCCTGTTGCGGGCATAGAACTGGGTCCGGAGTTTAACCTGCTTGCCAATGACTTTCTGGGCATTCTGCAGAACCCGCGGGAAAGAGAACCAGCGGGGCTCTCCGATATCCCGGAACATCTGGTTGGTGTTAAAGGTAATGATCTGCTTGACGGAGTGACGCAGCGCTTTGGACGGAATCGTACCCCAATGGGTACAGTTTCCACCGACCATGGGCTTGTCCTCGATGATTGCGACTCGCTTGTTATGTTTCGTCGCATTCATCGCCGCGCCTTCGCCGGACGGACCAGCGCCAATAACGACGACGTCGTAATGATGTTCTGCCATGCGCGCAGTGACTCCTTATCTACGTCGTGGAAAGATGATTTTAATTATCGGGAATAGAAACCGTTCAACGCTTGCTGGTTGTGTTGGCGTCATACGCCAGACCCTCAGCCCCGTCGACTTCATTGGCCAGCCGCTGATTTTCTTCCTCGCATTTCTGGGTGTTGCCACCACAGATGTCACAGGACTGATTGATTCCCAGGGCGCCAATGCCGCCACAGGTTCCGCTAATGGGCTTGCGCCCGAAGATCACGCCTACTGACATCGCTGCTACCAGCAGCACTACAATAAACAGAACCAAAAGAAAGGTACCCATGTTGTCCTCCCCTCATTGAGTCACGTAGGACGAAAAGGCCGGCGTCTGATGCGTCTCGAAACCTTTGTCGGTCCTGACAATAAAATAGGCCGGGATATTTTCCCTTACGGCGAGCGCATTGGCCCGTTCGTAGCCCATCACATTAAATCCGGTCGCCAGAGCATCCGCGGTCATACAATCGTCTGCAATGACCGTCACCGATGCCAGTCTGTGCGCAATTGGCGCGCCGGTCGCAGGGTCTATTGTATGGGAATAACGCCGGCCTTCCGATTCGTAATAGTTACGATAATCACCGGACGTCGCCATTGCGTGTGAGTCCAGCGCCACCACCCGGTTTACCTCCCGGGCCTCCGAAACCGGCCGCTCGATAGCCAGCCGCCAGGTGCTGCCGTCGGGTTTACGACCATTAACCCGAACCTCACCGCCTATCTCCACCAGATACGCCTGCACACCTTGCTCCTCGAGAAAACGTGCAACCGCATCCACACCATACCCCTTGGCAATGGCGGACAAATCAACATATTGCGGCGGAGTAGCCCGCACAGCCGACGGACTATTCCTGAGTTCAAGCTTCTCAAACCCGGTGGCGGAGAGAGCCTTCGAGAGCAACTCCTCCGAAGGCACCTGTTCCGGCCGAGCCTGGGGCCCGAATCCCCACAGATTCACCACAGGTCCTATTGTTACATCAAAGGCACCGTCAGTGAGCGTAGAAATTTCTTCCGCCTTCTGAAGAACCTCATACAACCCATCGGACACCGACACCCAGTCCGATTGGTCTGTACGTTGATTGAAAAGAGACAGCTCCGAATCCTCTCGCCAGGTGGACATCGACGCGTCCACCCCTTCAAGCACTTCTTCGATGCCGTCCGCCAGAGTTTCAAGCCTTTCCTGATCCTCCGTCAATACGACATTGATGTGGTAACTGGTTCCGAAGACCGGGCCGGAGATTTCCCAGATTTTTTCTTCTGGCTGAAACGAACAACCCGCCAGAACGGCAACGACCAGCGCTGTCAAAGCGCTGGCCAAGGCCACCCTGGCGGGTCGTACCATGCTGAATGTCATCAGGACTGCTTAGCCTCCAAAGTCATCCAGCATGATGTTTTCGTCTTCAACACCCAGATCCTTGAGCATCTTGATGCAGGACGCGTTCATGATTGGGGGCCCACACATGTAGAACTCACAATCTTCAGGAGCCGGATGGTCCTTCAGGTAGTTCTCATACAACACGTTATGGATAAAGCCGGTTGGCCCTTGCCAGTTGTCTTCTGGAAGTGCGTCGGAAAGTGCAACGTGCCACTCGAAGTTGTCATTCTCCTCGGCCAGCCCGTCAAAATCTTCCACGTAGAACATCTCGCGGACACTTCGCGCACCATACCAGAAGCTGATCTTTCGCTTGGAGTTCAAGCGCTTGAGCTGATCAAATATATGGGAACGCATGGGAGCCATACCCGCACCACCACCGATGAAGACCATCTCGGCATCCGTCTTCTTGGCGAAGAACTCACCGAACGGCCCCATAACGGTCACTTTGTCACCCGGCTTCAGGTTGAACACGTAGCTCGACATGATGCCCGGGTTGTGATCGGTTCCGGGAGGCGGCGTAGCGATACGGATATTGAATTTGAGAACACCTTTCTCTTCCGGGTAGTTCGCCATGGAATAGGCCCGGATGGTTTCTTCCTTGTTAATCGCCTTGTAACGCCAGATATTATGCTTGTCCCAGTCTTCGTGGAACTCCTCCTCGATATCGAAATCCTTGAAATCGATCTCATAGGGAGGGCACTCGAGCTGAACATAACCACCGGCACGGAAGTCCACTTCTTCGCCTTCAGGTAGTTTGAGCACCAGCTCTTTAATGAAGGTGGCCACGTTGTGGTTGGAAACAACCTCACATTCCCACTTCTTGACCCCGAAGAACTCTTCTGGCACTTCCACCTTCATGTCCTGTTTTACGGGAACCTGGCAGGACAGACGCCAGCCCTCTTTCTCTTCGCGATTGGTGAAGTGGGTCTTTTCTGTTGGCAGCATGGCACCGCCGCCTTCCAGGACCTTGCACTTGCACTGGGCGCAGGTACCGCCGCCACCACAGGCCGAGGACAGGAAAATACCGCTGTTCGCCAGAGTACCGAGCAGCTTGCCGCCGGCTTCGGTCTTCAGCGTGTGTTCAGGATCGTCGTTGATCTCAATGGTCACATCACCGGTGCTTACCAACCTGGACCGGGCCGCAAGAATGACTGCGACCAGGGCCAGAACGATAACGGTGAACATGACCACGCCGAGAATAATTTCTGTATTCATGGTCTCGCCTTTTCGTTAAACCGAATCACCGGGTGAGTTACAGTGAGATACCGGAGAAGGACATGAAGCCCAGGGACATCAGACCCACAGTAATGAAGGTGATACCCAGGCCGCGCAGGCCTTCCGGAACGTCACTGTACTTCAACTTCTCGCGGATACCCGCCAGTGCAATGATCGCCAGGGCCCAGCCAAGGCCGGCGCCGAAGCCATACACCACACTCTCGCCAAAGGTGTAATCACGCTCCACCATAAACAGAGAGGCACCCAGAATGGCGCAGTTCACTGTGATCAGTGGCAGAAACACACCCAGAGCGGCATAGAGCGCAGGGATATACTTGTCCAAAACCATTTCCATGATCTGGACAATTGCCGCGATTACACCGATATACGTCAGCAATCCGAGAAAGCTCAGGTCTACGTTCGGCAGGCCAGCCCAGTCCAGAGCACCTTCGCGCAGAATGCTGTTGTACAGAAGGTTGTTCACCGGAACGGTAACAGTCAGCACGACCACGACGGCAATGCCAAGCCCCGTTGCAGCCTCGATCTTCTTGGAGATTGCCAGGAAGGTACACATCCCCAGGAAGAACGCCAGAGCCATGTTTTCAACGAAAACAGCCTTCAGAATCAGACTGATATAATGTTCCATCAGAAGGCCTCCTTGGCTACGTGGCGAGACATCTTGTAGTCGGGTTCTTCAACCTGCTCCGGCTTCCAGGTCCGCAGTCCCCAGATCGCCAGTCCAATAATGAAGAACGCACTCGGCGGCAACAGCAACAGACCGTTCGGAATGTACCAGCCACCCTCGTTGACTACCGGCATCAGGGAAACACCGAACAGAGATCCGGCTCCCAGAAGCTCACGGAAAAAGGCAACGAAGATCAGCAGTACAGAGTAACCCAGGCCGTTACCAACGCCATCCAGGAAACTCAGCCAGGGGCCGTTCTTCATCGCGAAACCTTCCGCGCGGCCCATCACGATGCAGTTGGTGATAATCAGACCAACGAATACCGACAGCTGCTTGGAAATCTCGTAGGCATAGGCCTTGAGGACCTGGTCAACCACGATTACCAGCGAGGCGATAATGGTCATCTGCACGATGATCCGGATACTGCCCGGAATCTGGGTTCGCACCAAAGACACCGCGAGGTTGGAGAATGCGGTAACAGCAATAACAGCCGCACACATAACGAGAGTGACGTTCATGCTGGTGGTTACCGCCAGCGCTGAACAGATGCCCAGAATCTGCAGGGCAATCGGGTTATTGCTGAAGATCGGTTCGAAGAGAACCTGTTTGGCTGATGCATCTGCCATGATCAGACCTCCCCTTCACGAAGTTTTTGCAGGAACGGCGCGTACCCGCGGTCGCCCATCCAGTAGTTGACCAATTGTTCAACGCCACGGCTTGTCAGAGTTGCACCGGAGAGAGCGTCAACCTTGTGCTCCTTGTTCTGCGCGTCCGAACTTACACCACCCTTGACCAGGCGAACCTGAGGTTCGGAACGGTCTTCGTTATAAACTTCCTTGCCAACCCACTGCCGCTTCCAGCGCGGGTTGTCCACCTCACCACCCAGGCCCGGGGTTTCTGCATGGGCATAAAACCCGAGTCCTTCGATAGTGTTGAGGTCGCCTTCAAGGGAAATAAAGCCATACAACGTAGACCAGAGACCGTAACCGTGGATCGGAAGAACCACGCGGTTAATCTGGCCGTTCTCACTCATGGTATAGACCTTGGCAACATTCGGCCGACGCTTGATACCGGCCTTGTCTTCCGCAGAAGGAATGTTGGTCGACATTTGAGGATCCGAAGCTGCCTTGTACATATCGTACTTCATGGGGTCCTGAACACCCACAGCGGAAGGATCAACAAACTCACCTGTATCCAGATCAACCAGTCGAACGTCGAAACGCTCGAACGCGTCCTCAATCTGCTCGGCACTGGAGCCAGGCTCCAGCATGCCAGCGGCAGACAGGATATTGGTCTTGATATCCAGGTTCTGGTTCTGGATCTGGGCCGGGCGAAGCATTACCGCTGCAGTGGAAACCACCACAGAGAACGCAATACTCAGCACCAGCGCAACGATCAGCGTGCGGGAGACGGTTTCTTTAGCTTTAGCCACGAGCAAGCCTCCGTTTGATGTTGGCCTGAACCACATAGTGGTCCATCAGCGGCGCGAACAGGTTTGCGAACAGGATGGCCAGCATGATGCCCTCCGGGAAGGCAGGGTTGATCACCCGGATCAGCACCGTCATAACACCGACCAGAATACCGAAGCACCAACGACCGGTGTTGGTCATTGCAGCGGAAACCGGGTCTGTTGCCATGAACATCATACCGAAGGCAAAACCACCCATGACCAGGTGCCAGTGTGCCGGAATCGCGAACATCGGATTGGTTTCCGAACCCACGACGTTCAACAACAGAGACATGCCGATCATGCCGATCAGTACACCACCTACAATCCGGTAGCTGGCAATCTTCATGGCCAGCAAGATCAGGCCCCCGATCAACACCGCCAGGGTGGAAGTTTCACCCATGGAGCCCTGAATAGTGCCCACGAAGGCGCTCATCCAGCCAATCTGTGCTTCCAGAGCTTCCAGGCCACCGCTTGCGGCCCAGCTCAGCGCCGTAGCGCCACTGAAACCATCAACCGCGGTCCACACTGTGTCACCGGAAATCTGCGCCGGGTAGGCAAAGTACAGGAACGCGCGACCGGTCAAAGCCGGGTTCAGGAAGTTCTTGCCAGTACCGCCAAACACTTCCTTGCCAATCACAACACCGAAGGTGATACCCAAAGCCACCTGCCACAGGGGGATTGTGGGCGGGCAAATCAGAGCAAACAGGACCGATGTGACGAAGAATCCTTCGTTAACTTCGTGACGACGCACGGTGGCAAACAGCACTTCCCAGAAGCCACCGACCACGAAGGTAACGAAGTAGATGGGCACAAAGTACGCCATACCGTACACGAAGTTATCCCAGAGACCCGCACCGGCTCCTGTGATGGCCAGCGCCTGGATAAAGGCAGTCCGCAGGCCTCCGTCAGCAACCATGGCATCCGGATTGGACGCAAGGAAGCTGTTAGCCTGAAAACCAATGTTCCACATACCGAAGAACATGGCCGGGAAAGTACACAGCCATACCGTGATCATGATGCGCTTCAGGTCTACGCCGTCGCGAACGTGAGCGGTGGTGGAGGTTACTTTCCCGGGAGTGTAGAAAATGGTATCCACGGCTTCATACAGCGCATACCAGCGCTCGTACTTGCCACCTTTTTCAAAGTGATGCTCGATTCCATCGAGAAACTGTCTGATAGCCATCGTATTAGCCCTCGATCTCGATTCGGGTCAGGTTCTCGCGGAGAATCGGACCGTATTCATATTTGCCCGGGCACACGAACGTGCACAGCGCCAGATCTTCTTCGTCCAGTTCCAGCGCGCCAAGCTTCTGTGCCATCTCTGTGTCGCCGACAATCAGGGAGCGCAGCAACTGTGTCGGGAGGATGTCCAGTGGCATGATCTGCTCATACGCTCCGACCGGAACCATCGCCCGCTCACTACCGTTAGTCGTGGTAGTGAAGTTGAAGAGCTTGCCACTGGTCAGCTTGGACAGATAAATATTCAACACCGAGAACCTGTTCGGGCCCGGAGACAACCAGCCCATAAACTCGCGTTTGTGGCCTTCCTCAAGCACGGACACCTGATTGGCGAACCGGCCAAGGTAGGCGCAGGGACCGTCACCACGGCGACCACCGAAGACAGAACCGGAAATCGCACGAACGTCACAATCCGTGGCAACTTCGCCCTCAAGAAGTTCCTGAAGGCTGGCACCGAGGCGAGTACGTACCAGGCGTGGTTTCAGCGCCTTCGGCCCACCGATCGCCACGATACGCTCGACCGGCACTTCTCCGGATTCAAACAGTTTGGCGATGTCGATGACGTCCTGGTAGTTGATGCTCCAGACTGTTTTGCTGCCGGAAACCGGATCCAGGTGATGGATATGGGTGCCCACGTTACCTGCCGGATGCACACCATCGAACTGATGCACTTCAACGGCGTCGGTCTTCGGAACCTCAACGTTGGACCCAGGTTTGCCGGTAACAAACACCTTACCGGTGGTCAGTTTGGTCAGAAGCGTGAGGCCTTTTTCGAACGCCTGGCTGTTCTCACCAATAATGACCGTCGGATCCGCTGCCAGCGGATTGGTGTCCATGACTGACACGAAAATGGAGTGGGGAGCGGAATCGATCTCGGGGACCTTGCTGTATGGGCGTGTCTTGAACGCCGTCCACAAGCCGGACTCCACCAGATTATCGACAACCTGCTGGCGTTCAAGGCCGGCAAGATCTGCTTCGCTGTAGCGTGCAAAGGTCTCAGCCTCATCGCCATCGACTTCGATAACGACCGACTGGAATACCCGACGCTCACCACGGTTAATCTCTTTCACTACGCCGGCGGCGGGTGAAGTATAACGAACGCCTTCGGTCTTCTTGTCCGTGAACAGCAGCGTACCGCGCTTGACACGGTCCCCCTCTTTCACAGCCATCGTCGGCTTCATGCCGTTGTAGTCAAAACCGATCAACGCCACGTGGCGAACGGGTTTGCCATCTGTAATGGTCTGTTCGGGAGCGCCACTGATGGGAAGATCCAGGCCTTTTTTGATCTTGATCATTAGCCTCATCCAATCATCAGAAACTTTTCAATGGATTCGTAACGCCCGACACCTGCGGCCCAGAAAAAACCATGAGAAACGTAGTGCCAGACGTACCCAAAATCGCGCCAATTATAGAGATTAAGGAATTCTATTTCCACCAGAAACCGGAACAGGTTTCTCGCGGGCTGAAAACAGCCTGAACGCGAGACGGAAAACAAAAAACCCCGACAGCAATGACTGTCGGGGTTTTTCAGAGCCTTTATTTCACCAAATCGGTGCGATCGGCTCAGTCTCGAGCACGTTTAGGGAAGATCGGGTAATTTACGCCAGCCATCTGGCTGACCACGCGAACCACCTGGGCACTGTAGCCGAACTCGTTGTCGTACCACACGTACAGGATCAGACGCTTGCCGCTGGCGATGGTTGCCTGGGCATCGACAATACCCGCGTGACGGGAACCGACAAAGTCGGTGGACACCACTTCCGGGGAATTTACGAAGTCGATCTGCTTCTGCAGTTCCGAATGCAGTGCCATCTCGCGCAGGTATTCGTTTACGCCTTCCACATCAACGTCTTTCTTGAGGTTGAGGTTGAGGATCGCCATCGAGACGTTCGGCGTTGGAACCCGGATAGCGTTACCGGTCAACTTTCCTTTCAGAACCGGCAATGCCTTGGCGACGGCCTTGGCTGCACCTGTCTCGGTGATAACCATGTTAAGGGCCGCACTGCGCCCACGGCGACTGCCCTTGTGGTAGTTATCGATCAGATTCTGGTCGTTGGTGTAGGAATGAACAGTCTCAACGTGCCCATCTTCGATGCCGTACTCGTCCTCAATCGCTTTCAGGACCGGTGTGATGGCATTGGTGGTACAGGAGGCTGCCGACAAAATCTTGTCATCGCCAGTGATCCAGTCGTTGTTAATGCCATAGACAATGTTCTTGATGTCGCCCTTGCCAGGTGCCGTCAGGATAACTCGACTAACACCCCTGGATTTAAGGTGCAGACCAAGACCTGCCTCATCGCGCCACTTACCGGTATTGTCGATTACGATGGCATTGTTGATGCCGTACTCGGTGTAATCCACCTTGTCCGGACCGTCGGAGTAAATCACCTTGATATAGTTACCGTTGGCAATCAGTGCAGATTCCCGCTCGTCAACGCTGATAGTGCCATCGAACGGCCCGTGAACAGAGTCACGACGCAGAAGACTGGCGCGCTTCTCAAGATCATTATCCGCACCACCCTGGCGAACCACAATTGCACGGAGGCGCAGGTTATTGCCGCCGCCCGCTTTCTCGATCAGGATACGCGCGAGGAGACGACCGATACGACCAAAACCATAGAGAACCACGTCCTTGGTGTCGTTATTGGCGTCTTCCTCGGATTGGGCAGCATACTGGCCCACAACGGGACCGATTTCACGCTTCAGGAATTCGGTCAGATCACCGCCCTCTTCCTTGAACTTGACCGCCAGCTTGCCAATATCCACGTGGGCGCGGCCAAGGTCCAGCTTGTCCATGGCCTGCAGGATCGGCATGGTGTCGTGAACAGAGAGCTCGCTATCTTCAACCTGACGCACAAACCGGTGAGCACGGATGATGTCGATAACCGACTGGTTAATGATCGCGCGGCCGTAGACAGAAGTAACCACATTGTTTTTGCGGTAGAGGCGGCCGATCAGCGGAATCATGGCTTCCGCGGTGGATTCTCTTTCTGTCCAGTTGGACAGGTGCTGATTGATCTGTTCGTGACTCACGCTTGGACCTCTGCAATTGGCACTTGGAAATTTGGGCGCACATTATCCAACTTAATCCTGCCGACCGCAAATACAGGTGGCAGTGACCTTCGTATAGCCCCGATTGGTCCGTTTGTCACGGGACGCCCCTCTGGCTCTGCCATGACAGCGTCATCTGTAAGCATTAGAATACCGGCCTTGCTGCCTACCGGATACCGACACCAGGAGAACCAGACTGCCCATGAGCCAAGGTGCAAACTCACGCCCGTCGCCCCGATCCATGATTGCCCCGGAATTCCCTTCGCGATCCGCCGATCACAGGATCTGGGGCCAATTGCACGGTAGCAGTGATGCGCTGGCCATCTGCGAAAGCGCCCGAGCGCACATGGGCCTCACACTGGTCATTACCCGCAGCACTGACGATGCCATCAGGCTGGAGCAGGCCATGCGCTTCTTCCTCGGGCTGCCTGCAGAGGAGGATGGCCCGGCGATCAGCGAAGACGGCCTGGAATTGCTATCGCTACCAGACTGGGAAACCCTTCCCTACGACTTGTTTTCACCACATCAGGACATCATTTCACGGCGAATCCGGACCCTGCACCGGTTACCGTCAACCAGCCATGGGGTGTTAGTGGTTCCGGCACGAACGCTTATGCACCGATTGCCGCCGGTCAACTATCTCCAGGGCAATACACTACTCCTCGAGGTCGGTCAGTCCCTGGAGATAGAGAGCTGGCGCATGCAACTGGAGGCAGCTGGCTACCGGCATGCGGAGAACGTCTACGAGCATGGCGAATATGCTGTCCGGGGCGCAATCCTCGACATTTTTCCAATGGGCGCAAACCTGCCCTATCGGATTGACCTGTTTGATGATGAGATCGAAACCCTCCGGACATTCGATCCGGAAACCCAGCGCTCAATCGACCGGATCGAACGCATCGAACTGCTGCCCGCTTACGAATTTCCCTGGCACAAGGAAGCGCGCTCAGGTTTCCGAAGCCGCTGGTTCGAGCAATTTCCGGATGCCGACAAGGACACCCCCATCTATCAGGACGTGACTAACGGCATCACACCTCCCGGAATTGAGTATTACCTGCCTCTGTTCTTCGACGAAACAGCCACTCTGTTTGATTATCTGCCCGGGGCTACCCACGTTTTTACGGCCGCCGAACTGAATAATGCCGTCAGCCATTTTGACACCGAAACCCGGGACCGCTACGAGGACCGCCGCCACGATCGGCTGCGCCCAATCCTGCCCCCCACCCGACTGTTCCTGCAGGAGGAAGAACTGTTCAGGCATCTGAAGGCCTTCCCCAGGGTGACGGTGTCCTCCGAGACAACGGATGCGGCCGGGTCGTTCAACTGTCCAACGACAATCCTGCCCGACATTGCTATGGACGGCAGGGCTGCAGATCCTTCCGGGCGCTTAAAGCGATTTCTGGCGGATTTCAACGGCCATGTACTGATCTGTGCCGAGTCCTCCGGGCGGCGCGAGGCACTCATGGAGAACCTCGGTGAACAGGGCCTCGAACTGAAAACCCTAAGCGGGTGGCAGGCTTTTCTTGAAGACAAAAAAAGCCCACTGGCTATTACCATTGCGCCCATGGAACAAGGGCTGGTGCTCCCGGAACACGCGGTCGCACTGATTACCGAAACCGCCCTCTTCGGAGAGCGCGTTTTGCAGCGCCGTCGTCGGGAAAAACCGACAGAAAC
>AZIK01001696.1_pt1 | contig 11622 bp, 9 predicted proteins | sample 359131 | NCBI WGS metagenome assembly AZIK01 (sample SAMN02429715, study PRJNA222663) | marine sediment metagenome | biome: Sediment sample; isolation source: enrichment culture of sample MGS-ANC(AMM) from oil contaminated site at the... | place: Italy: Ancona | collected 2012-02-14 | depth 6 m m | reverse complement strand
GGCTTTGCACCCGGTCATATTGCATCTGTGACACCAGCGGACCAATGTGGGAGCCGGGCAGGGACGGCAGCCCCACCGTGGTGGCCTCTGCGGCCTCTTTGGCAATCTCCATCGCCGCCTCATATTGGCTTGCGGGCACCAACATCCGCGTCGGCGCATTGCAGCTTTGGCCAGTGTTTTGGAAACAATGGCGCACGCCGCGTTTGACCGCCGCGTCCAGATCACAATCGTCCAACAGGATGTTCGGGGATTTGCCGCCCAATTCCAACGTCACACGTTTGACCGTGGCGGCAGCGGCTTTGGAAATTTCCACGCCTGCACGGGTCGAGCCGGTAAAGGAGATCATCGCCACATCCGGGTGGCTGGAAATCGCCGCCCCGACGGTCGGGCCATCGCCGTTCACAAGGTTGAACACGCCTGCGGGCACACCGGCGTCTGCCAAAATCTCCGCGTATAAAAGCGCGCTCATCGGCGTCAACTCGGAGGGTTTGAGCACCATCGTACAGCCTGCGGCAATCGCCGGGATGACCTTGAGCGCGATCTGGTTGATCGGCCAGTTCCATGGCGTGATAAAGCCACAGACACCAATCGGCTCATGCAGGATCACATCGCCAACGGCGTTTTTGTGTTCAAATTCAAAGGTTTCAAGTGCGCGGACCACACCGTCCAAATGGCCAATGCCAACCGCAGCCTGCGCCCGGTCCGAGAGCGAAATCGGCGCGCCCATTTCCTCGGAAATCGCTTGGGCCATCTCGTCATACCGCGCTTGGTAGGCGCTTCGGATCGCGGCCAAAAGCTCCAGACGTTCCGCTTTCGTGGTGCGTGAAAAGGCCGGGAAGGCGGCTTTGGCCGCGGCCACGGCGGCGTCCACATCGGCGGTGGTGCCCATGGCGACAGAGGCAAAGATTTCCTCTGTCGCCGGGTTGATCACATCAAGCGTCTCACCCCCTTGAGGTGCGACCCATTGCCCGCCGATATAGAAGCGATCCGTTTTCAATTTCGTCATGTGAGCCTCATATCTGTTTGAATTTATTAGAACTTGTCACGCAAAGCATACCACGTCATCGCCGCAACCAAAAGCGGTGTGCGCAGCTTTGGCCCCCCCGGAAACCCCGGCGTCGGCAGGTGGTTGATGACATCGAACCGCGCGGCCTGACCGGCGATGGCTTCGGCGGCGATTTTACCCGCGAGGGTTGCCAGCGCCACGCCCTGACCGGAAAACCCGGCAATGGAGAGGGCAGAGGGGCCAAGCCGGTCAAAATGCGGCAGGCGCGACATGGTGATGCCCAAAGTGCCGCCCCAAGCATAGTCGATTTTGGCCGATTCGAGTTGTGGAAACACCTCCAACATTGGCCCGCGCACCTTGGCACGCAAGTCAGTTGGGAATTTGTAACCATAGCTTTCGCCACCGCCGAAAATCATCCGATTGTCCTCGGAGAGGCGGAAATAATTGATCACAAAGCGCGAGTCGGCCACGGCATAGCGGTTTGGGATCAAGCTGTTGGCGAGATCTTGGGGCAGGGGTTCCGTCACTGCGATAAAATTATTGATCGGCATCACGCGACGGCTGACCGTGGGCAACAGGTTGTTGTGATAACCGTTGAGCGCCACGATCAGATGATCCGCCTCGATCATCGCTGCCTCGGTGTGAACCCGTGGTTTCGCCGCTGTATCCACCTTGGTGACGCGCGAGGTTTCAAACATCCGCACACCTGCCGCCTCGGCCAAACGCGCCAGGGCAAAGGCGTAGCGCAGCGGGTGTAAATGCCCCGATCCCATATCCAGCGACCCGGAATGATAGCCCGGGCTGCCGACCTCATGACGGATCTCGTCGCGCGAGAGAAAGCGGATTTTGTCATAGCCATAGGTGGTATTGAGATGCTCGACATGCGCCTTGGAATGGGCACCATAGCGGGCACGGTGATTGGCGTGAATGACGCCATCGGTCCAGCCACAGCCATCGCCATCCTCATGGATCAACGCCTTGACCAGGTCGACCGCCTCAGATCCCATGTCCCAAAGCACGCGCGCGGTGTCGAGACCGACGAGCGTCTCAAGATCGCCCTGTTCCAACCGCTGCCCGGTGGAGACCTGACCGCCATTGCGACCAGAGGCGCCGGAACCGACCCGCGAGGCCTCCAAAAGCACCACATCCAAGCCCTGACGCGCCAAATGCAGCGCCGCAGACAGCCCGCCGTAGCCGCCGCCAACGACGCAGACATCGGCCTTGATCGCGCCTTCGGCCGCAGGGTAAGGACCGGGCACTTCGGCTGTGGCGGCGTAAAAGGAGCGGGGGTGTTGGCCGGGCGTGTCGTTGATGGTGAGAATGTCCATGAGATTACGCTGAAACGTTCAGCCCCTCCGCGTTGAGATGCGCTAAGGTTTCATCCAGCGAGAACCGCGCGCGGTCGATCAGGATGTCAATTTCCGCCTTGGTAATGATCAAGGGCGGTGAGATGATCATCCGGTCGCCAACATGGCGCATCACCAGATTATTGGCAAAACAGCGCTCGCGACAGTAATAGCCGACAGTGCCTGTGGGGCTTGCGAATTTGGCGCGGGTGGCTTTGTTTGGCGTCAGGGCGATGGAGCCCATGAGACCGACGATTTTCGCCTCTCCGACCAGCGGGTGATCGGTCAGGCTTTCCCATTTTTCCTTGAGATAAGGCGCGATGTCAGACCCGGCGCGTTCGACAATACCGTCTTCGTCCAGCAAGCGCAGGTTTTCAAGCGCCACGGCACAAGCCACCGGATGCCCGGCATAGGTATAGCCATGGGCGAATTCGTCGGCCGCATCGAGCGTGTTGAAAATCTCGTCCGAGACAATGGACGCGCCCAAGGGGATATAGCCCGAGGTGATGCCCTTGGCGCAGGTCATGATGTCGGGGGTGAAGCCCATGGTTTGACAGCCGAACCAGTTGCCGGTGCGGCCAAAGCCAGTGATCACTTCGTCGGCGATCAACAGGATGCCATATTGCTTACAAATGCGTTGAATTTCAGGCCAGTAGGTGACGGGGGGCACGATCACGCCGCCTGCGCCTTGGACTGGTTCCGCGATAAAGGCCGCGACCTTATCGGCGCCAAGCTCAAGGATTTTCGCCTCCAGTTGACGAGCCCGTTCAAGCCCGAAATCTTCGGGTGTCATATCGCCGCCTTCGGACCACCAATCAGGCTGATCAATATGCACGATGCCGGGGATCGGCAAACCGCCCTGGGCATGCATACCCTTCATCCCGCCCAAAGAGGCCGCCCCCATGGTCGAGCCATGATAACCATTCCAGCGCGAGATTACGATGGAACGCTCCGGCTGGCCCTTGGCGGCCCAATAATGGCGCACCATGCGCAGGTTTGTGTCGTTGGAATCCGAGCCGGAGCCGTTGAAAAACACATGGTTCAAATCACCCGGCGCAAGCTCGGCCAGACGTTTGGCCAGCATAATCGCGGGCACGGTCGATGTTTGGAAAAAGGTGTTGTAGAACGGCAATTGCAACATCTGGCGGGCGGCGACGTCGACCAATTCCTGACGCCCGTACCCGATATTGACACACCAAAGCCCCGCCATCGCATCAAGGATCACGCAGCCGTCGCTGTCGGTCAGCCACACGCCCTTGGCCGAGGTGATGATCCGCGCCCCTTTCTTGGCCAGTTCCGCGCTGTCTGTGAACGGGTGCATATGGTGGGCGGCGTCAAGCGCCTGAAGCTCTGCGGTGGGCAAATGATTGTCACTCATGCGATCAATGTCCTTTGATGATCACGCCTGAACACTCAGGCTGGGTCGGAATGCGGTGGTGGCACGCGGCCACGGTATCGCCACACATAAAGGAGCAGGCACGACGCATTGCGCACAAGTCCGAGCGTGGAAGAGAACTTGCGCGAAAATATGATCAAATTTTTAGAGAGGTCAAGTCCTGACCACTCCGGGCAGCGGCAAACAGGCTTTCGAGCTGTTCACCATTGTTCACCACACCTTTGGCGCGACTGACCTCGATCTCGTCAATCAGGATCGCAAAAGGCCATTTGGCCACTTTGAATGTTTGCCCCAATTCCGTAGGATTTTGCGTAAGATGACAAAAGAAAAGGCGTTTAAAAGACCCAAAAACATAGCCCGTGAAAATCTTGCAAAACCGGATGTACGGAAAACCCGATCCCCGCGCCCTGACAATCAATTTTGGCATGCAGTGGCGCCCATAGAGGGTAACGGAGTGTCGTTGGGGTTTGAGGGACTATGCTGAATAGCCTATTGCTGATAGCCGATGTAGCCACCTAGACCATTTTTCACATGAGCAGCGCCACAGATGATGCGCCGCTTCGCGCTGGCCTCGGCGCGGTCGCCCATGCTTCGAGAGGTGTTCAACCGACTTTACAGGTTCAAAAATAGATCTGAATCTGACCATTGAAGGATAAAATTAGACATTGGACCCACGTCGCGCGATCTCTTGGAGGGATTTAAAAATATCGAAGCGTGTCGAATGAATTTCGGACGTTGAACCGGACTGTGGAATGTAATGATCGGAAAATTGTGTCATTTGTAGCATGGCTGCCGGAATGCTTGGAAAAGCCTCACCCGCAACTGCCCCAAGGATCGCCGCCCCCAACAGCACCGGTTCTTCTGTTTTTGGCGCTGCAACTTCGACACCGGTCGCATCAGCCAACAACTGACGGATCATTGGGCTTCGTCCAGCGCCACCACTTATAACGATACGCCGAATTGATGCGCCGGCGCGGCTCTGCGCTTCAATGATTTGGCGAAGCCCGTACCCAATACCGCAAAGCCCAGCGATGTAGAGTGCAATGAGGCTCTCTAAATCTTGATCCATTCCCAAGCCTGCGATGACAGCTCGGGTGTGCGGGTCAGCAAAGGGGGCGCGATTGCCCAAAAATTCCGGCACCACCTGAACGCCTTTGGCAAGGGAGACAACATTTGTTCCGTCATTCAAACGGCGCTCTGCCTCAGTTGCCAACCATTCAGGTAAGGCCATCGAGGCTTGGGCAGCCATCTCTGTGGCCGTCCCAGAATACGGATGCAGGGTAAGTAGGGCATCAATTGCTGCACCTGCTGCGGATTGTCCGCCTTCGTTTAACCAAAGGCCCGGCACCATGGCCGAATAGTAAGGACCCCAAACGCCTGGAACGAACACTGGCTCTTGGGTCGATGTCATCGTGCAGGACGAGGTGCCGAAAACATAGGCGAGGTTTGCCTCTGCCCCACCCCCGCCATTGGCACCGACCGATCCAACACCGCCTGCATGAGCATCAATCAGACCAGCTGCAACGGGAATACCGGCTGTCAAACCGAGCTCTGCCGCAGCGACGTCTGTCAAACCCGCTCCAAGCGATGTTCCAGCGGGGACAACGTTTGTTCCGATCCTTGCAAAATCATCAGCGATCAGGTCACCCAACCCAACCTGTTCGAAATAGGATGCGTCCCATGCGTTTTCGTGGGCGAGGAAGGTCCACTTGCAGGTCACAGTGCAAACCGACCGCGACAGATCGCCGGTGGCGCGCCATGTAAGAAAATCGGTGAGATCCATAAACTGCCACGAAGCGTCATAGACCTCTGACCGGTTTTCTTTGAGCCAAAGCAGTTTGGGCGTTTCCATTTCCGGCGAGATTCGACCACCGACATAGTCGAGAACGCGGTGGCCCGTCGCATTGATCCGGTTCGCCTGATCAATAGCGCGATGGTCCATCCAGACGATAATGTTGCGTTCGGGGTCGTTGGTATGCCCAATGGGAAGCGGATCACCACCTTGTCCAAGCACAACAAGCGAACAGGTTGCATCGAAGCCTATGCCTCCGATTTGCTCACCAGACAGATCTGCCGCAGCCAAGGCACCCTTTGTTGCCGATGCAACGGCCGCCCAAATCTCTGAACTTGACTGTTCTACAATATTGGCAGCATCACGATAAAGCTGGATCACACATTTGTCGGTTCCGACAAGCATGCCGTTCACGTCAAAAATACCAGCTCGCGCGCTCCCTGTTCCCACATCAATCCCCAAAAAGTGAGCGGCCTTATCCGGTGATCCGATCATGGTTCAAACCCTTCTCTCAGAACTTATAAATCGACACTATTCGGCAGGATCACCATGTCGCGAATGACAACTCCGCGCGGACGCGTCAGCATAAAGAGAACGGCTTCGGCGACCTCACGCGGTTGCATCAGCGACCCATTGGCAAGCGCGTCTTCCATTTTCTCTTTGGGCCAATCATCCAGCAATGCTGTGACAACTGGCCCTGGGAGAACCGCGCCCATCCGAATTCCATATTGGGAAACCTGACGACGGGTCGAATGGAGGAATGCTTGAACTGCAAATTTTGATGCGGTGTAGATCGGCTCCCAAACCACAGGGACAACACCGGCGACAGAACTGGTAAAGATGACATCACCAGATTTGCGGTCGATCATCGCGGGCAACACAGCCTGCACACTACGGAATGCGGCGTTGATGTTGAGGTTCAACATACGGTCCCAGACGTCAGGATCACCTTCCGCAGCGGGACCACCAACATAGGCCCCCGCATTTGCGTGGAAGATGTCCAGCGGGCCGACCAAGGCTTCGATCTTTGGCAACATCGAAGAGACTTGCGGCCCGTCCAGGAGGTCGATGACCAATGGGTGAGCGTTCTCTCCCAACTCTTCGCAGAGCAGGTTCAGGCGGTCCTCTGCGCGGTCGATCAAGACGACTTTTGCACCTTCTTCGAGTAGGATGCGGGCACATTCTAGGCCAATACCTGACGCTGCGCCTGTGATCGCGGCGGTTTTTCCGTTCAATTTTTGCGACATTTCAAATCCTTTCCAGATCAGGCGCGGCCGTGGCTTGCGCGAGAGCGACGAGCGAGGGAGTCAACGATCACAGCGATTGCGAGAACAGCGCCAGTGATCATGTAGCGGAGCGAAGAACTCAGGTTTAGCAAGGTGAGGCCGTTGGAAATCGCCATGATCACAATGACGCCAAGCAGTGCCGACCATGCCGAACCGCGCCCACCAAAGAGGGATGTCCCACCGATAACCGCAGCCGCAATCGCATTGAGGTTAACATCGCCTGTGCCTGCCTGTTGGCTGGCCGATGCAAGGCGCGCAGCAGCGAAGACACCCCCCAACGAGGCCAAAACCGAACAGACGACGAATGCAGACATACGGATGCGGAACACGTTGATGCCAGAACGACGGGCTGCCTCAGCGTTTCCACCGACGGCAAACATGGACCGCCCCCATTTCGTACGTGTCAGTCCATAATTCAGAATAACAACCAACAGAACAAAGCCGCCAAACATCCACGGCACACCACGACCGAGTTCGAGGTAATAGACCGCAAAGACGAGGCCGATGGTCAGAAGTGCTGCCTTTACAATCGCAACACTCAGGCTTTCTGCACTGAGGTTTGCCGCCGTTCGTTTCGCATTGGTCTTTACCGCGCCGATCATGATCAGAACACCGGGTAGGATCGCGACCAGATAGGAGAGATAAGCCGGCATGATCAAAATCTGACCGAAACGCACGAGTGGCGAAGTGAATGGCAAGTTGATCGAGCCAGTCGGCCCAAGGATGTAAAGCTGCATGCCCAAAAGCGCGAGCAAACCGGCCAGAGTGGCAACAAAGCTCGGCATTTCAAACTTATTGCGCAGAAAACCATAGAGGAAACCGATCAGCGCACCATTCGCCAGTACCGCGAGGATCGCGACCGCGAGAGGAACACCACTTTTGACCCAAAGGACGCCGATAATTGCAGAGGACAGACCGCTCATCGAACCGATGGAGAGGTCAATCTCGCCCAAGAGAAGAACGCAGACCACGCCGAGTGCGATAAGGCCGACTGCCGCCGCATCGAACAACAAGTTCACAAGGTTATTCGGCGCTAAGAATACAGGGTTCAAGGTCGTGAACACCGCAGAAATCAGCAGCAGCCCGACGATAACTGGTAACATACCAAGGTCTCCAGATCGTACCTTATCCGTGAATTTCTTAAACGCACCAGCGAGGCCAGCATCATGACGCACTCGCGCGTCAGCACGATCAAGTCTTGGGGTCATTTGATTTGCTTCGTTTGTCATTGGACCGCCTCCGCGTCCTGTTGTTTGCGGGCTGCACGTCGTGAGACAGAGTTTTCGCTCGCTCCGGTGATCGCGGCGACCAAATCCTGATGCGAGATGTCGGACGTAAAGACGCCGTTATTTTTACCCAGACGCAACACGACGATGCGGTCAGCGACCGCTCGAACATCTTCCATATTATGTGAAATCAGGATGACGCCGTGCCCACGATCACGCACGCGCTCAATGAGATTTAGCACTTCGGCCGATTGCGCAACGCCAAGCGCGGCCGTCGGCTCATCAAGCATAATAATATGCGGATCCAAAAGAAGCGAACGGGCAATCGCAACCGTTTGGCGCTGACCGCCAGAAAGGGAGGCAATGGGTTCGCGCACAGACGGGATGCGCGCGGCAAGTTCTTGAAGAAGCGTCCAGGCGCGAACCTCCATCTGAACTTCATCCATGCGCCACGGATTCACTTCGTGACCCAAAAATAGATTAGCGACAACGTCTAGGTTTTCACAAAGAGCAAGGTCTTGGAAAACCGTCGCGATCCCCATTTCGAGCGCTTTCTTGGGGGTGTCGAGCGAAACGGGTTTGCCTAAATACTCAATAGACCCAGAGGTCGGTTGGTGAACACCCGCCAGAACTTTGACGAGGGTCGATTTACCGGCGCCGTTGTCCCCGACCAGTGCAACCACTTCACCGGCGTGGACGTCCAGTTCGATGTCTTCCAGCGCGGTCACTGCCCCGAATTGTTTACCAATACCGTGCAAACGCAGGATCAGTTCCCCTTTTGACGGGGTATTTGATTGGGTTGTCACTTCGGTGCCCTCCATCCCTAAAGCGTTCCGCCATAAACCTGTTTCACGGGTTTATGGCGGAACGCCCACACCCTTGATATGTCTGGCAGCATCACGTCCCTGCGCAAGCTATCCTGCGCAGGGACGGTATTATTTACTGAATACCAAGCTCTGCACAGGCAGCTGCATATTCTGCGGTGCAAACCACAGCTGCGGACTGGATGCCTGCATCAAAGATCAGGTCTTTGATGTTCTCTTGGGTGACAACCGCGGGAACAAACAGCTGAGACGGGGTGTTGTAGAGGCTGCTGGTTGCTTCCGGTGTTTCACCGTTCAGCAATTGAACAGCCACTTCAGCCGCAGCGGCCGCAACGATCTCAGACGGTTTCGAAATCGTGTTATATTGATCGCCTGCGATGATCAGCTGGAGCGCCGCGATGGTTGCGTCGTTGCCAGTGACCGGCGGAAGAGGGTCGACACCTGCAGCCTTGAGAGCCGCAATTGCACCACCACCTGTGCCATCGTTTGCTGCTACGATACCAGTGATTTCAGCACCAAAACGGGTGATTTGACCAGCAGCCCACTCCTGTGCTTTCGGAGGAGCCCAATCCGGAGTGTCAAATTCAGACAGTGTCACATAGGGTGATGCGTCGAGTGCGCGATCGATGCCGTCGCGGATCAGGCCCGCTGCAGCGTCAGTCGGCGAACCGTTGATCTGCAAAACACCGGCACCTTCAGGAGCGCCATTTACTTGCAGGTGTTCGACCAGCGATTGAGCGATTGCGTAGCCGATGCCTTCGTTGTCGAAGGAAACGTAGAAATCAGCAGGCGAGTCCGGGATTGGGCGATCATATGCGATGACCTTGACGCCTTGCGAATGCGCAATTTCGACCATTGCCGCAGCTGCAGCCGAGTCGACAGGGTCAAGAACGATTACGCTCGCACCTTGTGCGATCACAGAGTTGAACTGTTGCTGCTGAAGAGCGACGTCTGCGTTGCCGTTCTGGTAAATAAGCGTGCAGTCGGCACACAGGCCTGCCATAGCTGCCTCAAAGCCCGGCCAATCGTGCTCTTCGTAGCGGGTAGACGCCTGGTCCGGCATCAGGAATGCAACAGTTTCCGCTGTTGCAGTGGTAGCAAACATGGCAGCGACAAGCGCAGAAGCCATGGAAAGCGAAGTCGTTTTGGTCATCTGTATCTCCTCCAAATCAGACTGGCGCGTTCAGTCAGAAGGGCAGCCCCTTGCTGATGACCGTAACCGCTCTCTCCAGCCAGTACGATCAGATGATCAAGCAGTCCTCCCTGACTGACCTGACCTACTTGCGCAACCGATGCAGCACTTTGCTCAATCGATTGTGCAAACATTGATCAATCGATTGAGCTTGTCAATTACAAAGAAATCTGCTTAGCTTTGGCACGCACTCTGAACGGATTACCGCATGGATAAAGATAAGAAAAAGAAGACCATCTATGATCTTGCTGTCCTGGCTGAAGCGTCGCCTAGCGCAGTGAGTTCAGTACTAAACGGAACTTGGGAGAAACGTCGAATCAGCAAAAAGCTTGCCGAAAAGGTGATGAAAATTGCCGAAAATCAGGGGTATAACCTGAATGCTCAAGCAAGCCTTTTAAGACGCGATAAATCGAACATTGTCGGAATGATCGTTCCAAAATACGACAACCGGTATTTTGGTGAAATTGCCGAACAGTTCGAAGCCATGGCGCGCTCTAAAGGGATGTTTCCTGTCGTAACCTGTACGCAACGTGACCCAGAATTAGAATTCGAAGCTGCGAAGGAATTGGTCGGCTATCAGGTCGAATGCCTAATTTCGACTGGTGCAACTGACCCAGATCGTATCGCTGCGTTCTGTAAAGCTGCTGGCGTTCAAGCGTTGAACCTCGATCTTCCAGGTAAAGACGCACCATCGGTGATTTCGGACAACTACGCAGGCGCGCGTGATCTAACGAGCCTCATTTTACGCAGATGTCGGTCTGATTTGGGCTGGGAGGGGCCGCTTCGGTTTATTGGCGGGCGCCTTTCTGACCACAACACAGCCGCACGCCTAGATGGCTTTATGGACGCTCATAAAGAGCTGGGCCTAAAAGTTCCAAATCAAAACATCCAAGCATCCGGCTATTCGGCGAAAGCCGCGTGGGACAGCCTAAAAGACTTTCATCCGAATGGCCCAACGGGAATTTTCGTGAACTCAACTATCTCGCTTGAGGGGGTGGTGCGCTGGCATAGCCAACTGTCCGAGGGAACAGAAAATATCCGCTTCGGTTGCTTTGACCGCGATCCGTTCGGAAAATTCCTTCCCGGAAACGTCGGCATGGTAGAGCAGGACGTTTTACAAATGCTGGAAGTGCTATTTGAGTTGATTGGCCAACCGAATCTCGAAAACAAAGTTACACTTATACCCTGTAATCTAGAAGAGTTTTGAGACTGTAAGCTTTCGATGCCAAGGCGTAGGCCAGGTTTTGGGCAAGCAGCCTGAAGCAGCCATTAGGCGTGAATGCAGCGAACGCCAGCCGCCTGTCCATCTGAAAGCCGATGTTGAGCGCCTCGGCCAGCCGCCAAATCTGATGACCCTGAGGCGCTGCACGTTCTGGCCTGCAAGATCAAGCGGATGATCTCGCTGATCGGCATTCAGAGGCTGATGGCGGCGTGAGCGAGGTTGCCAGGGTCATCGTGTTCACAAGAAGGGCCCGATAACGCCGCCGCGCGCACCAACCGTTGCCAAGCGGTCGGGCGGCGGAGTGTCTACACACAGGCCTCCGGCCCTTAGCC
>AZIK01001299.1_pt1 | contig 11705 bp, 6 predicted proteins | sample 359131 | NCBI WGS metagenome assembly AZIK01 (sample SAMN02429715, study PRJNA222663) | marine sediment metagenome | biome: Sediment sample; isolation source: enrichment culture of sample MGS-ANC(AMM) from oil contaminated site at the... | place: Italy: Ancona | collected 2012-02-14 | depth 6 m m | reverse complement strand
ATGCCTGCGCCCATCATGCCAGCACCGAGAACGCCCACCTTGCGGAATGTTTCCTTCTCAATACCGGCGGGACGGCTGCCGCCAGCCTTGACCGCGTTCAACTGGAACCAGAAGGTGCCGGTCATATTCTTGGCGACCTGACCAATCACGAGTTCAGCAAAATACCGGGTCTCGATCAGGCTGCCGTTGTCGAAATCCACCTGTGCGCCCTCTACTGCAGCAGAGAGGATGCGTTCCGGGGCCGGGTAACAGCCTTTGGTTTTCTGTTTCAGCATGGCCGGCGCGATGCTCAACTTTTGGGCCATGGCCGGGTGGTGCGGGGCGCCGCCGGGGAACCTGAAGCCTCTCTGGTCCCAGGGTTGCCGGCATTCCGGGTTGGCGTCGATGAAGGCCCGGGCCTTGCTAATCATGTCCTGTTCAGAATTTGCCAGCTCGTCGACAATGCCGGCTTTCAGGGCCGCTGTCGGGTTCACCTTCTTGCCTTCCATCAAGAACGGGAAGGCCGCTTCGAGGCCAATCATTCGAGGAAGCCGTTGAGTGCCACCGCCACCGGGCAGCAATCCGAGAGTTACCTCCGGCAGGCCTAGCTGAATTCTTTCTTCGTCAATAACAATACGGTGGTGGCAGGCCAGGGCAATCTCGAGGCCCCCGCCGAGTGCGCTACCGTTGATTACCGCAACGACGGGTTTGCCGCAGGTCTCAAGGAAGCGCATGTCGGCTTTGAGGCCGTTGACCATGTCCTCAAAAGTCTTGGCGTCTTCCCGGGTGACCCTGTGCAGCTCTTTCAGGTCGCCGCCGGCAAAAAACGTTTTCTTGGCGGAGGCAATGATCACGCCACGGATGTTGTCCAGATCACCCCGGACCCTCGCGATGGTATCCGAGAGGGCTTCCCGGAAGACTGCATTCATGGTGTTGGCAGACTGGCCGGGCATGTCGATGGTGAGGGTCAGGATCTGGTCTGCCCCCAGCTCATATTGGATAGCATTCATGATTGGTTCTCCTGAAAAAGTGGACGGGGTCAGACGCGCTCAATGATGGTGGCAATACCCATGCCGCCACCTACGCAGAGGGTGGCCAGGCCGTAGCGCAGTTCGCGGCGCTCCATCTCATCGAGCAGGGTGCCGAGGATCATTGCCCCGGTGGCCCCCAGCGGGTGTCCCATGGCAATAGCGCCGCCGTTCACATTCACTTTTTCATCGGGAACCGAGAGTTCCCGCTGGAAGCGCATGACGACCGAGGCGAAGGCCTCGTTTACTTCAAACAGATCGATCTGGTCCGCGGTCATGCCCGCTTTTTCCAGCGCTTTGCGCGCCGCCGGTGCCGGGCCAGTCAGCATGATGGTCGGGTCAGTACTGGTAACGGCTGTAGCGACGACGCGGGCGCGCGGTATCAGTCCCATGGCTTTGCCTTTGGCTTCACTGCCGATCAGCATGGCGGTGGCACCATCGACAATACCGGAGGAGTTACCGGCGTGATGCACGTGGTTGATCTTTTCAACGTAGTGGTATTTTTCCCGGGCGACACCGTCGAAACCCATTTCGCCCATCATCTGGAAGGAGGGCTTCAGGCCAGCAAGGCTTTCCAGACTGGTATCACCGCGTACATGTTCATCCCGATCCAGAATAATCACGCCGTTCTGATCGGTGACCGGAATGATTGATTTTCCAAAGTAGCCGTTCCGCCAGGCGTTGGCTGCTTTTTGCTGGGATTTCACCGCAAAACCATCGACGTCTTCACGGCTGAAGCCCTCAAGCGTGGCAATCAGGTCCGCTCCGATACCCTGAGGCATGAAGCCGGTGTGCAGGTTGGTTTCGGGATCCGTGGCCCAGGCGCCACCGTCAGAGCCCATAGGCACCCGAGACATGGCCTCCACGCCACCGGCAACCACCATGTCTTCCCAGCCAGAGCGTATTTTCATGGCGGCCAGATTGACCGCTTCAAGCCCGGAAGCGCAGAACCGGTTCAGCGTAACGCCCGCCACTTTTTCATCCCAGTCGGCCGCCAGAGCAGCGGTTTTGGCAATATCCGCACCCTGATCGCCAACCGGCGTGACGCAGCCCATCACAATGTCATCCACCTGGGCCGTATCCAGACCGTTTCTCTCCTGCAATGCCTGGAGCACCGTGGTCAACAGCGTGATGGGTTTGACGCTGTGGAGTGATCCGTCTTTCTTTCCACGCCCCCTCGGGGTGCGGACTGCGTCGAAAATATACGCCTCGGTGGTCATTGCTTGTCCTCTGATAATGTTATTTCCGGGATCGATTACCGATAACACAACCATAGCCGGTTGCAGTTACTGGAGGTAATGACGCGGGCTGCCAATCGCATTGGCGAAATTGCTCATGAACCATGACAAGCGTAGGTGTGACTTCTATGGTGTTAGAAAGCGCGGATGAATTCAGGAGGCGTAGCCATGTCTCTACGAGATGCAATTAACAATTTCTATGAGCGCCTGGTGCTTGATGCGATTGACGCGACCAGGGAAGAGTCCGACACAGCGGATTATCTGACCGACGTGATGTGCGTGGCCCTCAACCGACTGCCGGCAAGATATTACCGGCATTCCATAGACATGATGTTCTACCTGGCGGACGAAGAGCTCAAGGAAATGAAGCGGAAGTCCCTGGCTGCCGTTGAGGTTGCCAGGGAGTTTGTACGAGAACACCAGCGGGAGTGACTTGGTGCCGGCTTATTCTCAGGAGTGGCTCAGGTCGGCGAGCGCTTTGTTCAGGCGTTCGGCCAAGTCACTATCCGCGGACTTGCCGGTTCCACCCATGCACCAGTTTGCTACAAGCTTTTCCACGTCCTCTAGTTGATCACCGCCACTACCTGAAGAACCCATGCCATCGGCAAGACGTTGTACCTGGATTTCCATGCGCCGTTGCTGATCCGACTCCGGTGACGGAACGCCACACAGGATCTCCGCGCGGATAACCAGCTCCGCCGGATCCAGGGTTTCGGAGGTTTCTGCTAAAGCTGACCAATGTCCCGGGGCTGAGTCATCAGCCGCTTCACCGGTTGCTGTCGCGAGTACCAGTGATTGCCAGGAGGCCATTTTTGACCTCATTTTCATGCCAGACAGGATCTGACTCAAGCGTTGCTTTTCTTGCTGAACCTGTTCTCTGACGCTTTTCGACAGAGCGGAAGACTCGATTCCCCTGAGGGTGGCCAGCGCCGCCGTTACGGACTGTTCGTCGTTCTCGACTGTTACTCCGGATGCCTGCTGAAGACCGCTCTGGGCAGATTCGTCAGCGGCTCGGGAAGCCTGCTGTTGCTCTGAGCGCTCAGCGTCTCGCCGAGCGAAAATCTGGTCGCAGGCTTTACGGAAGGCTTGCCAGAGTTTTCGGTCTTCCCGATGGCGGGTAATCCCGATGGCTTGCCAATCCGCTTGCAGGGCCTTGGCCTGATTCATGGCATCCTGCAGCGGCTCATGATCGACCAGCGCCTGTGCGTTTTTCACAATATCCTGTTTCAGGGCTTCGTTTTTACGACGTTCCTCATCGAGAGGCGTTTCCAGTCGCTTAAGCAGATCATCGAACCGCTTCTGAACGGTGCGGTTGTCCCGGAACTCCACTGGCCAGGCTTCTTTCCATTCCTGCCGAGCGGTCTGGTGAATTCGCTCGGCGGCCTTCCAGTCGATGGCAGACCAGTCTGCATTGTCCAGAAAACTTTCCAGTTGTTCGCAAATGGCGGATCGTTTCTCCAGATTGGCCTGTTTCAGCCCGGATTTCGCTGAGAAGTAGGCTTTGCAGGGCTCGTAGGCTTTGTCGGATGCAGCTTTGAAGCGTGACCAGAGGCTGCGGTCTGAAGAACCGCCGAGATCCCGCCACTCGTTCTGCAGTTCCTTGATTCGTTCAGCTTTCGCTTCCGGGTCCATGGGTTGGTCAGCCAGGTATTCCATCTGCTCGCACAGCGCAATCTGTTTTGGTTCGGTGGCAAAACCCTGCCAGTCGGAGAGCTCTCTCAATTGTCCGGTAAGCAGTTGCATCCGCGCCTGGTAGTGTTTTCCATGGCGATGGTCCAGATCCCGGAAATGCTGCTGGGCAGTTTTGAACAGGTGTTTCGACTCTTTCAGCTGTTTGGCCTCAAGCGCTTCTTCCAGTTGTTTCAGATCGGCTTCCAGGCGTTTCGCGAGGGATTGCTGCCGATCCTGATCTGCCGGGGGAGCGGTGGGCGCCTTGCGCTGTCCCGCCAGTTTGCGCAGCGGTTCGAGCTGAGTCGGGGTAGGGTAGCCCTCCGGCCAGTTGATCTCCTTCACCAGTTCTTTTGCCAGGGCACGCTGCTCATCCGTGGCATCATCGTCACCCTCAAGAATGGCACCAAGTTCGTTGATGGTATCCCGGTCCTGGGTGATGCGCCTTACCGCGTTCAGGTAACTGCGGAGGGCCAGCATCGCAGTCTCATAGGATTTCTGTTCCTGCCTATCAACGGAGGTATCCCGGGTTGCTTCGAGCCAGCGGTTTTCCTGAGTTTTTTGCAGCGCATCCAGAGACGCGAGTGAGGGTAGACTCTCTGGCGATTGCGCCTTGAGTTCATCCAGTGTTCGGGCGAGCAGGCTGAGGGTCTCCTCGCGCTGCAGCTTCTGGTCACTCTGGCGTTTTGCATCTTCTGCGATGGCCTTGAGGTCCGCGATACGCTCCTTGCAACGATGCACCGCTTCAAGGAAGGTCTGGGCCTGCTCCGGCGCCGCGTGAGCTTCAACCTCTGTCCATTGCTTCAGCAGGGAGTCAAGCCGGGCTTCGTAGAGCTTGGTGTCGTCGCTCCCGGCCTGGTCCTGAGCATGGCGGATCAGGGTATTGATGGTCTGGCTGATGTTCTCGAGGCGGGCCTGTTCTTCACGCCGTTGCTGCAGCGCAGACCTGACGATCTGATAAACGCTCTTGTCCCGGCCCTTTGCCTGCTTCTGTACTTCCTGGAGACTGGCCTCTTCGGTCAGTCTTCCGGCAGCACTCTGGCGGATCTCCGCGGTAGTGCCCTCAATGGCGAGTTTTGCCAAGACGCTCTGTGACGGCGAACCTTCCAGTGTCCTGAGCTGTTCTTCTCTCTGACTCGCCCTCGTGTCCTCCTGCTTTACAGGTTCGGGCTGAGGTGCTTTCCGGTTGCTGGGCGCAGCTTCGGATGTCTTGCGGGATTTGAACAGTTTCTGGATGAACGCAGCCATAAGAGTATCCTTTGGTATTGAAACCAGTTCGCGGTGTCGGGCAAAGTTACGTCGCCACCGGCCATCGGCTTCCGAGTCTGGATGCCGGGTAGTTTTGGTGGCCGGCCTGTCGGATTGGCCGGCTGGAAAAATCCGCGGCTAGTCTAGCGTTTTGTGTGTGTATGCGGGAAGGGTCTATATGGCAAAACCGGGAAATCAGGATGATCTGGTGTACAAGGCCCGGGCAACGGCGCTCAGATTGCTGGCCAGAAGGGAGCACAGCCGCCAGGAGTTGAGTCTGAAACTCCGCCAGAGAAAGATACCCGCCGACATTATCGGGTCGGTACTTGATGAATATGAGAATGAGGGGTGGCTTGATGACAATCGGTTTGCCGACGTCTATGCCCGCCAGAGAATGGACCTTGGTTATGGTCCTCTCCGGATTCTGGGGGAGTTGCAGCAGCGCGGAGTGAACAAGAGCCCCGGCTGTCTTGACGAGATGGCGGAAGAGGACTGGTGTCAGCAAGCCATCGGTCTCCGGGAGAAGCGGTTTGGTCTTACGGATCTCAGCGAGAACTGGGACGAAAAGCTCCGTCAGGCGCGTTTTCTGAATCGACGGGGGTATTCCGCCAGTCAAGTGGAGAGGGCTCTGGAAGCCCGTTCTGGTTAGCCGCGGCAGGGCCGGTTGGCTCAGAGCGTGGGCGGAATCACGCCGAACTCCTGAGGCAGAGCGGCCCGGAGCTTTTCATCTGGATACAGATTCTCTGGCTGATCATCAGAGCCACTGCTTTGCTCCATCTGAACAAACTGCTCTTCTTCCTCCGGTGCCGGTGCTGCAGGTTCGTTGAGCCTTGCCAGAACATCGTAATAGCGGCGAATATTCTGAACGTAGATCACCGGCTCGTGGCCCCTTGCGAAGCCGAAGCGGGTTTTCGTATACCATTCCTTTTGCGCCAGTAGTGGCAGGAATTCCTTCACATCCATCCATCGGTCGGGGTCTTTTCCGGCGCTCTCTGTAAGTCGCCGGGCGTCTTCAAGATGGCCAAAGCCAACATTGTAGGAGGCCAGAGCAAACCAGGTTCGGTCCGGTTCGGGGATTCGGTCGGGAATCTTCTCGTGCACGATTCGGAAATACTTGGCACCTCCCTGAATGCTCTCTTCAGGATCCAGGCGGTTGTTAATTCCAATGTGGCTGGCGGTGCTCCGTGTCAGCATCATCAAGCCGCGGACTCCGGTCGGCGATGTCGCATTGGGGCGCCAGTGAGACTCCTGGTAGCCGATGGCAGCAAGCAGTCGCCAGTCCATGTCGAAGTCCTTGGCGTAGTCGCGAAACAGGGACTCGTATTTCGGCAAACGATTTTCCACGTGGTGCATGAACGTTCGGGCCCCAACGTAATTGAGTCGGTCGAGGTGGCCATAAAAACGCTCTGATATCTGGGCCAGGGTGCCGTTTTTCTTGAGTGTGGCCAGAAACTGGCGGGCAGCCTTCGCCAGGGATTCATCCTGGGCCGAAGGGAAAAGCCAGGCCAGTTCGCCAGGCTCGCCGACGGTAAAGGCCTCTTTGACCATCGGATAAAAAACGTGGTTCAGATCCAGCTCGTTAGACGAGATGATGGCATATGGAAATTCACCGCTTTCGACCCGGGTAAGCACACCAGCGACATCGAGTCCTGGATGAACTTGCCATTGAAGGTCAGGGATTTCGTTACGCGCCTCGACAAGATGATGTTCGTGATTGCTGTCGGCGACGACGTGAACCGCCTTTCCGGCGAGATCCGACAGTGATTCCGGGCGCTCCACATCCCGGTTGTAGACGACAATCGATTGCGCGGTTATGCCGGTGACCACGGTGTGATACCGGTTCGCCTGCTCCGGCTGCCCGGAGAGCCCCGCCATGCCGAAGTGAGCGTAGTTCTTCTCCAACACCGACAGGATCTCGGTATTGTCCTCGACGACGCGGATGCGGAGTTTTACACCCAGATCATCCGCAAACAGCTTGGCGAGTTCATAGTCGTAGCCGGTTGGACCATCTTCCGTTAGTGCATAAATGGAAGGTGCCGTGCGAGTGATGACATGCAGCACGCCCTCGTCCCGGATTTCCTGGAGAGTGCTGGGTCGTGAACACCCGGTTATGATGAGGGCAGAGCCAAGCAGCAGCAGTGCCCTGGCAGATGCGCCTCTGAATGCATTAAGGATTCTGGACAAGTCCCGGGTCTCCGTCGCGGATGGATCATCTGGCTGCAGCTTCGTTGAGGATGCTGTAACCCTTCCTATCCCCAGAGTGGAATCCCTTTCCACTTGGCCAATGATCCTTGGTGTGGGAAGTCTGGTCAATAAAGCTGGTTAATTAATGTGCAAAATATTGTCAATTGTACGGTCGGGGATTAACGTTTCAAGCGCTGTATCCTGACCCCGCTTTCGAGTATCATGTCGGCCTTTCAAATTGCACCCAGACTTCCCCGTTTCGCGCGATACAGGTTGATATCATGCTTGAACTTCGCGGCGCACCCGCGCTCTCGCCATTTCGTTCCCGCAAATTACATTCCCGGATTCAGGATGTCGTGCCTGAAGTCGAGCATGTTTATGCGGAGTTCATGCACTTCGTTGATCTGGAGGCAGAGCTCTCAGATGCCGAACAGGCCATACTCGACCGGCTGCTGACCTATGGCCCCAGCGTGCCGGTGGAGGAACCGGATGGGATACTGTTTCTGGTTGTGCCGCGACCGGGCACACTCTCGCCCTGGTCCAGCAAAGCAACAGATATTGCCCGGAACTGCGGGCTTCGGCAGATCCACCGGATCGAGCGTGGTACGGCGTTCTATATTCGATCCGAGCGGAAGCTTGGCCTTGAGCAGCGTGAGAAAATCGCGGCTCTACTTCATGACCGGATGACTCAGAAAGTATTCCACGAAATGGGCGGCGCGGAATTGCTGTTCAGCCACGAGGAGCCGCGTCTTCTGGGGCGTGTGCCCGTGCTGGCTGGTGGCCGCAATGCACTGGTGGAGGCTAACTCGCGTCTGGGGCTTGCGCTTGCGGAAGACGAGATCGACTACCTGGTTAAATCCTTTGCAGACCTTGAGCGGGATCCGACCGATGTTGAGTTGATGATGTTCGCCCAGGCGAATTCTGAGCACTGTCGGCACAAGATATTCAATGCATCCTGGGATATCGATGGTGAAGGACAGGAGAAATCCCTCTTCGCCATGATCCGAAACACCTATGAAATGAACAGCGAGGGTGTGCTCTCGGCGTATAAAGATAATGCCTCTGTCATTCGAGGCAGTCGCGGTGGCCGCTTCTTCCCGGATTCAGAAACCGGTGTTTACGGATACAACGAAGAAGATATTCATATCCTGATGAAGGTGGAGACGCACAATCATCCGACAGCTATCGCACCGGCGGCTGGCGCAGCGACAGGGTCTGGTGGTGAAATTCGTGACGAGGGCGCCACGGGGCGTGGCTCCAAGCCGAAGGCGGGCTTGACTGGTTTTACCGTCTCTAACCTGAACCTTCCCGAAGATCCCCAGCCCTGGGAAATCAACTACGGCAAGCCGGAGCGAATCGCTTCTGCTCTGGATATCATGATTGAAGGCCCCATCGGTGGCGCTGCGTTCAATAACGAATTTGGTCGTCCCAATCTGGCCGGCTATTTTCGTACCTTTGAGGAAAAAGTATCCGGTGCCGCCGGCGAAGAGGTTCGTGGTTATCACAAGCCCATCATGATTGCCGGCGGGCTTGGCAACATTCGCGAAGAGCATGTGGAAAAAGGCAACATTCCGGTGGGTGCCAAGCTCATCGTGCTTGGTGGTCCCTCGATGCTGATCGGGCTTGGCGGTGGCGCAGCGTCCTCCATGGACTCGGGCTCCAGTAACGAGAACCTCGATTTTGCCTCCGTACAGCGGGACAACCCTGAAATGGAACGCCGCTGCCAGGAAGTGATCGACCGCTGCTGGCAAATGGGGGAAAAGAACCCGATTGCGTTTATTCACGACGTTGGTGCCGGGGGCTTGTCCAACGCAATGCCAGAGCTTGTGAAAGATGGCGGTCGAGGTGGCAAATTCGAGCTCCGTGATATTCCAAGTGATGAGCCGGGCATGTCGCCTCTGGAGATCTGGTGTAATGAGTCACAGGAACGTTATGTAATGGCGGTAGCTCCGGAAAATCTGGAGCTGTTCGATGCGCTATGCCGCCGGGAACGCTGTCCCTATGCCGTGATTGGCGAGGCGACAGAAACTCATCACCTGGAACTCGGCGATTCCTATTTTGATGACAAGCCGGTTGATCTGCCGATGGAAGTGCTGTTCGGCAAGCCGCCGCGCATGCATCGGAGCGTCAGTCGTTCTTCCTTCACCAAACCGATGTTTGATTCCACGAAAATTGACCTGGACGATGCTATCCGCAGGGTTCTGCGGTTGCCTTCAGTTGGGTCCAAGAGCTTTCTGATCACTATCGGTGACCGGACTATAACTGGCCTGGTTGCCCGTGATCAGATGGTGGGTCCCTGGCAGGTTCCCGTTGCCGATGTGGCCGTTACCGCAAGCTCGTTCGATGTTCGCACCGGTGAGGCTATGGCCATGGGCGAGCGTACGCCGGTGGCAACCATCGATTCCGCAGCGTCCGGTCGAATGGCCGTAGGCGAGGTGATTACCAATCTGGCCGCAGCGCCGATTGGCAAGCTGTCGGATATCCGGCTATCCGCGAACTGGATGGCGGCTGCGGGGCACCCGGGTGAAGATGAAAACCTGTACGAAACCGTGCGCGCAGTAGGAATGGAGCTGTGTCCGGAGCTGGGGATTTCCATCCCGGTGGGCAAGGACTCCATGTCCATGAAAACCATGTGGGAAGAAGACAGCGGCGAGCAGAAGAGCGTGACAGCTCCGCTTTCCCTCATTGTCAGTGGCTTTGCCCCGGTGACTGATGTGAGCCGGACACTGACACCGCAATTGCTGAATGACCTTGGCGAGACCGATCTGATTCTGGTGGATCTTGCAGCTGGTCAGAACCGTCTCGGTGGTTCCGCGCTGGCCCAGGTTTATCGGCAGGTCGGTGCCGTGGCTCCGGATCTGGACGATCCCGAGGACATCAAGGCCTTCTTTGCGGTCATTCAGGGCCTCAATACCGATGGCAAGCTGCTGGCTTATCACGATCGGTCGGACGGTGGTCTGTTTGTTACCCTGGCTGAAATGTGCTTTGCCGGGCGTTGCGGCATTGATATCAAGCTGGATGGTCTGGCAGAAGACCGCAGCCAGTTTGCGCGGGAGCTCTTTAATGAAGAGCTGGGTGCCGTCATTCAGGTACGACGGGAAGATACCGGTTTCGTCTTGCAGCAGTTCTCTGCAGCAGGCCTTGGCGACCACATCAGCGTGATTGGCAGCCCGAATGACACCGACCGCCTCAGGCTTACCTTTGCAGGTAGCGCGGTTGTGGATGAGTCTCGTGTAGATTTGCAGCGCCTGTGGGCGGAAACCAGTTACCGCATCCAGTCCCTGCGGGATAATGCCGACTGTGCTCAAGAGGAGTTTGACAACCTGCTTGATGCCGAGGATCCGGGCCTTAACGTCGAGCTTTCATACGATGTTAATGAGGATGTGGCGGCGCCCTATATCAGCAAGGGTGTCCGCCCGAAGGTGGCAGTTCTTCGGGAGCAGGGCGTGAACGGGCAGGTGGAAATGGCAGCTGCATTTGATCGCGCCGGTTTTGACTCTGTTGATGTACACATGAGTGATCTGCTTTCTGGCCGGGTCACACTGGATGGCTTTAACAGTCTTGTCGCCTGCGGAGGGTTTTCCTACGGTGACGTATTGGGTGCTGGCGAAGGCTGGGCCAAGTCGATCCTGTTCAGTGATCGAGTCAGGGACCAGTTTGCGGCGTTCTTCAATCGCCAGGATACGCTGGCGCTAGGCGTATGTAATGGCTGTCAGATGCTCTCGAATTTGCATGAGCTGATTCCTGGTAGTGAAGGCTGGCCCCGTTTCGTGCGTAACCAGTCCGAACAGTTCGAGGCTCGGCTGGCAATGGTTGAAGTGATGCCATCGCCTTCTGCCTTCATGGACGGGATGACTGGTTCTCGCATGCCAATTGCGGTTGCCCATGGGGAGGGCCGGGTCGAATTTGCCGGCGGGGCTTCGGCAGATGCCTTGTCGGATAGCGAGTTGGTGGCGCTGCGGTACGTTGATAATCGTGGCGCCGCAACGGTACGTTATCCATACAACCCGAATGGTTCAGAAGACGGTATCACTGGCGTGACCACACGTGATGGCCGGGTGACGATCATGATGCCGCATCCCGAGCGTGTATTCCGGGCTGTTCAGCATTCATGGCGCCCACCGGAATGGCAGGAAGACGGCTCCTGGATTCGCATGTTCAGAAATGCCAGACGCTGGTTCGGTTGATTCCCTGCTGTGACACAAAGCCGGTTTTGGATGCGCTCAGTCCGAGCGTTTACTCCAAAGCCGGCTTTTTATTGCGCGCCCCATTTTCGGGCGTTTTCAAAATAAAAAAGTCGTAAAATTAGCAAAAATTCCCTTGACTCATTATTTTTATGCACATTGCTGGTGCCTTTCTG
>AZIK01000202.1_pt1 | contig 11760 bp, 12 predicted proteins | sample 359131 | NCBI WGS metagenome assembly AZIK01 (sample SAMN02429715, study PRJNA222663) | marine sediment metagenome | biome: Sediment sample; isolation source: enrichment culture of sample MGS-ANC(AMM) from oil contaminated site at the... | place: Italy: Ancona | collected 2012-02-14 | depth 6 m m | reverse complement strand
CTGGTTCGTAGCCAGGTACTCTATCCAGCTGAGCTACGAGCGCACATCGTGGGGCGCGTATTATAGGTTGATTGACCAAGCTGTCAATCAACTTTATACGCTACTGCACAAGGCAGAAAAAGTGGCGGAGAGAGAGGGATTCGAACCCTCGATAGGGTATAAACCTATACACCCTTAGCAGGGGTGCGCCTTCAGCCACTCGGCCATCTCTCCAGTTCACGGCGCGCATGATAGCACGTCCGTGAAAAATTCAAAGGAAAAATTTAAGGAAATTAATACGTTAGCAAATTAATAGTTGCCAGCGTCCTCATCACCGTCTTTTTCACGCTGAATACGTTGGTAAATCTCTTCACGGTGAACCGCAACTTCTTTCGGTGCGTTAACACCAATGCGGACCTGATTTCCTTTTACTCCTAACACGGTAACGGTCACTTCATCACCGACCATCAGTGTTTCGCCCACGCGACGGGTTAATATAAGCATAGGTTGTCTCCTAACATTCCTGTTTCATTCTAGGGTGCTGTTGGCAAAAGCCGATTCTCTGCTCCGCTTATTCAGTATTAACCAGTTCAGTCAAAGATAAAGCATCAGCGGAAACTTATGAGAATATTTGGTTATTAGAGGGTCACCCAATCATTGACTGCCCTCTAATTCTGTTGTGGAAAGGTACGATCAGTGTTCAACGGCTTCAGCGTCTAAGCCAAAAGCGGTATGCAAAGCACGAACGGCCAACTCCAAATACTTCTCAGCAATCACCACAGAAATTTTAATTTCAGAGGTGGTAATGGCCAAAATATTGATATTTTCATCCGCTAGTGTTTTGAACATTTTACTAGCAACACCCGCATGTGAACGCATGCCCACGCCAACCATAGACACTTTACAGATATCATCAGTTCCGTGAACGCCACGAGCATTCAATTCGGCTGCCAAAGCATTCAAAAGCGTCATCGCTTTTTTATAGTCGTTACGATGCACAGTAAAAGTAAAGTCAGTAGTGCCATCCGCAGAGACGTTTTGCACAATCATATCGACTTCAATATTCGCTTCGCTAATCGGTACAAGAATACGCGATGCAACACCTGGAACGTCAGGTACACCTTGCACAGTCACTTTGGCTTCATCACGATTAAACGCGATGCCAGCAATAACAGGATTTTCCACAGAAGCATTCTCCTCCATCGTAATCAGCGTGCCATTACCTTCAGAGAAAGACGAAAGAACACGCAGTGGAACTTTATATTTACCCGCAAATTCAACCGAGCGAATTTGCAAAATTTTAGAGCCGAGACTCGCCATCTCAAGCATTTCCTCAAACGTAACGCGCTCCAGACGACGGGCGTTAGGCACAACGCGCGGGTCGGTGGTGTAAACGCCATCGACATCGGTATAAATCTGACATTCATCAGCACCCAGAGCTGCAGCCAGTGCCACACCTGTGGTATCGGAGCCACCGCGACCTAAGGTTGTAATATTGTTGTCAGGATCAATGCCTTGGAAGCCGGCAACAACAACGACGCCACCACTATTCAAATGCTCACGCATGGGTGCGGTATCTATTTCTTCAATACGGGCTTTCATAAAGGCATTATCAGTTTTAATCCCGACCTGCCACCCCGTAAACGAACGCGCATTAATACCGCGTTTTTGCAACGCTATTGCCAATAACGCAATAGTGACTTGCTCACCAGTTGAAACCAGCACATCCATTTCACGCGGAGATGGTGTATCTGCAATTTCCTTCGCCAAACCAATCAAACGGTTGGTTTCTCCACTCATGGCAGAAACCGCAACCACGATCTGATGACCCGCGTCATGGAAGGATTTAACCTTGTCGGCGACATGTTCAATGCGCTCAACAGTGCCTACGGAAGTACCGCCATATTTCTGTACGTATAACGCCATGGTGCTATTACTGGAATTGACTGAAAAAAAGGTCGCTAATTAAACAACAATTGTGGGTTTCAGGGAAGCAAGTACATGCAGCAAACACTGTTCCTTAGGCGTTAAAAGCGAAAAAGCGTGCCGCTGACCCGCTTTTTCCTGTTTGGCGTGTCGAAACAGTAATATTACAGTACTGTTGCCGCCCAAGTTTCGAACGCTGCTAATGCTTCGTCGATACCTTCTGGCTTCTGACCGCCTGCTTGAGCCATTTCTGGCTTACCGCCACCACGACCATCAACGTAAGGCGCGCATTCTTTCACGGCATCGCCGGCTTTCGCTTTACCAATCAGATCTTTAGTTACACCTGCCAGTAAAGTTACTTTACCGTCGGTTTCTGCAGCTAGCATGATCAAGGCCGAACCCAGCTTATTTTTCAGCTGATCCATGGTTTCCCGCAGGGCATTCACATCGGCACCGTCTAAACGTGCCGCCAAGACCTTTACGCCGTTTATGTCTTTTGCGCTGCCCGCTAAATCAGAACCCGCACTACTTGCTAACTTCGACCTCAACGCTTCCAGCTCTTTTTCTAACTGACGGCTACGAGCTTGCAACTGCTCGACCTTATCAGCAACATTATCGGTAGAACCTTTCAGCGCGCGAGCAATCGTCGTGAGCGTACGCTCTTCTTGGGCAATGAAATCCAATGCCGACTGTCCTACTACCGCTTCAATACGACGAATACCGGCCGCAATACCGCTTTCAGAGCTGATTTTTAGTAAACCAATATCACCAGTGCGAGTCGCATGAGTACCACCACACAACTCGACCGAGAAATCATTAATACCCATCGACAACACACGAACTTGGTCGTCGTACTTTTCGCCGAACAAAGCCATCGCGCCCGATTCACGCGCCGCGTCAATATCCATTAGGCGGGTTGTAACAGGGGTGTTGGCACGAATTTGCGTGTTCACTATGGTTTCGATTTGGGCAATTTCATCAGCAGAAACGGCTTCTAAATGCGAGAAATCGAAACGTAATTTATCGTAGGTAACTAGCGAGCCTTTCTGACTCACATGCTCACCCAACACTTGACGCAAAGCCGCGTGCAATAAATGTGTGGCTGAGTGATGGATCGCTGTCGATTGACGCTTTTCTGCATCGACTACCGCAGTCAATTGATTACCAACGACAACCGAACCTTCTACTAAAACACCTTTATGCAGGTGGTTTTTGCCTTCTTTGCTGGTGTCTTTCACTTGAAAAACAACGCCATCAGCTTTGAGGAAACCAGAGTCTCCCGCCTGACCACCACTTTCGGCATAGAATGCGGTTTCATCTAACACCAATACCGCTTCGTCACCGGCACTCAATGAATCAACCGCAATGCCGTCTTTAAATAAGGCTTTAACCGTACCGGTATTTTCTAGCGAGTCGTAACCTAAAAATTGCGTTTGACCGTCAATCTCTAAGCCTTTGCCGTAATTACCACCAAAATTGCTGCCCGCACGCGCCATTTCACGTTGTTTATCCATCGCCACATTAAAGCCGTCTTCATCAACGTTAAGATCACGCTCGCGCGCTACGTCAGCGGTTAAATCCAGCGGAAAACCATAGGTGTCGTATAACTTAAACGCGGTCTCACCGGGAATAGTATCACCTTGCAAATCCGCAATAGCATCATTCAAAATCGCCATCCCTTTATCTAAGGTCTTAGCGAATTGCTCTTCTTCTAAACGCAATACTTTTTCGACGTGCGCCTGCAGAGTACGTAGTTCTGGGTAGGCTTCGCCCATTTGTTCAACCAGTGAGCCAACCAATTGATGAAAGAAACCGACTTTCGCACCCAACATGTGACCATGACGTACCGCGCGACGAATAATACGGCGCAATACATAGCCGCGACCTTCATTCGACGGTAACACGCCATCCACGATCAAGAAGCTGGTAGAACGAATATGGTCGGCAATCACGCGCAGTGATTTGTTTTCCATATCGGTGCAACCGGTTAACTCACTCGCTGCTTTTAACAAGGCTTGGAATAAATCGATTTCGTAGTTGCTGTGTACGCCCTGCATAATCGCGGAAATACGCTCCAAGCCCATGCCGGTATCAACAGAGGGCTTAGGTAGCGGCTGCATTTCACCATCTGCTTGACGGTTAAACTGCATAAATACGTTATTCCAGATCTCGATAAAACGATCACCGTCTTCTTCCGGTGACCCTGGAGGGCCGCCCCAGATATGCTCGCCGTGATCGTAAAAGATCTCAGTACATGGGCCACAAGGGCCGGTGTCACCCATCTGCCAGAAGTTATCTGAGGCGTAGCGCGAACCTTTGTTATCACCAATACGAACAATCTTGTCCGCTGGGATGCCCATTTTTTTATTCCAGATGTTGTACGCGTCATCATCTTCTGCGTACACGGTCACCATCAGCTTTTCTTTTGGCAAATTTAGCCACGCTGGAGACGTTAGAAACTCCCAAGCAAACTTAATCGCGTCTTCTTTAAAATAATCGCCAAAACTGAAGTTACCCAGCATCTCAAAGAAGGTGTGGTGACGTGCGGTGTAACCGACATTTTCCAGATCATTATGCTTACCGCCAGCGCGTACACAACGTTGTGATGATGCCGCACGGGTGTAGCTGCGCTGGTCTTTACCAAGAAAACAGTCTTTAAATTGCACCATACCGGCGTTGGTGAACAATAAAGTAGGATCATTACTAGGAATCAAGGAGCTAGAAGCGACTACCTCGTGGCCTTGAGCGGCGAAGTAATCGAGAAATGCCTTGCGAATGTCTGAGCTTTTCATACGGCTACGGGTATCCGGAAGCGAGTTAATAATATAAGGGGACGAAGTATAGCGGTTTGCGCAGCCAAGTCCGAGTCCCTGATGCGATATCTATTGGATGCATGATTTCTCTAGCTCCTCTTTACTGTTTTTTCAATGCTCACTTGACCTACAAATAATTCACCACCATTATATAACCGCATTGGAATATATAAATTCCGAATTTTAACTGTCTGATGGAAGGTGTTTATGAATATTGATCGTCTTGTTTTCGCTATTGCAGGGACATTTATTCTACTGAGCTTGGCTCTAGCGCAAACACACTCGCCGTATTGGCTGTGGTTCACCGCGTTCGTCGGCGCTAACATACTGCAAGCGGCATTTACTGGGTTTTGCCCACTAGCGAAAATTCTGAAGGCTATTGGTATCAAAGAAGGGAAAGTATTTTAATTAGAGCGCTCCATGCCGATGACCGACAACGAATATACCAAAGCTTTTGCACGCTTGCATGACTGTCAGCGTCAACGAGATGCCATACAAAAGCCAAAGGACAAATCGTGATTGGCCTGCTGTATTTTACCATGGTGCTGGCCATGGCTTGGATCATGCTTCACCTTGGTATTGGCCCGTTTGGACACCAAAAATTCTTACACTGGCATCAAGGCTACTTAACCTTACCCAGAGCTGTTCGTACTGTCGCGCTTGGCATCTGCGCCATAATCGCGATACTGGCGATTAGCCATCTACTGGGCCTGTACGAATTACCTAAGCAAGCACCAGTCTCCAACTAGAGAAAGTACCTGTGATGGAAGTTATTAATATTGAGTACAACGGCATCAGTCTAGAAACCCGTGTGGCAGGGCCAGAACAGGGGGAAGTTGTCATTCTTCTGCATGGTTTTCCTGAGTGCTGGGCCACATGGAAACACCAAATACCTGCACTCGCCGAGGCTGGTTATCGAGTTTACGTACCCAATCAACGTGGCTATGGACACTCATCCAAACCAAAAGCAGTCAGTGCCTACCATGTCGATCGGTTGATCGAAGATGTCGATGTCATCCGTCAGTTCAGTGGCGCTGAAAAAATTCATCTGGTCGGTCACGACTGGGGAGCCATCATTGCTTGGTGGTATGCCATTCACATGGGCGATAAATTAAGCAGCCTAAGTGTATTAAATGTGCCGCATCCAGAAGTATTTTTGAATTCACTCAAAAGTAATCCGCTGCAAGTATTGAAAAGCTGGTACATGTTTTTTTTCCAGATTCCTTGGTTACCAGAAAAAATGATCAGCCTATTTAACTACGTTACGTTTCGATCTATGTTAACCCTAACCTCGAACAAGGGCAGCTATCAGCCGGATGATATAGAAACCTTACTCGAACATTGGCGTATTCCAGGCGCAATGACTGCTATGGTGAATTATTATCGTTCTGTCATTCGTACCATGCCACACCCTAAAGGTGACAAACAGGTACATTGCCCAACGCAAATTTTATGGGGAGAGCACGACTTAGCTTTGACCCTACCAATGGCCACTAAAAGCTTAGATTACACCAGTCGTGCGCGTTTATTTACCTATCCCGATGCCACACACTGGCTAGCACACGACAAACCTGAAGAAGTAAATTCGCGCCTAATCGAATTTTTCACAATTCATAAAATCGTCAATTAATCTTCCAATTGACCACATCTTATTAAGACCTGACCGAAATAGCGCACCACTTTCGGTCACGGTTAATACAATTTCCCCGTATACTAACGCTAATTTATTCATCTTCGGAGTTCTCTGATATGCAACGCATCGTTATTGTTGGCGGTGGTGCAGGAGGGCTGGAATTGGCTACTCAGTTGGGGCGCGCGCTTGGGCGCAGTGACAAAGCTGAGATTGTATTGGTCGATGCCAACTCTACGCACCTTTGGAAACCATTGCTGCACGAAGTAGCAACTGGCGCACTCGATTCTGGTATCGACGAATTGGATTATCGCGGTCATGGCAAAGTACATGGGTTCGATTTTCAATTGGGCCGCATGTGTGGCTTAGATCGTAAACAGCAACACGTCATTTTATCGCCAATCTATGATGAATACGGCGACGTCGTATTGCCTGAACGCAACATCCCCTACCACACACTTGTGTTGGCGATTGGTAGTATTACCAATGACTTTGGCACTCCTGGAGCTAAAGAACACTGCATTTTTTTAGATAGCCGTCGCCAAGCCGAACGCTTCCACCGTACCTTGCTGAACGAGTTCTTACGGGCAAATTCTAGTGACACCCCCAAAAATCTTGAGATAGCGATCGTTGGTGCAGGTGCAACAGGGGTGGAGTTATCCGCAGAGCTGTATAACACCGCCGAAGTATTAACTCGCTATGGCATGAAAAACGTATCACCAGAACAGCTAAGCGTCACCCTTATTGAAGCCGGTGAACGCATTCTTCCCGCATTGCCGACCCGCATATCAAAAGCGGCGAGTCGTGAGCTGGAAGCACTCGGCGTATCAGTCCGCACCGGCACACTCATTACCGAAGTCACGGCGAATGGCTTTGTAACCAAAAACGACGGGGTCATTACTGCGAAGCTCAAAGTTTGGGCCGCAGGCGTTCGTGCGCCAAGCTTTATGGCCACTCTCGGCTTAGAAACCAATCGTACGAATCAAATAATGGTCGATAGCAGCTTACAGAGTGAAGATCCGAATATCTTCGCAATGGGCGATTGTGCCTGTGTTTTACAAACCGATGGCAAGCCAGTTCCGCCGCGCGCGCAAGCAGCTCACCAGCAAGCTACCCATATGTTTAAAGCGCTCAAAGCACGCTACAAAGGGCAGCCAATGCCTGAATTTGTATACCGAGATAAAGGTTCGCTGGTATCGCTGAGCCGTTACAGCACCGTCGGAAGCTTGATGGGGAACTTGAGCAGTGGATCTATGATGATTGAGGGGCGGCTAGCCCGCATTGTGTACGTTTCTTTGTATCGCATGCATCAAATTGCATTACACGGATACTGGCACACCTTATTGTTAAGCCTAGTGGGGCACATTAATAAGGTTATTCGCCCCCGCTTGAAATTACATTGAGCGTTTCTTGGTGCGCCTGACGATAATCGCCAGGCGTTAATCCAGTCCAGCGCTTGAAAGCTTTATAAAAGGCACTGGGCTCGGTATAGCCAACTAAATAGGCAACTTCATACAGTGGCATATCACCTTCACGGATAAGTTTCATCGCTAGTGCCTGACGGCCCTCATCAAGCAAATTCTGATACGTCGTACCCAGTGCCTTTAGACGGCGCTGTAAGTTACGTACACTAATGCCTAGTTGATCGGCGACATCATCTTGGGATACATGACGCTTCAGCAAACACAGCTGTAAAATATTCCGCAATTCATTGTATATGGCTAAATGATCTTTAAATTTTTTATCTTGACGGCGCAAATCTCGCAACACGCTGGCATAAAGAATGGGCTGCTGCTCTACATTCAAGCGCTGCCAAGCATTGCGGTTAATTTCAAGAGCATAACCCGAAGTGCCAGTAGCTCTGATCTTCATACGTCGCTCAATCGCACCCTGATAGGACATGAATTCATTAGGAATACAGAGTAAAAGATCGCCCTCTTCGTAGCGCTTTCCCAATGCTATGCGACACGCCTCCGCGAGACAGGCAAGCGTGGCACTTTGTTGCAACTGGCTCATAGTATGCGAAGTTTTGCGCTCAACACGGAGCACTGAACGGGCTTCAGTAACTTGCAATTCTAAACAAACACTGCCCGTCATTAGATAAAAATAGGGTACGAATGCGGTCAAACCGGTACGCAAAGTATCAGCATAGTGCAATAAACGCCCCATTGGTAAATCGCGGTGAGCAATATACTGCCCTAGATCAATACTAATCAGATCGTTATTTAAAAATTGAAATGCATAACGATGCGCGTCAGCTACACGCTCGGAATCAACCCAACGAGGTAATGGATCGCCAGTCTCGATACCCAATAGTGGCCACACGGGATCCATCTCAACTCCACGACTGCTCCAAAAATTGAGCAGGTGCTGCACCAGTACAATATCAACCTGAGCAGTCGGGCCCATATCCTTCCCCAACACTATTCTAATTATTGTCCTCTTACCAAAACGAACATCTATTCTCTTTCAGTACGTCGCATCCGATCATGGTTAGCATGAGTACAGGTGTCAATAGACTGAAGCGACACTGCCCTTATAGTCAGGAAAAACACGAAAAAATAATCAGTCACAAGTGTCTTTGATTGACACCCGCTCAATAACAGCCTGAATTTGATCTAAAGAGAAGCCCCGATACGCAAGAAAACGATAGAGCTTAGCTTTTAACTCTTCAGGCTCACCTTTCAAATTTGCCAGCTTCTTCGCCGCAACATCCGATGCCAATTGATACCAATCTTGATCACAGGCATCCAACGATTGTTTTACCAGCTCATCCTTAATGCCTTTCTCCCTCAGAGCTTGGCGAACACGCACAGGGCCATGACCGCGCGCCACTCGACTGCGAAGAAAAGATTCAGAGAAGCGTTCATCCGACTGCCAATGCCGTTCGGATAGATCCGTCAATACACTGTCGACATCGGCGGCATCAGCCGCTCGGGGGGAGAGCTTGCGCCAAAGCTCTTGACGCGAGTGTTCACGGCGGGAAAGTAAATCGACCGCAACGCGCATTAACGCGGCGCGGTCTAATGGATCAGGCTTCGGCTTCTTCATCTACTTCGCTAGATGTTTCAGCGGCGATAGCAGGGGTCAACATTTGTGCGCGAATGCCCGCTTCAATTTCTACGGCAAGTTCAGGGTGCTCACCTAAGTACACCGCAGCATTGGCTTTACCTTGGCCAATTTTATCGCCTTTGTAACTGTACCAAGCACCAGACTTATCTACTAAACCAGCTTTAACACCTAGATCGATGACTTCACCCATGTGGTAAATGCCAGAGCCGTACATAATTTGGAATTCGGCCTGTTTAAACGGCGGAGCAACCTTGTTTTTAACGACTTTCACGCGAGTCTCGTTACCAACCACCTCATCGCCTTGCTTCACCGAACCGATACGGCGGATATCCAAACGTACCGACGCGTAGAATTTTAGCGCGTTACCGCCAGTCGTGGTTTCAGGGCTACCAAACATCACACCAATTTTCATACGAATTTGGTTAATAAAGATCACTAAACAGTTAGCGTTTTTGATATTACCGGTGATTTTACGCAAGGCTTGCGACATCAAACGTGCTTGTAAACCCACGTGCGTATCGCCCATTTCGCCTTCAATCTCTGCACGAGGCGTTAAAGCAGCAACCGAGTCGACCACAATCACATCCACAGCACCTGAGCGAACCAAGCTATCGCAAATCTCTAGGGCTTGCTCGCCAGTATCTGGCTGAGAAACCAACAGGCTATCGAGATCAATCCCTAGCTTCTCGGCATACAATGGATCTAACGCATGCTCAGCATCAATGATGGCAACGGTTTTACCCATTTTCTGTGCTTGCGCCATAACCGACAGACACATAGTGGTTTTACCCGAGCTTTCAGGGCCGTAAATTTCAACGATACGACCGACCGGCAACCCGCCTATGCCTAAAGCAATGTCTAATCCTAATGAACCGGTAGAGATCGCCGGAATCGCTTCGCGTGGCTGCTCGCCCATTTTCATGACAGCACCTTTACCAAACTGACGTTCGATTTGGCTGAGCGCGGCGTCGAGTGCTTTTTGCTTGTTAGCGTCCATGATCCTGTCCTTTCTAGTGTCTGAATAGTATCTGTGTGGTTTCTAAGTAGAGGCTAACGCTAGCCATTACTGTAAATTTAAACAGTATTTAACCACAGCTTTTTTTAATGTCAACAACTACTGGTTATTCATCCAGCCATGCATTGAGACTAGAGATAGCAACAAGCACACTTTGCTCTCGTACCGATGCTCTATCGCCGGCAAAGTGCATACAAGATGCTTGCTGCTCAGTTGCGCTGCCCCATGCAAACCAAACAGTACCCACGGGTTTATCAGCAGTACCACCTCCCGGCCCTGCAATGCCGCTAACAGCAAGGGCGACATCGGCACGACTATTAGCAACGGCACCTTTCACCATAGCAATTACGGTTGCTTCGCTTACCGCGCCATACGTAGTAAGAATTTCTGCTGAGACACTAAGATGTTGCATTTTAGCTTCGTTGGAATAGGTCACAAACCCACATTCAAACCATGCCGAACTGCCCGCAAGATCCGTCATAGCAGAGGCTACTCCACCGCCAGTACAGGACTCAGCAGTAGCCACTCGCAAATTTTTAGACTGTAGACATTGAGCAAGCCGAGCGACTTGTGCCTTTAGGGAAGAATTCATGGTTAACCTCAAAGCCTGTATCAATACTAGGCATTGAGATTACCAAAAAGCGAACCGCTATCACATCGCAACGGGTTGAACTAAGGCTGTCTGAGGCAATAATACAACCTTCCGTAACACAACTGCCTGATGTCTTGATTGTCTTGCAGCAAAGAGGGTTGCTCCATGCTGCGTCCTGAGGCCACGACGCTAACGTACTTGTGCACAGGCGTCGTAGACATACGAAAATCCATTGACGATTTAGCCTTATTAGTGAAGGCCTCAATGGAGCTTCATCCAGTTCGCCATATTGGTTCTGTCTAGTTCAATGCCATGCACTTTAATAGTGTGCCATCGTGCGGGCAGACTCTTTCAGATTCAAGAAGATCATGAATAATAGCTTCGCGAGGAAGATGATCTGGAAGGGTGACACGCGATTTATGGGCTCGGGTGTGCGCTTTGACTGTGGTCGATTCAGAAACTGAGCCTACCCTAAATGGCGTAGGGAGTTTAACGATATGATGGGAGAACCAAGAATCGTCGTCGCCAAACTCGGCAGCACAGCGCCGGAATTGAAGGTGTGATCCGTTTGGGGTCTTCTCGTGCAGTGCCGATTAACGATCGTTGATTGTATTCTTGGTGCGGGTCGCGAAAAAGTTTCGCTCTTACAATTTAGTCGAACGTTACCCATTACCTTACTGACCAGCTAGCCACACCAAATTTCTGTATCCGCCCCCTTTCCAGTACAATCTCG
>AZIK01009931.1_pt1 | contig 11765 bp, 10 predicted proteins | sample 359131 | NCBI WGS metagenome assembly AZIK01 (sample SAMN02429715, study PRJNA222663) | marine sediment metagenome | biome: Sediment sample; isolation source: enrichment culture of sample MGS-ANC(AMM) from oil contaminated site at the... | place: Italy: Ancona | collected 2012-02-14 | depth 6 m m | reverse complement strand
CCGCCTTTGCTTTTGCCTGTAACAGCTATGACAGGGCCACCGTCGCCTCGGGTTGCAGCATTGACTACATGTACGGCGCCAAAGAAGGCGACCGGCTGATCGCCACCGCCGAGGAGCAGGCCCGCGGCGGGCGCACCGGCGTTTACGACATCACACTCACCAATCAGGACGGCCGCAAGGTTGCCCTTTTCCGGGGCCGTTCCTATGAGGTTCGCGGCACCGTACGCAATTCGGAGGAAACCGCATGAGCACCGACAATTCCCTTAAAGACGCCTACATCGTCGATGCCATCCGCACCCCCATCGGCCGTTACGGCGGTGCTCTCTCCGCCGTCCGCGCAGATGACCTGGGCGCCATCCCGATCAAGGCGCTGACCGAACGGCACCCGGATCTTGACTGGTCGAAAGTCGACGACGTGCTCTACGGTTGCGCCAACCAGGCCGGCGAAGACAACCGTGATGTCGCCCGCATGTCCCTGCTGCTGGCTGGCCTTCCGGTTGACGTTCCAGGCAGCACCATCAACCGCCTGTGCGGTTCCGGTATGGATGCGGTCGGCAGTGCAGCCCGGGCCATCCGCACCGGCGAAACCCAACTGATGATTGCCGGCGGCGTAGAGTCCATGTCACGAGCGCCCTTCGTTATGGGCAAAGCCGAGTCGGCGTTCAGCCGGAAGGCGGAGATTTTCGACACCACCATTGGCTGGCGTTTCGTAAACCCGGTGCTGAAGAAACAGTATGGAATCGACTCCATGCCGGAAACAGCAGAGAACGTTGCGGCCGATTTCAACATTTCCAGGGAAGACCAGGATGCGTTCGCTCTGCGCAGCCAGCAGCGCACCGCCGCAGCTCAGCAGGCAGGCCGGTTTGGCAGTGAGATCACCCCTGTGACCATCCCCCGCCGCAAGCAGGATCCGTTGGTGGTGGACACCGACGAACACCCCAGGGAAACCAGCCTTGAAAAACTGGCCTCGCTGCCAACCCCGTTCCGTGAAAACGGCACGGTCACTGCCGGCAATGCCTCCGGTGTCAACGACGGTGCCTGCGCCCTGCTCCTGGCCGGAGCCGACGCCCTGAAACAATACAACCTGAAGCCTCGCGCCCGGGTTGTCGCCATGTCGACCGCTGGCGTCGAGCCACGGATCATGGGCTTTGGGCCGGCACCAGCCAGCCGCAAGGTTCTGGCGACTGCCGGCCTGGAGCTGGCTGATATGGACGTGATTGAGTTGAATGAAGCCTTCGCAGCCCAGGCCCTCGCGGTAACCCGGGATCTCGGTCTGCCAGATGACGCCGAGCACGTTAACCCGAACGGCGGAGCCATTGCCCTGGGCCATCCTTTAGGCATGAGCGGTGCCCGGCTGGTAACCACGGCGCTGAACGAACTCGAACGCCGCCACGCTGCGGGCCAGAAAGCCCGATACGCCCTGTGCACCATGTGCATTGGCGTTGGCCAGGGCATCGCCCTGATTATCGAGCGCATGGATACGGTGGCCTGATCCGAGCAGTCAGATGCAATAGATCAAAAAGAACAAACAGAACACAGACCTTTATCAGATAAGAACAACGCAGGACAGAATCATGAGCTTACCACTACAAAAACTTGGCAAACTTGATCGAATGGAGACCGCCAGCATTGACGAGCTCCGCCACGAACAGCTTCAGCGCCTGCGCTGGAGCGTGGTCCATGCCTATACCAACGTGCCCTTCTATCGCAAAGCCTTTGATGATGTCGGCCTCAAGCCGATGGACATCAATTCCCTCGATGATCTGGCCAGGGTACCGTTTACCACCAAGGCGGACCTGCGCGACAACTACCCGTTCGGTATGTTCGCGACTCCGATGTCAGACGTGGTCCGGGTTCATGCGTCCAGCGGTACCACCGGCAAACCCACAGTGGTCGGTTACACCCAGAGCGACATCAACACCTGGGCAGATATTGTGGCCCGCTCCATCCGGGCTGGCGGCGGTTCCCGGGGCGACAAGGTCCATGTTTCCTATGGCTACGGCCTGTTCACCGGCGGCCTTGGCGCGCACTACGGTGCCGAACGCCTTGGCTGCACGGTGATTCCCATGTCTGGCGGCCAGACCGAAAAACAGGTCCAGCTGATCAAGGACTTCGAGCCCGACATCATCATGGTTACACCCTCTTATATGCTGAACATCGCCGACGAGATGGAACGCCAGGGGATTGATCCCCACAAGTTGCCTCTGCGCCTTGGCATTTTCGGTGCGGAACCCTGGACCAACGCCATGCGCACCGAGATCGAAGAGCGCCTTGGCATCCAGGCTCTGGACATCTATGGCCTTTCGGAAGTCATGGGCCCCGGCGTGGGGATGGAGTGCATTGAAACCAAAGACGGCCCCACCATCTGGGAAGACCATTTCTACCCGGAAATCATCAACCCGGAAACCGGTGAGGTGTTACCCGATGGCGAATACGGTGAACTGGTCTTTACGTCTTTGACCAAGGTGGCTCTGCCAATTCTGCGTTACCGAACCCGGGATCTCACCCGTCTGCTGCCCGGCACCGCACGCCCCATGCGTCGAATCGACAAGATTACCGGCCGCAGCGATGACATGATGATTATTCGCGGGGTGAACGTGTTCCCGAGCCAGATTGAAGAACAGGTCCTGAAGTGCGAAGCCCTTGCCCCGCATTACGAGATCGAGGTCTACAAGGAAGGCAATCTGGACTGCGTGGACATCCGCGCCGAGCTGAAACCCGGCGCAGTGGACAGTCCCGAGAGCCGTGCCGAGGCGGCAAAGGAGCTGGCCCATCACATCAAGTCCTACATTGGCATCAGCACCCGTGTCGACGTGGTGGAACCCAATCGTCTGGCTCGCTCGGAAGGCAAGGCCAAGCGGGTGTTTGACCGCCGAAACAAGTAAGCCTGCATGCCCGGCAGAGGGTCAGACCGCAAGCTTCGCGGCTGACTCTCATGCTTTTACTGCCATTCTCTTCAAAGAAACGCTGATTTAATTTCACTTCTCTTTTGGCGATCTCAATAGCATTTATATTTGTATCACATTTTTTTTGATGCAAATCAGGACTATAAGATCCTTTAAGGAATCCAAACAAGATAACATGACACACAAAGACATTTCTTGATATTTATTCAGTATCATATAATATGGAGTCATCAGCCTTCAGTCCCTACTGAGGGCAATGCTGTTTACGGACAACAGAACAACAAGCCCGATCCGGAGGTATTTGTTTATGTACGCCCAGCTCGTTGAAACCGGCGCCAAGCGCCTTAAGACCAAAGAGGAAATGTCGCCCGAAGAGCGCGAGTTTCAGGAAAAGGTCGACGCCGAAACCAAGATCGAAGCCAAGAACTGGATGCCCGAAGGCTACCGGAAGACCCTGATCCGCCAGATTTCCCAGCACGCTCACTCTGAGGTGGTTGGCATGCTGCCGGAGGGCAACTGGGTAACTCGGGCGCCCACACTCAAGCGTAAACTCCAGCTGATGGCGAAGATTCAGGACGAAGCGGGTCACGGCCTGTATCTTTACAGCGCCATGGAAACCCTCGGTGCTGACCGTGACGAAGAGATCGAGAAGCTGCACCAGGGCAAAGCCAAGTACTCCAGTATCTTCAACTACCCGACCCTGAACTGGGCGGACATGGGTGCCGTTGGCTGGCTGGTGGATGGCGCTGCCATCGTGAACCAGGTGATACTGCAGCGCACCTCTTATGGCCCCTACTCCCGCGCCATGATCCGTATCTGTAAAGAAGAGAGCTTCCACCAGCGCCAGGGTTACCAGATCCTGCTGGACATGATGCGCGAAGGCACCGAGGAGCAGAAAGCCATGGTGCAGGACGCGATTAACCGTCTGTGGTGGCCGTCACTGATGATGTTCGGACCGCACGATGACGAGTCCCCGAACTCCCAGCAATCCATGGCCTGGAAGATCAAGCGCAAGAGCAACGACGAACTGCGTCAGATGTTCATTGACCAGACCGTACCCCAGCTCGAGTTCCTGGGTTGCACCGCGCCGGATCCGGACCTGAAGTGGAACGAAGAAACCGGCCACTACGATTTCGGTGAAATCAACTGGCAGGAGTTCTACGACGTTCTCAAAGGCAACGGTCCGTGCAACCGCGAGCGCATCACCACTCGCAAAAAAGCAATTGACGAAGGCGCCTGGGTCCGTGAAGCGGCCGTCGCCTATGCCGAAAAACAAAAACAGCGCACACAAGCCGCTTGATACCGGAGGAATACAATATGTCTGAATGGCGCCTTTACGAAGTCTTTGTTCGGTCCAAGCACGGCCTGAACCACAAACACGTTGGCAGCGTGCATGCCGCTGACGCCGAAATGGCCATGGAAAACGCCCGTGACCTCTACACCCGCCGCAGCGAAGGCGTAAGCATCTGGGTAGTTCCCTCCGAGACAATCACGGCGTCCGCGTCTGACGAGAAGGAAGTGCTTTTCGATCCGTCGGAAGACAAGGTTTACCGGCACGCTTCCTTCTACAAGCTGCCCGATGAAGTCGGACACATGTAAGGAGCGGATCCAATGACACAAGCAGAAGCCCTGAAAGAATACCTGCTGCGCCTGGCTGATTCCGACATGATTTTGGGTCAGCGCCTTTCCGAACTATGCGGCAAGGCCCCGGCGCTCGAGGAAGAGCTGGCGCTGATGAACGTTGCCCTCGACCTGATCGGTCAGGCCCGCAACTGGTACGAGTATGCCGCCGAGCTGATCGACGATGGCCGCGATGCAGACAAGCTGGCCTTCCGCCGGGATGCCCATGACTTCCGTAACCTGCTGCTCACCGAGCAGCCGAACGAAGATTACGCAGTCACCATGGGGCGTCAGTTCTTCTTCGACGTTTACCACTACTTCACTCTCAAAAGCCTGACCGGATCCAGCGACGAGCGCATTGCCGGAATCGCTGCCAAGGCCCTGAAAGAGGCGACCTACCACCTGCGTCGTTCCTCAGAGTGGGTAAAGCGTCTGGGTGATGGCACCGAAGAAAGCCACCGCCGTATGCAGGAGGCTGTCGATATCCTCTGGCGCTTTACCGGCGAGCTGATTACCCCGGATGACACCGACCGAGTCATGGCCGAGGCGGGCATTGGCCCGAACCCGGACCAACTGGCCGAAGACTGGCGTGGCATGGTGACTGAAGTGCTGACCCAGGCAACCCTGACACCGGGTGCGGAAGACGCCTGGATGTACATGGGTGGCAAGCACGGCGAACACACCGAACACCTCGGTTTCATCCTGGCAGAAATGCAGTTCCTGCAGAGGGCCTATCCCGATGCCACAACATGGTGATTCAGACAGCCGGTCAGCTGTCGACATTCTGATTGCCAGCGACCGGGTACCGGCCAATGCCCGCCCCGATCTGCTGACAGAGGACGACATCTGGGCGCTTCTGGAAGAGGTCAAAGACCCGGAAGTGCCGGCAGTGAGTGTTGTTGAGCTCGGCATTGTCCGGGCCGTTCGCTGGGACGGAAAAACACTGTCCATCGACGTAACACCAACCTACTCCGGCTGCCCGGCCACCGAATTGATTGAGGAACTGATTGTCGAAGCCATGCGTGCTGCAGGCTTCCGTGATCCAAAGATCAATCAGGTGCTGACCCCTGCCTGGACTACCGACTGGATAACAGACGAAGGCAAAGAGAAGCTTCGGGCCTTCGGAATCGCGCCCCCCGAAGGCAGCTCCAGCAAAATGAGCCTGCTCGGAGAACCGGACGTCATTGCCTGCCCCCACTGCGGCAGCAAGGACACTGAACGGGTCAGCGAGTTCGGGTCCACCGCCTGCAAAGCCCTGTACCGTTGCAAGGAATGCCTCGAGCCCTTCGACTATTTCAAATGCATCTAGAGCCGATACGATCATGAACAAATTCTACTCACTGACCCTCAAAGAGGTCAGACCTGAAACAAAAAACGCCGTATCACTTGCTTTTAACGTGCCGGAAGATCTGGCAGACAAGTTCCATTACCAGCAGGGCCAGCATCTGATCGTGCGGACCAAACTGGATGGCGAGGAAGTTCGTCGTTCCTATTCGATTTGCCGCAGCGTCAACGATCAGGAACTGCGCATTGCAGTCAAACAGGTTCCCGGCGGCCGCTTCTCCACGTTCGCCAACGAGCAGCTAGAACCCGGCCAGACCCTGGAAGTCATGCCGCCACAGGGACATTTCTCCATCGATCTGGACCCGGAACGTGAAGGCAATTATCTGGCCGTTGCCGCCGGCAGTGGCATCACGCCGATTCTGTCGATCGTGAAGACCACGCTCGAAACCGAGCCCAAGAGTGAGGTCACCCTTTTCTACGGCAACAAGGCCACCAGCAGCACCATGTTCCGTGACGAGCTGCAGGACCTGAAAAACGAGTACATGTCCCGCCTGAATCTGGTGTACATCTTCACCCGCGAAGAGCAGGACATCGACCTGTACAACGGCCGCATAGATCACGAGAAATGCGACAAGCTGTTCGACCACTGGATTAATGCCAAAGAGCTGACTGCAGCCTTCATCTGTGGCCCCCAGCTGATGACCGAGACAGTGCGGGACTCCTTGCTCAGACATGGCATGGAAAAGAGCAAGATCCACTTCGAGCTGTTCACGCCGGCCGATGGCGTTCCTCAGGCCCGGAAAGACAGGGATCCGGCCCACGTCGATCCCCAGTCAATCAGCGAAGTGACGGTGATTGCCGATGGACGCACCCTGACCTTTCCCCTGGTGCGCGACACCAAAAGCATCCTCGATGCCGGAAATGAGGAAGGCGCCGACCTGCCCTATTCCTGCAAGGCCGGTGTCTGCTCCACCTGCCGAGCCAAAGTGGTGGAAGGCGAAGTGGAGATGGACCAGAACTTCGCTCTGGAAGACTACGAAGTGGACGCCGGCTACGTCCTCTCCTGCCAGTGCTACCCGATCAGCGACAAGGTGGTTCTGGACTACGACGAGATGTAGGTTCCGCCCCGACAACAAGACACAAGCAAGGCAAGTTCCGCAGCAACGGGGCTTGCCTTCGTATTTCAGAAACGAATGGAGTATCCCATGTCAGTCCTGAAAAGTTTCATTGCCGGCCAGTGGGTCGGTGAAAAGCCCGCCAAGGCCCTGCCCAGCGCGGTAAACGGCGAGATCGTCGCCCATACCCACGACGACACCCTGGATTTCAAGAACGCCGTAGAGTATGGCCGCAAGGTCGGTGGCAAAAACCTGATGGCAATGGATTTCCAGGAGCGCGCCCTGGCCCTTAAGGCCATGGCCCTGTACCTGCAGGAACACAAGAAAGAACTCTACGCCCTGTCGATGCATACCGGCTCCACCAGGGGCGATAACGGCATCGATATCGACGGTGGTTTCGGCACCCTGTTTTCCTACGCCAGTATGGGCCGCCGTGAGCTGCCCTCCGGCAATGTGGTCCATGAAGGACCGGTGACCCCGCTGGGCAAGAACAACCACTTTGCGGGCACCCATATCCTGGTGCCCCGTGGCGGTGTGGCGGTTCACATTGATGCCTACAACTTCCCGGTGTGGGGCATGCTGGAGAAGTTTGCACCCACGTTCCTGGCGGGCATGCCATCCATCGTGAAGCCGGCCACCTCTACCTGCTACGTGACCGAACTGGCCGTTCGCCTGATGCAGGAATCCGGCGCGCTTCCTGAAGGCAGCCTGCAGTTGATCATCGGCAGCACCGGCGATCTGTTTGAGCACCTGGAAGAGCAGGACGTGGTGACCTTTACCGGCTCGGCGGCAACCGCGCGCAAGCTCAAGAATCATCCGAACATCATCAACCGTTCGATACCGTTCAACGCCGAAGCTGATTCACTGAACAGTGCCATTCTGGCGCCGGACGTTACCCCGGAGCACGAAGAATTTGACATCTTCGTGAAGGAAATACGCCGCGAGATGACCGCCAAAGCCGGTCAGAAGTGTACCGCCATCCGTCGTATCCTGGTGCCGAAAGATCAGGTCAACGCGGTCTGCGACAAGCTGAAAGAGCAACTCTCGAAGATCACCGTGGGTGATCCTTCTGTCGAAGGCGTTCGAATGGGCGCCCTGGCTTCCATCGACCAGCTGGAAGATGTGAAAGCCAACATCCAGGAACTGCTCAAAACCAGTGAGCTGGTGACCGGTGGCGAAGGAAACTTCAAGGCTACCGGCGATGGCACCGAGAAGGGCGCGTTCATCGAGCCGCACCTGCTGCTGTGCCGCAACCCGGAAAACGGCTGTGGCGCCCACGACATCGAGGCGTTCGGCCCGGTCGCTACCGTGATTCCTTACGACACCGTTGAAGATGCCATTGCGCTATGCGCTAAAGGCCGGGGCTCGCTGGTCACCACACTGACCACCCGTGACCCCGCCATTGCCGGCAAGGTCGCGCCACTTCTGGCCGCCTTCCATGGCCGTCTGCATCTGCTGGATGCCGAAGCGGCGAAGGAATCCACCGGTCACGGCTCCCCCCTGCCCATGCTCAAGCATGGCGGTCCGGGGCGCGCCGGTGGCGGCGAAGAACTGGGCGGTATCCGTGCGGTACACCATTACCTGCAGCGCACTGCCATCCAGGGCTCTCCGAGCATGCTGGCTGCAGTTACCCGAGAGTATGTCCGTGGTGCAGATCTTATCGAAACCGAAGTGCATCCGTTCCGTCGCCATTTCGAGGATCTTCAGATCAACGAGTCCCTGCTGACCCATCGCCGCACGGTGACAGAAGCAGACATCGTCAACTTCGGCTGCCTCTCCGGTGACCACTTCTACATGCATTTCGATGAACTTGCGGCCCGGGAATCCCAGTTCGGCAAGCGCATCGCCCACGGCTATTTTGTACTGTCGGCCGCGGCAGGCCTGTTCGTTTCTCCGGGCGAAGGTCCGGTACTGGCGAACTACGGTCTGGATACGCTGCGTTTCATAGAACCGGTGGCGCCGGGTGACACCATCCGGGCACGGCTAACGTGCAAGCGCAAGATCGATCAGGGTCGGACATCTCCCGACGGCCACCCCCAGGGTGTCGTTGTATGGGACGTCCAGGTGACCAACCAGAACGACGAGCTGGTTGCGAGTTACGACATCCTGACACTGGTTGCCAAGAAGCCCGAGTAACTCCGGGCTTGCCCGCTTGCTCTCTGTCCTGGACCCCAGGGAGAAAGCGTCAGGCAAATAAAAGGGGGACAGGTCGCAAGACCTGTCCCCCTTTTATTGGTGCCTCGAAAACTCAAGGCAGTTACATGCCCAGGTAAGCCTCCCGAACCTTCTCATTGCTGAGCAGCTCACGGCCGGTGCCTTCGATCACTACCTTGCCGGTCTCCAGCACATAGCCGCGATCGGCCAGTGCCAGCGCCTGGGACGCATTCTGCTCTACCAGAAAGATAGTGATACCCTCTTCCTTGAGCTCTTTGACGATGTTGAAGATCTCTTCGATGATCAGCGGCGCCAGGCCCATACTGGGCTCGTCCAGTAGCAGAAGTCTCGGCTTGGCCATCAGGGCGCGCCCCATGGCCAGCATCTGCTGCTGGCCACCGGAGAGTTCGCCCGCCAGGTTGTGACGCTTCTGACGCAGGATCGGGAACTTGGTGTACATCCGCTCCAGATCGTCCATCACTTCAGGCGTCTTGCCCCGCGTGTAGGCGCCCAGCAGCAGGTTGTCATGGACACTGAGGTCCTTGAATACCTGCCGGCCCTCTGGCACCTGGACAATCCCACTGGCCACCCGCTGATCGGCGCTTGCCTTGGACAGGTCATTACCCTCAAAGGTAATGGCTCCGCGGTCAGTGGGTTGCAGACCGGAGATGGTCATCAACAGGGTTGATTTGCCGGCGCCATTGGCTCCGACAAGCGAAACAATTTCGCCGCTGTTGATGTGGATATCCACATCGTGCAGAACTTCAATCTGGCCGTAGGAAGTAACCAGCCCCTTGATAGACAGCATTTCCTGTTTGGCGTGGGGCGCAGTCACCCGTTCCGCATGCTTCAGACCCAGCCCACCGAATTTCTCCGGGGTGTAGCTGACAATCTGGTGCCGCAATTCCCGGAACTCTTCCCGAACCCGTTCACCGAACAGCGGATCATTTTCCACATCCCGCGTTTCAATGATCTGCTGCCAGTCTTCTTCGGTCAGGAGCTTACGGGCTCTGGGTATCACCACGCCCTCTTCCTTGCGAATGTGCTTGCGCAGGGCTTCCGTGAAACGCGCGAGGGCATGACTGAACTCTTCGCGCCCCTCTGGCCAGCGTTGCTCACACTCAGCCAGTAATTGACGTAATTCCAGCAGCTTTCCGTGACCGATGACATAGCCCTTGGCCAGTTTCTCAAGCAGGGGCGCGGTTTCCGGAGACTTCTCACCAAGCCTTTTGTACAGCTCAATATCCGTCGGCGTGCTATGGACACGCTGGGAGAAATGCTGGATGTAATCGAAAATCGTCTTCAACAGCCGTTCATCCGGCCGCTGGTCGTTAAGGTTCATGTCACTCAGCAGCTGATCCAGCAGATCCAGAATCCGCCACAGCGCCTGGTGTTCCTGAACAATAATCCGGACGGCCTGCTCACTGCGTGACTGTGCAGGCGCCATTTCGTTGTTTTGTTCGCTCATGTGAAATGTCTCCTGGCTCAGCCACCCAGATAGGCGGCGATAACATCCGGGTTCTGGCGGATTTCCTCAGGGGTTCCCTCGGCCAGAACGCGGCCATAGTTAAGCACCAGCAGCCGGTCGGATATGCCCATTACCAGCTTCATGTCGTGCTCAACCAGCATTACCGTGGTGCCCTGGTCGGCAATTTTCCGGATCAGATCTTCCAGGGCAGCGGTTTCAACCGCATTCAAACCGGCTGCCGGCTCATCCAGAAGAATGACTCTGGGTTCAGCCGCCAGTGCCCGGGCGATCTCCAGACGCTTGAGAGCGCCGTAGGACATGGCCGAGGCTTCCGTATCGAGGTATTCGCCACAGCCCACATATTCCATCAATTCCGCTGCACGCTTGCGAGCGGCGGCTTCGTTGCGGCGCAGGGACGGCAACCGGAACAGGGTGGTAAACAGACTGCTCCTGAGCTGCAGGTGTCGGCCCAACATCACGTTCTCGATAGCCGTCATGTTCATACAGATCTGCATCTGCTGGAACGTCCGGCACATGCCTCTCTCAGCCAACTCATTCGGCTCCAGTTTGGCGGTGCTCTCACCATTCAACAGGATCTCGCCATTAGTCGGCGTATAGAGCCCGGTAATCAGATTGAACAGTGTGGTCTTGCCCGCGCCGTTGGGACCGATCACCGAATAGACCTGACCGGCTTCCACAGAGAAACTGACACCCTCCACCGCGTGCACACCACCGAAGGCCTTATCCAGCCCTTTGACTTCAACCAGCGCTGTCATGCTTCACCTCCCGCTTTCTTGCGCATTCTTTTGGAAAAGAACGTGGTCAGCGTGGGTAACAGCCCCTTGGGCATAAAAATCATGGTGAGCATCAGGATCAGACCGAACATGACATGCTCCAACTCCTGGAAATCCGCCAGGACCTGGGGCAACAACTTCAAAACCACAGCACCGAGAATCACACCAAAGGTGGACCCCATGCCGCCGAGCACGACCATGGTTATGAAGAGAATGGAAAACTCGAAGCTTGCCACCGCGGGCGTGATAAAGCCCTGGAAATGGGCATAGAGGCTACCCATCAGACTGGCATAGATGGCGGAAATCACGAACACCAGACTCTTGTACTTCGCGGTATTCACACCGACCACACTGGCAGCCACTTCCGAACCGTGAACCGACCGTAGCGCCCGGCCAATGGGCGATTCGATGAGATTCAGGGCGA
>AZIK01000594.1_pt1 | contig 11912 bp, 7 predicted proteins | sample 359131 | NCBI WGS metagenome assembly AZIK01 (sample SAMN02429715, study PRJNA222663) | marine sediment metagenome | biome: Sediment sample; isolation source: enrichment culture of sample MGS-ANC(AMM) from oil contaminated site at the... | place: Italy: Ancona | collected 2012-02-14 | depth 6 m m | reverse complement strand
TCAACCCCGACGCGGTGCTCAAAGGCTCGAAGATCTGGGAAGGCGAATGGCTGGAACAGCGTGCGGGCACTTATGGCACCGACAAGGAGGGGCTTGAGGAAATGTACCGCAACCGCTCCATGCTCAAACGCTCGGTCCTGCCCGAGGACATCGCGGAGGCTGCCTATTTCCTGGCCTCCGACCGTTCGGCCAAATCGACCGGCAACATCATCAACGTAGACGCCGGCAACGTCCAAGCGTTCACGCGCTAGGGGGGCGACATGATTAAATCAGACACGATTACGGCCCAAAACGCCAAAACCGAGGCGCATCTGCGCGCGGATTACGCAGCACTTGGGGACAAGCTCGCGCGCGCGGGCATCGACATCGACGCGATCAAAGAACGCGCGAAAACCTTTGGCGTGGCCGTGCCCTCCTGGGGGACCGGCACCGGCGGCACACGGTTTGCGCGCTTTCCGGGCGACGGCGAGCCGCGCGGCATTTTCGACAAGCTCGACGATTGCGGCGTGATCCACAAGCTGACGCAGGCCACCCCTACCGTCTCGCTCCACATTCCGTGGGACAAGGCAGATCCGGCGGAGCTGCTTGCCAAGGCTGCCGAACACGGCCTCGGGTTCGATGCGATGAATTCGAACACCTTTCAGGACCAGCCCGATCAGGCGCAGTCCTACAAGTTCGGCTCGCTCAGCCATGTGGATGCGGCGACGCGTCAGCAGGCAATCGAACACAACCTCGAATGCATCGAGATTGGTGCGAAACTCGGATCAAAGGCGCTGACCGTCTGGATCGGGGATGGCTCCAACTTTCCGGGTCAGACCCACATGGGCCGCCAGTTCGACCGCTACATGGACTCGATGAAGGCGGTCTACAAAGGCCTGCCCGACGATTGGCGGATCTTTTCCGAACACAAGATCTATGAGCCCGCGTTCTATTCCACCGTGGTTCAGGACTGGGGTACCAGCTACCTGATCGCCACGGAACTGGGCGACAAGGCGCAATGTCTTGTGGACCTTGGCCACCACGCACCGAACGTCAATATCGAGATGATCGTGAGCCGCCTGATCCGTCAGGGCAAACTTGGTGGGTTCCACTTCAACGATAGCAAATATGGCGATGACGACCTTGATGCAGGCACCATTGAGCCGTATCGGCTGTTTCTCGTGTGGAACGAACTGGTCGACGCCGAAGACACGGCAGGCCTCGACCTCAGCCACATGATCGACCAGTCGCACAACGTGACCGATCCGATCGAAAGCCTGATGATTTCAGCGATGGAAATCCAGCGCGCCTTTGTCCAAGCGAGCCTTGTGGATCGCAAAGCGCTGGCAGGGTATCAGGACGCAAACGATGCATTGATGGCCTCGGCCACCCTGCGCACGGGATTCCGCACCGATGTCGAACCGATCCTCGCAATGGCGCGTCTGGAATCGGGCGGCGCGATTGATCCGGTGATGACCTACCGCGCGTCAGGCTACCGCGCCGAGGTCTCTGCAGTGCGTCCTAAAGTATTGGGCACAGCGGGCGGCATAGTCTAGGCGTTGAGTCCCGGTGGCCTTGTCCCGGTCTCTTTCGAGCAATGTTTGCTATGAATGAGACCGGAAATGGCAACGAAGTATACAGATGAGTTTCGACGCGATGCAGTGCGCATCGCCACGACTGTCTGACGTCAGCACTTGTGGGTCCAAATGGAGTAAATTGCTAAGAGAGCGTTTCTGGCTCATCGTAACCACTGATGAGTGGGACATGAGACAGACAACTGGAACACGTAAAAGCCTGGCGAGAAGATCGTCAAAGATATCAAATGGGCCATTCCCTTTGTGGAAATCGACGGGTTCGCTGGCGAGGTTGATTTTGAAGTTGGCAGCCGGAGAAATCATCGGTTCACCGTCCCGCCTGTGCGAGGGCACGGATGAGTCCCGCCAGATCATCGACCGGATAGGACGCTGGCAACGTGAGATCCACGACATGGCCCCTCAGCCGGATCGGCTCTTCTCGTGCGTCTTCTTCTGGCAACGGCTCATCTACATGATCCAACATGACTTCAGCAAAGGTCGGCTTTTCTGGATGCAACCTAAGAGTTGCACGGTGCTGCGCGACGTCCGAGCGCCATTTGTAGACGAGCGATTTTGAGACGCGACACTCTTTTGTGACGTCTTCTGTCGTCAGTTCGCCACTTTCGATTTTTGCCCGAACAAATCGCTTGAAGCTCGGTGGCCAGACACGGCGACCTCCGGCATGGACCTCAATAGAAAAACCGTAATGGTTTCGAATGCTCGGTTGCTCTGACATGTTGCTGTCCTCTGGTTGGAGGAAGGCTATCAGGATGTGATGTCAGGTTTCAGGGGGTATTCCGGGGGCCAGATGCAACGTTTACTGTGAGGTTTGTATCCCCGTCGTTGTGTAACCCGACAAAAACATAGGGACTCTGGGACCTGAGGACTGGATTATCCGTCGCCACATGACTTTAGGTGTCGCAAGCTGTCATTACATTGAAAACATTGACGCTTTTAGGCGCGCATGCAGTGGTAAAGCCGATGTGGTGGCGTAACGCCATAGGAAGCCTAAAACAGAGCATGCGACAAAATTATGGGGTACAAGGACGCTTTGGAGCGGCATTGACGCCTTGATAGCAGCAGCTGACAAAACACCATTTAAACCAGTAAAATAAGGCATTTAATGCCATTTAAAGCGTGTCCTCACCCCGGCACTGAAGGGCTGTAACTTGGAACTCATGCAGAGCTTTTTAAACACAGTTCATAGTTGAGCAATATCAATAAGTTATAAGAATTTCGCGCTTGATCGCGCTCTTTAAATACTGTTTTTAACCCATATTCTCGGAACTAAGGGACCTACCAGTTCATAGTTACGTGTTTTCAATGGGTTACAAATATTTCGCCCCCGAAGCCATGCGTTCAGCGCATAGCTAGACCATAATTACCCTCAGGTGATCTCTACCACAAATGGCCCACTTACCACCCCGGCCACCCCACTTTCATTCTGCGGCTCAAGCCAAACATAATGCGTGCCCTGAGACAGAGACGATTCCGTCTCCAAGTAAGCAACAACATCATCGATCTCACCCTCAAAATCGGAGCTGGACAAGAAGCCGATCGTGTCATTACCGGTGACCGCCTGGATCCTGTCGCTAAAGACGCCAGCTGCTGATCGTGCGGTTCCCGGTCTATCAGATCCCCCACTCAATTTTGGTGCGACAGACCCGGCTGAAATGGCAGAAATTGAAAAGCTGAGACGATAAAATTTGCCTGCGTCAATAGATAGGCCTTGAGAGAGCGTATCTGCGGTTCCGGCAGCATGAACAGCTTTCCCGCCCGCGATAGACCATCCTCCCTCTAAGATCCAATCTGTTGCATTCTCCATGGCCCCACTGGTGACGAGGTTCTGTCGCGTGGTATCGCCGATGGTCGTCGAATAGCTCTGCTGCGTCGTGACAGTCATCGGCGCCCCTACCGCATCTGTTTCCCGATCAAGAACCGCTGAGGTGGAGCGATAGAGTTGGATTTGCGTCGTTGCAGCATCCGCTCCTGTCGCAAATTGAATGAGAGCCCCACCGAGGAGCGTTGTGATTGAGATCGTGTCATCATCAAGCCCATCTGGAATTTCTGCGTCTCCAGTACCAACAATCAGCACAATCACAGAAGTGTAAGGTCCGAATATTCCTGCGGAGCTGATACCGCGAGCCCGCATCTCAATAATATCACCATTTGCGTAGGCGGAGATATCGCCTCCTCCATTTGCTGCCGGTATGGTTTCAACGGCCCAAGCGGTCTCCCCTTGCAGACGATACTCAATCTGGAATTCGGTTGTTATAACCGCACCTGAACCGGGTTCGATCAAATAGCTAATCAGGTTGGCATCATCCGTGCCAGATAAACCAGAACTAACAGAAGTGAAACGGGGTGCGCTTGGCTGAAGAGCATTCTCGCCAATCTCAAACCCGACACGGCTGGACCATGCTGGCACCTCGGTCATCTCTAACTCTTCGTCTATCTCCGGTGCAGCATCTACAGTCCGAATGATTGAGCATTGATCTTCGGTGATCTCGACGGAACGCACGATCTGATGGAAGCTCTCCCGGTCAACGGGCCCAAAATGTACGATGTCATCGTATTCTGGAAGCGCACCAGATCCCTGCACTATGACAAGTGTGGTGTCTCCGGCAGAAGTCGTTACCCGCCGCGTGATTGACATCCCAACCGTATCCTCGTTGTTCTCGTACACTCGAAAACGAATAGCATAGTCAGTCCCTTCTTCCATGGTTACGGCGGTTGAAAGCTCAATCATATTCCCCATGAGACGGCGCACACGCGCGGCCTGTTGGACACGACTCAGAACATCATGGCTCAGCATGATGGCGTCTCCGCGCGTTGCCACACGAACAGCCCCCTCTTGCGTCGCCTGATAGCTGTCTGGACGGTAGATTGTTTCCAACTGGCGGCGGCGCACCTCACGCCAAACCTCATCAGCGTAAACCTTGCCCGGCAATTCCAACTTTTCGGTAAGAGTGATGTCCCCTTCATACCCCGGCCAGCGCACAATTCTCTGGGCTTGGTTGTAATCGTTGCCCGCGTCGGGGAATGTCACGACAAGCGCATGCGGCGGAGAGATATAGGTACGGCTCCACTTGAATGCCCAACTGTTGACTGGGTTAATGTGGTCGATGATCAGGTCGCTTCGGGAGGGACGATCGATTACGACTCCCCATTTGACACCATCGTGCCTCGGCGTCGCACGCCCAGCGGCAGCGATTTCTGTCAGAACTTCGCGCAGAGTTGTGCCCGTATCTTCCAGCACGCGATTGTATGTCAGACCCTTTGCTGTGCAGAACTCATGAAATTCCGTGATAAGATCGAGATCAAGCCCATCATCCGCCACGAATTTTGGGTTGGCGGCGTGTTGAAGAACTTCGCGGTAGGCGGATGCGGCATTTTCCGTCTCGCGCTCTACCCATGTTTGGCTTTCCTCGTCCCAATCACGGCAGAGACGTGAGACCATGCAATTGAAATTGTCCAGCGCGCCATTGAGTTGATAGGTCGCCTTCACCCGAACCGCCACCAAGGCCAAAGGCCGATGGAAATTCAATGGATATTCAGGTCGAAGTGTCTGCAAAGCTGCCCAGCTGGTGCGCTGTTGGATTTTGCTGTCGTCACTTTCATCGGTCAGCATAGTTAGGCGGACTTGCCAGCGGGCACGTATCGGAAAATCCCAAGTATACTGACGGTAAAAGGTCTCTGCCTTTTTCGCGGTGACTTCGAGAGTTTCAACCTCTTGCCATTCTTCAGCCTCAACAAGGCGGTGTTCGATGCGAATTCTGACTGTCCGATTGCGCTTTTCGCCATCTTCGTTATAGCGCACCAGTCCTCCGGGCCATGCAAGAATGACCGATGCACCAGATGCGTCAGGGCCAGTAGTTCGCACGACCGGTGTTTCAATTCCCGGCGCATTATCACCTTGCTTAAACAGATCGCTGAAACCCGGCCATAACCCGAGATCGAAGACAGGCCAATCACTCTCGCTCTCGACTTTAATGATTTCACCAGCGTCATCTCGTGGCAAGGGGCGCACAAGATCAACGCCAATCTGTTCTTCAACAACCTGACGTGGAAACTGAGCAATGGGCTCTTCGCCTTCGATTCCGTAGCGTACTTCTGTCTCCACCTCGTCGAATTCAGATAGGCTTGTCTCTCCGATCCTCATGTCATCAATTGCAAGCCGTCCCTCACCAAGGAGAAATACAGCATTTATGAAAACTTTATCGCCAACGATGTCTGTGTATGGCCGAGCTGCAAACGGTGGAGCAAAGCGCATTTTTCCGAGTACAAACGGCACCGCACCATCTGGATCAAGTTTGTTTTTCCACCCGGAAATCTGATAGCTGGCCTTCTTCTCATTGTCCGGTTTCACTGGCGGGATCAGGGCATTCAAAAGTAGGTTTCCCACAATGGAGACCCCCGCCGCAACGACAGCGCCCCAAGTGGTGGCGCTTAGGCCGAGAGTTCCCGCTAAAGGCACTGCAAAATAGGCTCCGATTGCAACAGCGGCCACCGCAATGACAATCGAAAGAATAGATTTAAGGGCTCCTTTTCCAGAGATCACCCGAATGACAACTCGAACACCTGGACGCGGCCGGACCTGCTTCCAGACATCTGGCAAGATGACCTCACTGTCCTTCTCAGATACCAAAGCCACACGGGTTTGTTTGAGCATCTGGGGATCTGCTCCCGGAAGCGCATGGCGGACAATTTCATCAACCGTCAGTCCATGAGGAAGGTTCAGTTCGATGCGTGATGCTTCTGGGTCCCAATGCGGAACGGCGAGAACCGGGATATTGTCTGATTTACGTGTCATTTAAGGGCCTTTGAAACGATCTGTACGGGACGCTGAGGCTGGCTGATGTCGCGGTGGCGCCAGTGCCCCATAAGCCGGTGATGCCAAGGTCCTTGAGCATAGTTTTCGACTTTTGATTGATCTGTAGCGACCATATGGATCATCAACCCGTGGCGGATTACGATACCAACGTGGGACGAAAACCGCCCTTGCCGGAACACGGCAATATCAAAGGCGATGGCCGATCCATCGACCGGAACCCAGAGCGGCGACGCCGTAGCATTGCTGATCAAAGCAGCACATTCACCCTGCTCGTCGGGGGAACTGTAGCCGAGATACTCGGGCAGACTGATCCCCAGTTCCTCCTGATAGATGACACATGCCAAGCCCCAGCAATCGCTTCCTTCACGCGTGCGACCAAGATCCTGTTGCGGGATGCCGATAAACTTATTTGACCAGCTCATAGGTGCAGGCCCGGAAAACGCCAGCGCGTCATGCGGCCCGATGGGAACAACTCTTGCTCGATCTCTTCCCGATCGAACTGAATTACAATCTCGCCATCGTCACCTTCAGCGGAGGTCAGTTGCAGATTGAGCCATTCTCCCTCAATCACATTTGGCGACGCTGCCATCACAACCGCGATGTTGACTGTCGCCATGTCGGTAAAACTGCGCAAAATGTCTACCATCCGCGCATCGAGATTCTCCAGAACGATCTGGGCACTCGCGGGGGCATCTTCATCATCTCCCGGCACGATCGCAGAGGCTACGATCCACAGGTATGGATCCGTAACTGGATCTGCTCCGCGCCATGTCGAACGCGTTCCGTACAGTGACTGGGAGCGGTCGATCACATCCGCATTGTCGGTCGACAGCCGGATGGGTGCTTCGAGGTCAGGGTGCGTAAATTCGATCAGGACCACCTCAATTTCAGAGGAGGCCGTGGCGTCCGGTGATAGGCGGGCATTCAATGACAGACGTCTCATGGCATCACCACAACTGAAAAGGTTTTACGAAATTCAATCCCTTGTATGGTCTCGGCAGGTGTCTGATCACCCCATGCACAGAGCCAAATTGCTGAGAGGAGCAGGGGCGTTCCATCGGACATCAACATGGGCTGGCCGTCACTGGTCAGCAATGGCCAGCCGTCCGTGGTCGGATCAGGCATGTGAAACAACAGCGATCCTTCAGCGCATTCATCGTGATAGAAATTGTCGAAGATCGCCTTCTCATTGCGGCTGAGCACAACGGACAGTGTCACAAGTTTCGGCACACGGCTAAAGCGACGGCGATAGGATGGCGGTCCGACACTTGCCTGACGTTTCCGCCGCGCATCTTGAGGCTGCATTTGCCAACTGCTGCGCTCCGGATGTGGAAGGTCAGTTGGCCAGTCGAGGATAATCATTCTCGTCTCAGCCCCCCACGTTTAAGCCCATATGTGCCTTGTAGTGAGCGTTGAGCCTTACCCCCAGTGGTGGTGATACCTGTGCTCATCAGCTCGGAAATAACGTATTTTTGCTGACGCTGACCACGCGAGTCGACGGTCTCCTCGGTCTCGACATGAACAGGCACCGAGGTGTTGTTGACCAACATAGGCTGCATCTGAATGATTGCTGGAGCGCTGGCCTGCGATGTGTTGGGGGCGCGTGACGTCATGATCGAGCGGGTCAGATCTGTGGGCAGAATTGTGCTCGGCCCTGTATATTCCAATTCGGGGCCATTCTCCCCGACGATGCGAAGGCCGCCAGAGTGGACACCGCCCGTGGCGAAGCCCGGAATGCCAATAGCACCCAAAAGAGGCCCCATGAGGCTGCTCAGAAGACCGCCCGATCCTCCCGCGCCGCCCCCACTAAGCGCCTGTATCAGTGCCTGCCCAAAACTGTCAAAGCCAGTCCCGAGTGTTCCAAGATTTTGGGTGGCATCAAGTACCGTGCTGCTGAAATCCTGCAACTCTGAACCGGGAAGTGACACACCGAAGGCCCCTGGGCGCATGCTCTGCATCCATGCGGGCGTACCATGCAGATGAGAGGCATCCCCAGAGCCAAGAACAGGCCCCTGCAATTCGTTAATCCACGACATATTTGCCGCGTCGGAATACTTGGGATTCGCGTAGCTCAGATGATCTCCGACACTGGACGACATGCCGCTCGCCCGCTGTCTCAGCCAATTATCGACGACCATATCAATTTTTGCAGAAATCTGCGTCATGGGAATATCATCAACCGATGAGCGCCCGTCTGCCCATGCCACCGGGCCATTGATGTCAGAAAATTGCGAGCGCGCGTTGACAACGCCTGCAACTGTGCCACCCCACTTTCCCGATGCCACTCGGTTCAAGATCGTATCGATAATGCCTGCAGCCTGCCCATCACCGGCACTCTGCACCCATTCAGTGGCAACCGTTTTTTTAAGATTAATGATATCCGCATCGCTCAGAGATAAAACGCCGCCATTTAGGCCCGCGCCGGCATAGGATGACGGGGACGCCGAGGTATTCGCCGCACCCAAGCCCGTTGCGCCCAATCCCAAATTACCCATGGTGCTGATCGTCACATTGGCTGCGTTCACTGCCATCGAGGAGGTCGAGAAGCCACTTGTCGGATCAATCCCCGTCGCATCTGACTTCCCCATGAGCCGAGCCCAGATCCCCTGAAGCCCGCCGACATCGCCCATCGTGCCCAAATTTGTTCCAAGCATTGCGTTTTTGAGCGGATTTGTGATCGCAAGCTCAGTGAGCGTTCCAGTGATTTGCGAGGCCATATCTTCCAGCGCACCGTCAAAGTCTCCCCCCATGAGCTTGTCAACGATGCCGTCGATGGCATCTTCGGCTGCCGATTGCACACTGGTCCAGGCATCTTTTTGACGCTCAACAGTTCGCGTAAGTTCCGCCTCCTCGATGGCGGCCGCCCGGATTTCCTGTGCTCTGGCACTGGTGACATCAAGGCCCATCTTACGGATTTCCATCTCCGCATTCCAAAGAGTGAGGATACGAGACCGTGTGGCCTCCTGTTGGCCTAAGAGGCTTTGTTCCTGCTTCAGCTGGTCAATGCGCTGTTGTTGGTCCCGCAGATAGTCGCGAGAACTACTCATCACACCAAACGGATCAGTGGCAGACATACCCCGTGCGATGTCCCAAGCATCGCGCAGTTGGGTTTTCATTTCCTCAGTCACCTGCATGGTCGCAAGCGTCTGCTCAAACTCACGCTTGGCGCTGGCGATCTGAAGTTCCTTGACCTGAAGGCTCTCTTCGCCATAGGCAAGGATCGCCTGATTGATATCAGCCTCTTCGCGCAAGGTTGTGAGAAGATCATCTGCTTTGCGCGCGGCGCTCGCCGCTTTGATCGCATTCGCACGCTCGCGCTCGGCCTCAGTCAGTTTCAGGGCCTCTTCGACCATTGTGGGCAGCCAGTGCGCTTCTTCAAGACGAGCTTGCAGAACATCTTGGGCATGACGGGCACGCACCGCTTCGACCTCGGCTGAAGTTTCGCCATAACGCTGGATTGCGATCGACAATTCCGCCTGACGGCCAAGGTCAGAAAAATACTCTTTTTGAGATTTCTGACGCTTCTGCTGAGCGAGATCGGCATCAGCGGAAATCTGTGCTTCGAGTGCCGCTGATGCGTCTTTGGCCTCTTTGCTGTCTTGCTCCACGCCCAGGTCTTCAAGTTTGATCTGCAAGGCTTGGCGGGCCTGTCTCGCCCGGGCTTCTTCAACCTGGACACTGTCTTCACCAAATCGAAGGCTGATTTCGGCCAGTTCAGCCTGCTGGGTGTAACCTCGGGCCAGTTCGTTAATCTGGCGTGACAAGGATGTATTCGCACCATCGGTGAAGGCCGAAAGGCGACGAGCGGCAGCTTCCGTCTGGGTCAGTTCTTCAAAGAACTGCGCTTGTTCTGGAGAAAGGGCATCATACCCTCCCAAAACACCAAGTAGTTCTTTTCGCAGACGGGCGGCTGCATCTGCTGTTGCCCGTGGACCTTGGGCATTTTCAAGTTCAGAAAAAGTGCCGATGAGCTTACGTACATCGGCTTCCGTTGAATCCATATCGGCCTTGAGGCGGTCCATAGCAGTTTTGCCAGTGTGCCCTGACGCTTCAGCTCGACCAAAATCCGGAAATGCGTCGTTCGCTGACGTAGACGTCGCGAGCCGGGCATCCTGCAACGACTGTTCTGCTTTCACCCTGCCAAGTTCAACTTGAGCCGAAATCAATTCTCTGACTGATGCGGTGATTGCCCCATAGGTCTCTTCAAGTCCGGCCGCAGAACCACTTTGACTTTTGGTAAGGCGCTCCAAATCTCCCAGGGTATTCTCTAAATCCCCCATGGCATCATCGAAGTTTTTTGTCTCTTCTTTCAGACTCATTAACCATTTCACACCAGCCGCCCCAAAAGCGATGATGCCGATGGTGGCAAGGCTGACAGGGTTGAGCATTGCAAGAAAAGAGGAACCAACCGCACGTAAAGCTTTGGTGCCGCCACCAAGCTGCATGAGGACCTGACTGACTTGCGTCCCCTGTTGCAGAGCAAGCTGCATCGGATTTTGGCCAGCGGCCATCATCACGGCAATGTCATTCCATTGCGCGAACAGGTTGGCAGAATGCGCCGAAGTTTGGTGGACGGCCGCGCCGTATTGCCCAACCGTAGCAGTGACCTTCGCCATGGCCATCCGGGCCCGCTCACGCGCGGCCGTCGCTTCCTCCGCCGAGATTGCTCCGAACTTTTCCGCCTCGGCAACCTCGCGCACATAGGCTTCATACTGACGGGTGGCTGCAAAGAGCGGATTGAACTTGGCCCGCATGTCGTCAAGCATCATGCCGTGGCGCAACTGGGCGGTAAACGCATTCTCTGTCGCGGTCTTGATGCCAACCAATGATGCAATCTGCCGTTGCATGGCCGTTTCGGAACTGGCCATTGCGCTGAACATCTGATTGATCGGCTGAACCGCAGCGCTGCTGGCGGCGGCAAGACCGGTGATGGCATCGCGTGTGCCTGCAACAGAAACCGCGCTGCGCCCCATCTGAGCGGCCGCATTCGCGGCTTGTGTCGAGGTGTTGGACCACGCCGCCCCGGCAGTCGTGATATCTGAAGCCGCGTTTCCCGCCGAAGCGCCGGCCTGATCAACGGCCTGTCCAGCAGCCGTGCTTTTGCGCCCGGCCTCCTCGGCAGATGTTCCAAGGACCTTAAGATCGTTGCTCGTGGCAGCAACTTGGCGTCTGGCCTCTTCGGCCATGAAACGCATTAGAACAGAGACATTGATTTCACCGCTCATGTTTTCATCTATCCCTGTTCAGCTCATCCAATGCGCCGGTTTCAATCAGGCGCAGATCGGCCCAGATGTCCGGTGTGACTTCGAGCCCTGAGAGCTCGAAGCCGTTTTTGACCGCCCCATAATCGAGGCCGATGAATTCCGAGCCCCCCATGCCGAGCGGACGACAACGCCATTGACCAGAAACTCCGAGGAAGGCTTGCAATGCAGGGAGATGTTCATGCCAGATACCCTCGAACGTGGCGCTATCTTTCCAACCGTCAGGAAGTTCGAGCCCCCAACGTTTGGCGTCCTCGTCGGCCT
>AZIK01000703.1_pt1 | contig 12130 bp, 14 predicted proteins | sample 359131 | NCBI WGS metagenome assembly AZIK01 (sample SAMN02429715, study PRJNA222663) | marine sediment metagenome | biome: Sediment sample; isolation source: enrichment culture of sample MGS-ANC(AMM) from oil contaminated site at the... | place: Italy: Ancona | collected 2012-02-14 | depth 6 m m | reverse complement strand
GGCCGGTTTGGCTGGCGTCTGGGCCGATTCACCCGCATCGGTACCTGTCACCATTACCCGCTGACCCTGACCACGGTGGATGAGCCGGTGCGCCCCGGGGTTGCTTTGGTGGGCAATGCCGCCCATGCGTTGCACCCGGTGGCTGGACAAGGCTTCAATCTGGCGCTGAGAGGCTTGATGACGCTGGTCGAGCAGTTTCGGCTGGCGGAAGAACAGGGCAAATCCATTGGTGCTCTCGATGTTCTTAAGCGGTACCAGGACCTGCACAAGCGGGACTGGCAGCAGACCGTGCGCTTTTCCGATTCCCTCGTACGCCTGTTCGGGCATTCCATGCTGCCGGTAACCGCCGCCCGGGATGCAGGACTGGTGGGTCTCGACCTTCTGCCCGGAGCAAAACGCTGGTTTGCCCGCAAGGCTATGGGCCTGGGTGGTCGTCGGGCAGTGATTGACCGTCCCGGAAACCTGAATCGGGAGGCGCCAGGTCATGAGTGAGACGAAAACCTTCGATATTCTGGTGGCCGGGGGTGGCATGATCGGCTCCGCTCTGGCGCTCGGGCTCTCACGCCAGGGCTGGCATGTGGGACTGGTTGAGGGTTCCGATCACGAAACCCTCGTTCAGGCGCCGCACTCAGCCAATACCGTTGCAGATTTCGAGCCGCGGGTGAGTGCCATATCGGTTGCCAGTCAGCAGTTACTGGAGCAGCTCGGCGTCTGGGCGGAGGTTACCGCCGGCCGGCACTGTCCTTATCAGACCATGACGGTCTGGGATGGTGATGGCACGGGGCGAATACAGTTTGAGGCAGCCGAGCTTCAGGCGAGGGCCCTGGGAACGATCGTCGAGAACCGCAGTATCGTGCGGGCGCTGTTCAGGGCTCTGGAACAAAGTGCGGTTGAGTTGATTGAGGGTGCGAGAATAACTGGCTGTAAACGGCTGACGGACGACTTTGCGGTTGAACTGGAAGACGGTCAATCGCTGTCCGCCGGATTGGTTGTCGGCTGCGACGGTGCCAATTCCCGTCTGCGTCAGTGGGTGGGCCTGCCGACCCGCGAGTGGGACTACGACCAGCAGGCCATTGTGTGCACGGTCCGAACTACCCAGAGCCACCGGTTTACCGCCTGGCAGCGGTTTTCACTGTCCGGGCCGCTGGCCTTCCTGCCTCTGCTGACTGAATCCGGTGATGAGCATTTCTGTTCCATTGTCTGGTCCCAGGACACCAGGGAAGCCCGTCGTCTGATGGCCCTGGATGACAGTGAATTTTCCGCGGAACTGGAGCGCGCCATCGAGCGCGAACTCGGGGCGGTTGAAGCGGTTTCCAGCCGGTTTGCCTTCCCGCTTCGCCAGCGCCATGCCAAGGACTACACCGCGCCCGGCTTTGCCCTGGTGGGCGATGCTGCCCACACCATTCACCCATTGGCGGGACAGGGTGCCAATTTGGGCTACGGCGATGTCCGCGCCTTGCTGGACGAACTCTCGCGGGCGAAAAAAGCGGGCCTGAGTCCAGCCAATGAACTGATACTTGCGCGTTACCAGCGTCGTCGAAAAGGTGAAAACCTGAGCATGATGGCGGCCATGGAGGGCTTCAAGCAGCTGTTCGGCCGTGATGAGCTGTCTGTCCGCTGGTTGCGCAATACCGGACTGCGCTGGCTGAACCAGCTGGGACCGGTCAAAAATCGCATTGCTGCTGAGGCCATGGGGCTGAACGGCTAAACCGAAAAGGAATTTGACAATGGCTGGAAGCAGTCTTCTGGTTCTGATCGATGACATCGCCACTGTGCTGGACGATGTTGCCCTGATGACCAAAACCGCCACCAAGAAAACCGCGGGTGTCCTCGGTGACGATCTTGCACTCAATGCCCAGCAGGTAACGGGCGTGAAGCCCGCGCGGGAATTGCCTGTGGTCTGGGCCGTTGCCAAGGGGTCGATGATCAACAAGGCCATACTGGTACCGGCAGCCGTTGCGATCAGTTTCTTCATGCCCTGGCTGGTCACACCTTTGCTGATGCTCGGTGGTGCCTTCCTGTGTTTCGAGGGGTTTGAGAAGCTGGTGCACAAGTTTCTCCACCGGGAGGAAGACCAGAAGCGCAAAGGGGAATTGCGCGAGGCGTTGAGGAGTCCGAATGCAGATCTGCGGGCAATCGAGAAGGACAAGATCAAGGGCGCTATCCGAACGGATTTCATTCTTTCAGCCGAGATCATTGCCATCACCCTGGGAACGGTAACGACCCAGACAATCGGTATGCAGTTCATGGTCCTGGCGGTGGTTGCCATCCTGATTACAACGTGTGTCTACGGCCTGGTAGCAGGGATCGTGAAACTGGACGACGGGGGCCTTTACCTCAGCCAGAAAGACAACCCGGCGCTGAAGAAGCTGGGGTACGGAGTCCTATGGCTGGCCCCCTATCTGATGAAAACGCTGTCCGTGCTCGGCACACTGGCGATGTTTCTCGTGGGCGGGGGCATCCTGACTCATGGCTTTACTCCGGTCTATGACGCCATTCATCACTTTGCCGAGGGATTAAGTGGTGTGGCCGGCGTGATGGTGCCAACGGTAGCGAATGGGCTGTTCGGTGTTGCCGCCGGTGCTGTGCTGGTCGCCGTCATTACTCCGCTTGCACGATGGTGGCAGGCGCGAGCAGCCTGACAGGGGGATAGCTCTCAGAGGCAGGCGTCGAATAACCGGCTGACCAGCACCGGTACTGCGGTCTCCACCCGGAGAATGCGGGGGCCGAGGTGGACACTTTGGCAGCCAGCTTCTTCCAGTTTTCCGACTTCGTAAGCCGTAAAGCCCCCCTCCGGGCCAATGCATAGCGCCGTGGGCTGGTTCAGATGAACCGGGCAGGGCGTGCTGGTCCCGGGGTGGGCTACCAATGCCTGCTTATCTGCCAAAAGCGCCGGTAATTCGTCTTCCACGAATGGTTTGAACAGCTTACGAATCTGCACGCGTGGCATCAGTGTGTCTTTGGCCTGCTCCAGTCCCAGGGTGAGATTTTCCCGCAGTTGCTCGTCTGCCAGCCATGGCGTTTGCCAGAAACTTTTTTCCACCTTGTAACTGTTGATCAGCCAGAGGTCTTTCACTCCCAGGGTGGCGCAGGTTTGCAGAATGCGGCGGAACATTTTAGGCCGGGGCATGGCCAGAATCAGAGTGAGGGGAAGTGGTGCCGGTGGCGACTGATCCAGCGTTACCCGGAGTTCCGCCTCGGTATCGCTAACCCGCAGTACCTGGCCGGTTCCGAGCTGGCCATCGGCACGGCCAACGGGCACTGTATCGCCCGCTGCCGCCTTTATCACAGACTGAAGGTGAGACAGGCGTCGACCGCGTAAAATGACTCGATCAGCTGCGATGAAATCCTCATCAAACAGTAATGCCAGATTCATTCGCCGGCAGACCCGTCGCTTTCCGGTTCCGCTACTTCCCGTTTCGCCAGTCGACCGAACAGAATGCCAACCTCGAACAGGATCCACATGGGTACCGCCAACAGGGTCTGGGAGATAATGTCAGGCGGAGTCAGCAGCATGCCGATGATGAAGCAGCCCACCACCACGTAGGGGCGTTTGGCACCGAGATCTGCCGGCGTGGTGGCGCCGGTAAGGATCAGCAGCACGGTGGCGATGGGGATTTCGAAGGCCACGCCGAAGGCGAAGAACATCTTGAGCACGAAGTTGAGGTAGCTGGTGATGTCAGGCAATTCGACAATGCCTTCCGGCCCGATGGCCGTGAAAAAGCCGAACACCAGCGGGAAAACGACGTAATAGGCAAAAGCGGCGCCCAGATAGAACAGGATCACTGAGGTAAACAGCAGTGGAAAAGCCAGTCGTTTTTCATGGGCGTAGAGGCCCGGTGCAACGAAACTCCAGAGCTGGTAGAGAATGATCGGGATGGCGGCGAAAACGGCGAGCACCAGGGCCAATTTCAGCGGCGCGAAGAAAGGGGAGGTGACATCTGTTGCGATCATGGTCTGGCCAACCGGCAACAGGGAGCGGATAGGCTCAGACAGCCACAGGTATAACTCGTTGGCAAACGGGTAAATGGCAGCGAAGCAGACCAGCACCGCGAGGACCATTTTCAGAAGGCGGTTGCGCAATTCGAGCAGATGCTCGACCAGTGGCATTTCCTGCTGTTCCGGGGGCAACTGGTTGCCGTCGGGTTTTGCATTCATGAACGGTTATCCGGCGGACTATGCGGGGTTTCGGTTGTTGGCTGTTCGTGCCCGCCAGCATCGGGCTGATCCCTGGCGGTGGTGTCGCCGGTTGTCTGGTCTGCGGAAGTGCGACGGGTTGCCGGTGCGGGCCTTGGTTTTTGAGCTTCGTTCTCGGGCAGGATCATATGCTCATATTTTTTAGCCTCGTCCAGAGCGCCACGCACGGTCTTCTGAACGTCCTCCAGGCCAACATCTCCTGCCTTGCGAAGCTCTTCACGGAGCTCATCGGCTTTCAGTTGCCGGTCCAGTTCCGAGGTGAACTGGCTCACCATGCGCCGCGCGCCGCCCACCCAGCGACCTGCTGCACGGGCTGCCGTGGGCAGACGCTCGGGGCCAAGTATCAATAGCGCAATAACGCCGCAGATGAGCAGCTCAAGAAAGCCGATATCGAACATTCAGCCTGGTCTCAGCTGGGGGACTTGTCCCGGGGCTTTTCTTCGGCCGCAGCCTGTTGTTGCGGCTGCTCCTCTTCTTTGCCTTCCAGGGAGTCCTGGTTTTCGGTCTTCGAGTCCTCGTCGTTCATGGACTTCTTGAAGCCTCGAATGGCACCACCCAGATCACTGCCGATGTTGCGCAGTTTCTTGGTCCCGAACAACAGAATGACAATGCCGAGTACGATAAGTAATTGCCAGATGCTGATACCCATGACGGGGTCCTCGTTTTAATGTTTCTGTTCGATGTCATTGTACGTTACCAGAACGGTTACGCGGAAACCTCTTTAGAGGTATTCCCGTTCACTTGTTCCGGGACGCTTTTTCTTCCAGGCCTGACAGGTCGAACCGGTTGGCCAGTTCGTCCAGGATGTCTTTCGGGCCGAGGCCCAGCCTCGACAGCATCACCATGCTGTGGAACCACAGGTCAGCGGTTTCATAAACCACGTCCCGGGTTTCGCCGGAGTGTTCTGCGTCCTTGGCAGCCAGCAGGGTTTCCGTGCACTCTTCCCCTACCTTTTCCAGGATCTTGTTCAGACCCTTGGCATGGAGGCTTGCCACATAGGAGGTTTCCGGGTCGGCTTCCCTTCGGGCTTCCAGAACCCGAGCCAGGTCTTCCAGTACGTCACTCACTGTTTCTGCTCCTCAGTTACTGCCGTAGATGGTGCCGGGATCCTTGATCACCGGGTCAACACTGACCCACTGACCATCCTGCAGGGTCCGGTAAAAGCAGCTGCGTCTGCCAGTATGGCAGGCAATGCCGCCTTTTTGTTCCACTTTCAGCAGGATGACGTCCTCATCGCAGTCCAACCGGATGTCCCGGATGATCTGCTCATGACCAGACGTTTCACCTTTGCGCCAGAGCTTGCCCCGTGAGCGGGACCAGTATATGGCATGGCCTTCCTCGGCGGTCAGCCGGAGTGACTCCCGGTTCATCCACGCCATCATCAGGATGTCACCGGTTTCGGCGTCCTGGGCGATAGCCGGTACCAGGCCGTCCGCTGTCCAACGAATGGCATCCAGCCAGTCAGGGGTCTCGACGTTATCGGAGCTATTTTGCATTTTTGTGAATCCTGAAATCTTTATCGGTTATCGGCTGCCCCGGAGCATGAGTCCACCGGCAATGGCAAACAGTGCCCAGCTCCAGGTCGGCATATTTTCAATCCACTGCTGGCCCTCTGGTTGGGTACCCAGAATGCCACCGGCAATCAGAAGTACCGCAAGTGTAGCCCGTCGCCAGCGCCGCTCGGTACGGATCTGCTGCTCGCGTAGCAATTCCAGCGTAGCCTGGTTCTGCGGCTCGGTAGGCCCGGCCTGCCGCAGTTGCAGCAGTGCATCGTGTACGAGCTGAGGCATTTCCGGCGACTGTTCCAGCCAGGAGGGCAGGTGGGACTGCAGGGACTTGATCAGCCCCGAGGGACCAATGCGCTTGCGCATCCAGGTCTCCAGATACGGTTGAGCGGTGCTCCAGAGATCCAGATCCGGATAAAGCTGGCGGCCCAGGCCTTCAACATTCAGCAGGGTTTTCTGCAGCAGCACAAGCTGGGGTTGCACTTCCATGTTGAACCGCCTTGCTGTCTGAAACAGGCGCAACAGGAAGTGACCGAATGAAATGTCTTTCAGGGGCTTTTCGAAAATGGGTTCGCAGACGGTACGGATAGCCGCCTCAAACTGATTCACTGGCGTATCAGGGGGAACCCAGCCGGACTGGATGTGTAACTGCGCAACCTGCCGGTAATCGCGTCGGAAGAAAGCCAGAAGGTTGCGGGCAAGGTAGCTCTGGTCGTCCGGTGCCAGGGTGCCGACAATACCGAAATCAATCGCGATATACCGGGGGTCTGCAGGATTGGAGGTATCCACGAAAATGTTGCCCGGGTGCATGTCGGCGTGGAAGAAGCTGTCCCGGAATACCTGGGTAAAGAAGATTTCGACGCCTTTTTCCGCCAGTACTTTCATGTCGACACCGGCGGATTTCAGGGCGGCGGTATCGGCAATGGGAATGCCGTGAATACGCTCCATCACCAGCACTGATTTTCGGGTGTAGTCCCAGTCGATAAACGGGATATAGATCAGCGAGGAGTTTTCGAAATTCCGGCGCAGCTGGCTGGCATTGGCGGCTTCGCGCTGCAGATCCAGTTCATCGTGAATGGTGGAATCGTAATCGGCAACCACCTCCACCGGATGCAGGCGTTTTCCCTCGGACCAGTATTTTTCCAGCAGGCCTGCCATCAGGTACATCAGAGCCAGATCCTGGCGAATCACCTTTTCGATGCCGGGACGTAATACCTTCACGACCACCTTCTGGCCGTTGAGCAGAGTGGCGGCGTGCACCTGCGCAACCGACGCCGAGGCCAGCGGATCCGGACTGAACTCGGCAAACAGTTCTGAGACCGGCGCGCCCAGTGAAAATTCAATAATGCCACGGGCTTCATCACTCGGAAACGGAGGAACCCGGTCCTGAAGATTTTTCAGGGACTCGGCCATGTCATCCGGCAACAGGTCGCGCCGGGTGGAGAGTATCTGGCCGAACTTTACAAATACCGGACCCAATTCTTCGAGCGCCAGTCGCAGTCGGTCGCCCCGGTCAAGTTTGGGTTTGGGGAACAGGTGCCACGGCGCCAGCAGGAAAAACACCTTCAGGGGTGCAGGCAGTTCTGCGATTGGCAGGAACGTGTCCAACCGATAGCGGCAGAATACCCAGGCAATACGAAACAGGCGTTGCAGGCGGGTCACGGGTTCTCCGGTTTGTCAGTCTTGCCGCGGTTTTCAAGCAGGTTCAGCCGGGCTTCCAGTCTTTCGGTGTGCAGATTCAGTTCGTCGATATCCTCGAACGTGGCCTCCAGTTCCCGTCGTCCCGGCAGGGCACGGCTCTCTTCATGCACATATTCTTCGATATTGGCATTCAGGGACTGAAAGGCCTGCCGGCTCCAGCGGGTGGCGCCGCGAATGCGCTGTCCCAGAAAGTGTGCCGGTACATCGCCGATGTGCCGAGCCATGGCGGCTTCCCAGTCCGGATCCAGCTGGTTCAAAGCGCGCTGCAACTGGTGAGCCAGTGCGGTGTCTCCGGTCACCTCAAGCCGGCCATCGGCAAAGACCCGATCATCGCCGGTGGCCAGTGCTGCAAAGGCAATGGGTTTGCCGGTGATCTCAAGAGCTGGCTGGTCGACCGGCTGGCTGCCAACCCGGACCCGGTTCCCGGTCCGATCAAGGGTGTAGGTCAGCGGAAGCGGGTCGGTGATATTGAACTGAACAGGGCCCGCCAGTGCTTCCATCAAGGCATGATGCCCCGCAGGATCCAGTTCCAGAGCCCGGTTCAGGGCACTTTCCAGGATGGCGGAGACAGCAGCAAGCAAGGTCGGACCGGGAAACATCAGGGTTTGATTCCCACATGCAGAGCGACAATGCCACCGGTCATGTTGTAGTACTTGCAGTTCACCAGGCCAGCGTTTTCCATCATCGCCTTGAGGGTGTCCTGGTCCGGATGCATACGGATGGACTCGGCCAGGTACTTGTAGCTTTCACTATCTCCCGCTATGAGCTGGCCCATTAATGGCAGCGCCGAGAAAGAGTAAGTGTCGTAGGCCTTGCTCAGCAGCGGGTTTTTGGGCTTGGAAAATTCCAGGATCATCAATTTGCCACCGGGTTTCAAAACCCGGGTCATATCCCGAAGAGCCTGGTCCTTGTCGGTAACGTTGCGCAGCCCGAATGCAATGGACACCGCGTTGAAATTGTTATCCGGGAAAGGCAGATGCTCGGCATCCGCCTGCACGTATTCGATGTTGCCGGCATAACCTCGGTCTGTCAGTCGGCTGCGGCCGACCTGCAGCATGGACGCGTTGATATCGGCCAAAACCACCTTGCCGGAGGGGCCTACAAGGTCCGAGAATTTCATGGTGAGATCACCGGTGCCACCGGCAATATCCAATACCTGGTGGCCTGGCCGCACGCCGGAAAGCTCAATGGTGAAGCGTTTCCAGAGCCGATGGATTCCCATGGACATCAGGTCATTCATGAGGTCGTACTTGCCCGCCACGCTGTGGAATACTTCCGCCACCTGGCTCGCTTTCTGGCTTTTGGGCACGTTGCGGAAGCCAAAGTGAGTGACTTCGTCCTGGCCGTCGCTGTTTCCGGCCTGGCCGGCTGGCGTTTGCTGCTCGCTCATGAGGGGTGTCCTGTCAGAATCTGAGCCCTGTATTCTAACTGCTGACGGGGTCGCTACAAGGGTGGCGGCGAGTTAAATAGCGCCTTAAACTGTAAAACTGTCCAAATTCGAGAGAAAACTGATTTATGTCTGTTATTGATGTACACCGTCCGCATGCCCTGGATAAAGAACACGCGATACAGGCTGCCGAAGCTCTGGCACAGGATCTGTCCAGCCAGTTTGACGTAGCTTACCAATGGGAAGGCGATCAACTGAAGTTCAAGCGCAGTGGCGTCAAGGGGCACCTGAACATCAGCCCGACTGATCTGCACATTCACCTGGAGCTGGGCATGCTGCTGCGGCCTTTCAAATCCCGGATCGAGCAGGAAATTCATTCCCAGCTGGATCAGATCATCAAGACCTGATTCAGCGACTTACAGGTTATCTGGCAGCCGGAACGGGGCCGGGTGACCGCTGAGTATATTGCGCATTACTTGCTGCTCCCGGGTAACCAGCCGGTCAATCAGCAACTCCACGTCATCCATCTTGCGAAATGCGGAATAGCCGCGGTGCAGGAAACTGTGCAAATCCGTCAGATCTGCCATTTCTGCCGGGCTCCGGCTTATGGATAGGAGCCAGCCAAGGGTGCGGTTGCGGACATAGCGATCAAGCTGCTGACCAACGTCAGCCACCAGGGTAATCTGCTTTTCTCTTTCAGCCTGTAGCCTGCTTTCCCGGTAGGCTGCGCAATATGCCTCGCCGGTCAGAGCGGTGGTGGCTGCGCCCTGCTGGTGGAGCAGTTCTGCGAGCTCAAGATCCAGACGCTGGGTAATCAGGTTCAGTTCCACCAGGCCGGCGAACGTGTTCAGAAGGTTGTCTGGCAGCCACTTCACCATCTTGGGGAATACCCGATCAATATTGTCATCGCGGCGGGTCATGCCGGCAGGTGCATAAAGATCAGTCAGCAGAAACTCAAGGCCCTGATGGTAGCCGGGGTGTTGGTAGAGATCGAGATGAGTCGCTTTCAGTCGCTCAGCTTGCCAATCAGCAACCTGGAAGGCCGTGTTCAGCAAGGGGTGCTCCGCCTTGAGCTGACGGAAATCATGGTAGTCCAGGAGCAGTTGCTGCAGCCGGCGAGCGCTTTCAGAGCGGGCTTCGGTGGTGATAAGGCGCTCTCGGTACATCGGCGGTAGCTCCACTAAACCTGAAGAAAGGATCGTAGTTTAGCCGAGCCGTGACGGTCTTGCAGCAGGGTGCCTAGCCCTGAGCGGCAGTGGACAGTGTTTCGAAGCCTGGTACCCATTCCTTGCTGTCGAGGGTAATAAAGTGGCTGGGGGCTTCGGTTTCGACGATTCTCATGGTGGTCGGACTCTGGCGGGCACTGGCCAGCATGGATGACCGGTCGAGAATACGATCCACCGCGGGAATCAGGAAGGTACCGTGGCGCACGTGGTTATAGACACTGGTGTCAGTTCGCGCCATCCAGTCCATGATGTTCTCGATGTTACGAACAATGGTCAGATGGTCCTTGGTGGCGGAAAACAGCTTGCTCAGCAATTGTTTTTTACGCGGGTTCATCTTGCCAAAAAACGTCTGGCCGTATGCAGAGGAAGGCGCGCTGTTGATCAGCCGGATAAGCCAGGGCCACATGCCGTGGCTGACCGGTTCCAGTATTGTCGTAACAAGGGCGGAGAGTCGGCCATCGGGAAGCACCGGTGCTTCCAGTACGACCTCCACATGTTCGAACAGTGTGGGTTGTTGTTTGATGGCTTCGAGAATGACAGCGCCACCGCGTGAATGACCGTGTACCCGTATATTCTGGGCCGTAGGCAGGTTTGACAGAGCCTGGTTCAGGATGCAGGCATCGTATTCAATAGTGCCTTCCAGATCTTTGATTGGCGCTTCCCAACCCGGAACTACCGGAGTAACGCCGTTCACCGGGATGTGGTAATTACTGCAGGTCAGCAGGATCAGTTCGGTGGTCGGTGCTTCGTAGGCCTGTGTGAAGTAGCAGTGGTTTTCCAGAAAACCGTGCACGCCGATAACGGTCTGCTCGGCTTTGCCGCTGTGGTTGCGAACGGATACGGCGCCTTTGCCAACACGATAGACCTGCCCGGAAAACATTTCCGAGTAGGCGCTTTCAATCGGTTTTATCAGCTTGCGAACATGGCTCGCTTTCATATCTGCTCTCCCGCACAGCACGGCAAGGGGCTGGTGTTGCTGTTTTCCGGTGCGCTGCTAAGCCCTTTGTACCCCGATCGAGACGGGGAGTTATTGGCGCTGGAGGTCCGTATTTCGCTCCTTCAGGGTCAATCAATGACGGATCCAGCCAGTAATAACGATTGCATCAAGGCTTATAACCAGTATAGAACTGAACGGTTGCTCAAGTGTAATTTTTTGTTGTGAAACGCGCTGATGCCGTATGTGGAGCCTGCGAGGCTTGTCTGGCACAATGCGGAGTTCGGTTTTTACTTACCTCCACCATTTTTCCAGGGACGTTCGGGTTTGAGTCACGAGCAATCGCATCTCCTGCTACCTGCGGATTCAGCCTGGCTGGCTCTGGAGCGCCCGGAAAACCCAATGACCATTTCCGTGATGCTGCGGGTTGATGGTCTGACTGCGCCACGTTTCCGGGAGTTTCTCAGGATTTACTGGATGGCCTGGGAGCGCTTCCGTTACAGGCCGGTCAAGCGTTCACCCGCCTGGTGGTGGGAACAGGACCCGACATTCGATGTTCGGCACCATCTCGATGTGGTGGTAGATCGTTTTACACCGGAGGCCCTCCAGGAATGGGTTTCTGTGCGCCTGAACCAGCCGTTGCCCATGTACCGCCCGATATGGAAATTCTGGTTGGCACCCAATGCGGAGGGTGGGGCGGTGTTATTGCTGCGCATTCACCATTGTTACGCCGACGGTCTGTCTCTGCTGGGCATCTTTGATCGCCTGTGCCCGCCTTCTCCCCGGCAGCATCCAGCCGTATACGGTGCTCCGGAAACCGCAGAGTTATCACGATGGACATCGGCGACAAAGGATTGGTTTGGGCAGTTAATGGCATCAGAGTCATCCGGGGAAGGAGAGCCTGGCGTAACCGGCGTGGACGAGTCGGGTGGCAATCAATGGCAGGATGCGGGCCGTCTGCTCGAGCGCGTTGCCCAGAAAAGCCTGAAGCTGGTGCACGAGTTCTCGGAATTCCTGGTAGAGCCGGAGGATACTGCCACCGATCTCAGGCGACCGTTGTTGGGGCGGCGTCACTGTCGCTGGTCTGAGCCGGTGCCACTGGAACGTTTCAGGAGCATCGCCAGTGCCGCCAATGTCACCATCAATGATGTGCTGCTGAGCTGTGTTGCGGCGGCGGTAA
>AZIK01008228.1_pt1 | contig 12170 bp, 10 predicted proteins | sample 359131 | NCBI WGS metagenome assembly AZIK01 (sample SAMN02429715, study PRJNA222663) | marine sediment metagenome | biome: Sediment sample; isolation source: enrichment culture of sample MGS-ANC(AMM) from oil contaminated site at the... | place: Italy: Ancona | collected 2012-02-14 | depth 6 m m | reverse complement strand
TGCTCTTGGGTAACGCCGGCTGTCAGTCCGGTTATGCTAGGTTTCATTCGGCTTGCACGCCAAGGGCCGCTCAGGCCCCAGGCGTGGGCGGCTAACGGTTTAGAAACTCAGTGAAATGGCAAGGTAGGGCCCGCCAATATCCAGGTCGGTATCCAGATCATTCACGTCATCGAGCACGATATTCATGCGGCTGTACCCCAGCTCCAGCCCTAACAGATAATCCGAGCGCCAGCCTATCCGAGCGTTATAGTCATTCATTTTGCTGCCATCATAGGCAATGGCGTTTACTTCCCCTCCCACATACAGGCCGGATAGGGGCAGCTTCGCTCGGATGCCGCCATGGAGCATGGGGACGGTTTCATTAATGCTCAGGCTGGTTTCTTCCGTTGGGCCGTCGAGTTGAAGATCGCCGTCCATACGCCGCACGGTGAGGCCAAGGTCGACCTTAATAGCGTTGTTGAGAGGACTGAAATAAAGGGTTCCGTCTACCATTTCCAGGTCGAAATCAGTGGCTACCCGAGTATTGGCAACAAACGTTTGTCCGTTGAATTCAATGTTTCTGCTGATGATACTGCTGGCGCTATCGGATAGATCGATATAACGCAGGCGAACATTGGGCACCAGCGGTACGCTATGTTCCACGCCCAAATAAAGTACGTTTTGGTCCGCCTCATCGAAGCCTAGCTCATCTTGCATACTGATGTCCGATCCTCCAGACGCTACATGGCCTTCCAGTTCGGTGTCCCAAGTATAGCCACCCCCATAAATGGTCAGGCCGGGGGCTGCATGGGCGAAAGGGGCGGTGGTCAATAGCGCGGTAAGGAGTAAGCCGGCACGTTTCATGAAGGAGTCCTCATTATTCTGAATTTGTTCCAGTATTGCAGGTGTGGAGGGTGGCACCAAGTCCATGCGGAGTCTGCTATCATTACGAACATACCGTGTTAATTGTTTGTTAGTGCCTTAAGGTGCTGCCTGAACCGATGATGACCCTATGTTCCTTGATGAAATGCCTGGCAAATTTCGCTACCCGCAGCCGGAAGATGCTGAAGATAAAACGCTGTTGGCCGATATCCAGCGCAAGGGCTGGCACCACTTTGCCGTTTCCGGCGGTGATGGTCTGCCCGGTTATACGTTCAGCGTGGGGCACTTTCTCAATCTGAATCACCCGGAATTGATTGTGGTCGGCCTGAAAGACGCACTGGCCAGCAAATTGTTGGATAGCGCGGCGGTTCGTATTCGTGGGCTGAAAAAACCTTATCAGCCGTACCGCCTGTATAACGACATTGCCGATGGTCTTGAAGTGATGTTCTTGCCGGTGGCTTTTCCGCACTACAAGGAATATCTGGGTTTCGCTAACTGGTTCTACCAGAGCCTGCCGGCACCGTATCCGGCGTTGCAGATGGTCTGGCCAGATCCGAAAGGCGTGTTCCCTTGGCAGCCCGGTTATGATGCGCGTTTTCATCGTGCTCAGCCGTTGCTGGGTAAGGCTCCGGCCTCGCCGCTAGGCCAGCGTTAATAGTCTGTCGACGGCCCTTCCTGAGAGGGGGTATCTGTTTATGGAGAAAGAGAGAGCATCATGGCGAACTCACTGCAGAAGCAATTAATGAAAGCGGGGCTGGCGGACGAGAAAAAAGCCCGCAAGGCCAAGCAGCAGAAGCGCGAGGATGTAAACAAAGCCAAGCGCGGCGAAATCGAGATGGAAGATCCAGCAGATCGTGCCCGCCGCCTGCGCGAGGAAAAGGCCGAGGCAGACCGCCAGCGTGAGGCCCAGCGTAAGGCCGAGCGTGAAAAGAAAGAAATCGCCGCACAGATCAAGCAGATGATCGAGCAAAGTCGGCTAGAGCGAAATGGAGAGGTCGCCTTCCAGTTCGTGCAGGACAAGAAGATAAAAAAAGCCTACGTAACCGGTAACCAGCAGAAGCAATTGGAACGGGGGCAGATCGCCATTGTCGCCTTAGGTGAGAGCTTCGAGTTGGTGCCCACTGTGGTAGCGGAAAAGATTCGTCAACGGGACGAAGCTGCGGTGTTGTTGCTCAATGAGCGTGGCACTGAAACGGTGGACGAAGATGATCCCTATAAGGACTTTCCGATCCCTGACGATTTGATGTGGTAAGGCGTGCTGTACCTGCTACAAGCGACAGTCCAGGGTTCCGCAGATTCCTCCACTCACGTTTTCAACCAAGCAGGCCAGAGCCATGACCGTAACCCCTAAACTGGGCACCCGCCATTCCCTTGAAATCCTAAAGGTCATCCGCAATGGTTTGCTGCTCGATGGCGGCGAGCTGGGCGAGGTGCTGCTGCCGTCGCGGGAAGTGGAAAACCAGTCTCTGGCTCCCGGGGACAGTGTCATGGTGACGCTGTACAGTGACGGTGAAGCTCGCCCCATGGCGAGCTTGCGGACCCCGAGAATACAGCTTGGGCAGGTGGCGTTATTGAAAGTGGTGTCCACCAGCAAGATCGGTGCGTTTGTCGATTGGGGCATGCCTAAGGATTTGCTGCTGCCGTTTGCCGAACAGAAAGGTCCAGTGCGGGAAGAAAGCTGGGTGTTGGTGATGTTGACCACGGACCGGGAAGGACGACTGATGGTCAGCGCCCAACTGGACCGTTTCCTATCAGATACCTGCCAGGCGTATCAGCAGGGTGATGAGGTGTCGTTGGTAGCGGCGCACAGCACCGATCTGGGTTACAAGGTGGTGGTGGATGATCATGCCTGGGGGATGATTGCGGCCAGCGAGTTACGCGCCCCGCTGCGTCCGGGCCAGCGGGTGACCGGCTATGTGCAGCGTTTGCGTGAGGATCAGAAACTGAGCCTTTCCCTGAATGCGCCGGGGGCGGCCAAGAGTGATGGGCTAACGGAACAGATTCTGGCGGCGCTGGAAAACGCCGGCGGCGAGTTGCCACTGGGTGACAAGAGTTCGCCGGAAGTCATTTTTCAGACCTTCCGTTGCAGCAAGAATGCCTTCAAGCAAGCCATTGGCGGCCTCTACAAGGCCCGCCGGATTGTCATTGAGAAAGAACGTATCTTCTTTCCTGAAGGCGAATAGTGGATAGCGCCCCGACGTATTCCATCCGGGGCGCTATCCGCGTGACAATTAGAATCGATAGTCCATGTTCAGGCTGTATTTGCGAGCATCTCCGTAGTAACCCCCGTTATAAAACCCCAGGTTATTGAAGTACTTTTCGTCCGTCAGATTGCTCACGTTGGCGCCCACGGACAAGGTGGCGGTGACTTGGTAGCGGGCCATCAAATCCACCAGCGTGTAGCTTTCCTGAACGAACTTGTAGTCGGCGCTGGCCCCGGGGCGGGTTACGAACGCATAGGTTTTGTTCTGCCAAGATACTGCTGTGCCGATAGTCAGGCCGTTCAGGTCACCGCGGAAACGGTACTGGGTGGACAGACGAATCATGTCTTCCGGTGAGGTGGTGTTTAGCTCGTCGCCATCCGGATCTTCAGTAATGCGGTAGGTGTAGCCTGCCTGTACCTGCCAGCCAGGCAGAATCTCGCCGGCTGCTTCCAGCTCAACGCCATTGGTTTCGGCGCCATCCACGGCGCGGTAGGCCTCGGCGTTGGCTGGCCCGCCGGGAATGGGCTGGCCGGTGGATTCGGCCAGGTTATCCTGATTGATACGAAACACCGCGACGGTGGTGTTTAGACGGCCCTCATTGAGCTCACTCTTCAGGCCGGCTTCGTAACTGTTGCCTTCTTCCGGGGCAAGAATTTGATTGTTGATGTCGCGCACGGTTTGCGGTTGAAAGATGCGGGTGTAGCTGGCGTACACCGAGTGGTGATCGGTTAGGTCATAGACCACCCCCAGGTAGGGAACCACTTCGCCATTTTCCTGATAGGATTCGTCGTCAATCGGGCCTCGCCCGTTAAAGCCTGTGGTTTCTTGTTTCCAGTCCACAACTTGCCCGCCGGCAATAACAGCAAGACGATCAGTGGGTTTGAAGCGGGCGGTGGCGTACAGGCTTGTTTGGCTGCTGCTCTGGTCCTCCACGGTGGTTGGCGCGGCCCAGGCCGGTTTTGGAATGTCGCCATTCCAATTAAGCAGGTCCGGTACCACGTTATTGATACTGACCGGTGACTGGCCGGTGTAATCACTCTCGGCGTCCGAATAACTGGCACCCACCACCAGTTCATGTTGGCGGCCAAACAGTGCGAAGGGCCCGTTGGCGTAGACATCGAAAGTGTCCTGGGTTTTGTCTCTACATAGCGTCCGGCCCATAGTGTCTTGCCGCTGCCATCGCGATTAAGCTGGCCGCCACCGGCGGAGGCTAGCTGAGCGTCGTAGTTGCTCTGCTGATTATTGTAGGCAAACTTGCTGTACCAGCCGTTTTCGAAATGGTGCTCCAGGTTCAGGAAAATCGTCTGGGTATCCCGGGCCCAACGGCTCCAGTCGGTGGCCGGGTTCAGGTCGCGGTCCAGGTCGGCGATGCCGCCGTCGCTGTAGAACAGCGGGATGCCGCCCCAGGTGGAGCCCCTGGGGTCATGATCCATGTAGTCCATGCCCACGGTGAGCAAGGTGTTGTCGAACAGGTCAGCTTCGACCACCCCATAGAAGATCTGTTTGTCGTTTTCGTAGTGATCCAAAAAAGAGTCGCCCTGTTCGTAGGCGCTGACGAAGCGGCCCCGAACCCGGCCATTGTTGGACAGTGATCCGCTGGCATCGAATTCTCCGCGATAACCATCCCAGCTGTTTAGCTCCACACCCACTTGGCCAGTAAAATCACGGGTAGGTTTTTTGCGTACCAGGTTCACGGTGGCAGAGGGCTCGCCAATGCCGTTGAGCAGCCCGCTGGCGCCGCGCAATACTTCGATGCGGTCGTAGATGAACGTATCGGAAAGGACGGCTTGTTTCGCCTGGCCGGCCCGCGTGGAGGGAATGCCGTCATAGAGGAAGTTGGTGATGTCAAAGCCACGGGCAGACAGTTGCAGGCGTTCTGTGTCCAGTGTTTTTACGGTCACCCCCGGGGTGCGTCGCATGACATCAGCCACACTGTTGAGGTTGAAGTCGTCCATTTGCTGGCGGGTTATCACGGAAACGGATTGCGGTGTTTCACGGGGTGACAGCACCATGCGGGTCGCGGTATTGGTGGCGTTGGTGCCATATCGATCGGTGCCTTCGGTGGTCATACTGGCATCATGCTTATCCATGCCACTGGTGCTGACATGGATATCGCCCAGTGTATGTGCCTCGCTATCGGTTATGGTGTCGGAATATGCCGCGCCGGATGCCAGCATAAGGCTGGCCAGGGTGGAAAAACGCAAATCAAACATGGTTCCCCCAGTAATGAATAGTATGCAGTAGCGATGCACGCAGGGTATGCGGACATCGGGAAGGTGATAGCTGGGGGGAGCCTGGCGAGAATCACTCAATGTAAATGATAATGGTTTACATTTTTAAATCAAAGTAGCCATGGAGCTATCTGTGAGGCCGGGACGATGATTATGCTGTAGGCGCTGTAGCGGCGGAGATAAGCGCAGAAGCCCTGCCACAAAGTGATGGCCCTCGCCTTTTTGCATGGGTAAGGTTTGCCATACTATTTCTCTCTGAATAGAGATGATTGACGATAATTAAGGAGTAACTATGAACGCTTTCCGTTTTGGCCTGATGGGGGCCTCTTTGTGTTTGGTTTTGAGTGCGCCGGCCCAGGCGTTTGACCTGAAGTCCATAACTGATTCGGCTAACAAGGCCGTGAGTGACGCCTCTGACAAGGCTTCCTCCAGCGTGAATCAGGCCAATGAAGCTGCCACCGGTGCCATGGATAGCGCCAACAGTCAGCTGGCAGTGACCGGTGAAGCCAAGGCATTAGTGGACTCTCTCTCAACCGACCTAGGCGTCACGCAGCAACAGGCGGCAGGCGGTGCCGGTGCCTTGCTGGCTATGGCCCAGAGCAACCTGTCAGATGATCAGTTCAGCGGCATCATGAACAAGGTGCCGGGTTTGGATTCGCTGCTGGGTAGTGGTGGTGGCGTGGCGTCTTCCATGCTGGGTAATATTTCGTCCCTGCAGGGCGTATCCACAGCCTTTAGCGCCCTAGGTCTGAGCCCGGAAATGATCTCCCAGTTCGCACCGAAAATTCTCGGCTTTCTGGATGGGGAAGGCGTTGGCGCCACTGCCTTGAACAGCCTGAAAGGTGTGTGGGGTGTGGCAGGTTAAGGTGTGATTGAGCGGCGCCTTATGCCGTATTGACGGGCTGTTGGCAGGCAGGGTGGGGACTTTCGCCTTGTCTGCGTTGTTGAGTAATTCATGGATTCATTGTCACAGGCCGTGTTGGGCGCCTCTGTGGGCGGCGCCGTTCTTTCCCGGCCTCTGGGTCGCTGGGCTTTACTCGGTGGTGCACTGCTGGGGACCTTACCCGATCTGGATGTGTTGATTGACTACGGCGATGCGGTAGTTAATTTCACTGAACATCGCGGCTTCAGTCATTCCCTGTTGGTGTTGCTGCCCGTCTCTTTTTTACTGGCCGTTTGCCTCGCTCGCTGGCAGACGCGGATTTCCCTATGGCGTTGGTGGTTATTCACCGGCTTGTGCCTGATAACCCATCCGTTGCTGGATACATTCACTACCTATGGCACGCAACTATTCTGGCCCCTAGGTGACCCGGTGGCCATTAGTAGTGTCTTCATTATCGATCCGTTTTATACCTTGCCGCTGCTGATTGGCGTGCTGTGGACGATAGCAAAACCGTCGTCGTCACGGGTGCTGATCGGCGGCTTGGTGCTGTCCTCGTTGTATCTGGTCTGGAGCCTGGTTGCCCAGTATGCGATGACCCAGCGAGTCATGCCGGCCCTGGCTGAACGCGGACTTTCAGAGGCGCCACGATTAGTGCAGCCAATGCCGTTCTCCACTTTGCTGTGGCGGATCACCGTGCTGGGTGAGCAACAGAGGCTAGAAATTCTCACCGGCCTTCTCGATCAGGATGTGCCGTTGCAGGTGGAATCATTTCCCCGCGATGCGTCACGGTTGGCAGCGATTGAGGCGCTTCCCGCGGGGCAAGCTCTATTGCACTTTACCCGAGGTTTTGTGGCGGTAGAGGTGCATGGTGATGAGCTGCTGGCCACGGATATTCGTCTTGGGCTACCTGGGCTGCATCCATTCCAGTTTGTTTTGGCTACCCGCCAAGGGGCAGAGTGGCAGCCCTTAATGGCCACCCGCCGGGTACTTCGACCGATGACACATCCGCAGGCCTGGCCGGCACTGTTGTCTCGCACCCTGTCGCGTCCGCCGGGGTTGTGTTTGTCTACCTTGTCAGCGGCGGTGGATGGTCGCGGTTGCCGTTAATCCCACAGTAAAGGCGCTCATGGATGCGGCTGTAACGGTTTCTTTCGTCGCTGGTGATGGTGGCAGAGCCATTCAACCCGGGCATTATCGGGGTTAGTCCCAGCCAGCAAGAACCAGTTTCCCCACTGTGTTGCCAGACTCCAGCCGCCGGTGGGCTTCTTTCAGGTTGGCGGCATTAATGGTGCCCAGGCCTTCGCTGACGGTGGTCTGGACTGTGCCTTGATCCACTAGTTCGCTGAGCCGGGTAAGGATGTCGCCTTGATGCTGCATGTCGGTAGCGAACATGGCGCGGGTGAACATGAATTCCCAGCTGAAGCGCGCGCTCTTGGCCTTAAGGGGGTTCAGGTCGAGAGGCGCACGGGCGTCGACGATAGCGCAGATGCCTCCCAGCGGTGCGACGGCTTGGCAGGCAGTGGCCCAATAGTCGTCCAGATTTTGGGTAATGAAGATGCCGTCAATCTGCGGGCAACCAATGGCGTCCAGCTGTGCTAGTAATGGCTTGCGGTAGTCCACGATATGATGAGCGCCGAGGCTTTGACACCAGTTGGCAGAGGTTTCGCGACCCGCAGTGGTGATCACCTTAAGACCAAAATAGTGGGCGGCTAGCTGGATAGCGATGGACCCCACTCCTCCTGCGCCACCGATCACCAGCACACTTTTCCCCTCACACTCTCCGGCTTGAAAACCGAGCTGATCTTCCAGGGCCTCCCAGGCGGTTAGTGTGGTGAGGGGGAGTGCAGCCGCTTCTTGCATGCCCAGGCTATTCGGTTTTTTTGCCACTAGCCGTTCATCAACACACTGGTACTGGGCATTGCTGCCCTGGCGTTGCACGGCGCCGGCATACCAGACCCGGTCGCCGACGTTGAAGTTTTCCACTTCCTCGCCCACCGCTTCCACCACGCCGGCAGCATCAAACCCCAGTACCCGGTAACCGGGCTGCTCCAGGGGGCGTTGGCGAAGCTTGGTATCAATGGGGTTGACCGAGATAGCGTGTACGGCCACCAGTAGGTCCCGGGGGGCGGGCGAGGGAAGGTCCAGCTGGATGTCCTCCAGGGCGTGTACATCTTCTATGGCTCTGGGCCGATTGAATCCAATGGCTTTCATTCTGGCTCCCTCGTGGATCGCTAACGTATTCTTTCAAATGCTGTTCACAATGATTAAGCATACTTGGCTGCGCAGACTATGCCACAGTATGGATTGATCGTCTGGTAGCAGGCCATTCCTGCGCTTCGGGATAGTGAAAGGGAGAGCACAATGAAGTTTGCAGAATACCGCCAGTTTGATGCCATCGGGCTTGCCGAGCTGGTGGCGCGGGGGGAGGTCACGGCAATGGAATTGCTGGAGCTGGCGATTGCCCGTGCCGATGCGGTGAACCCGCAATTAAATGGTTTGATTATTCCATTGTATGACATGGCCCGAAAACGCGCCGCGGGGCCATTGAGCGGACCGTTGGCGGGTGTGCCCATGCTGGTAAAAGATCTTTTTCAGGAAATCGGCGGTGCGCCCAACTATCAGGGCAATAAAGCGCGCAAGGCTCGTGATGTCCATGCGCAAAGAGATTCTACCCTGGTGGCACGCTGGAAACAGGGCGGGCTGGTACCATTCGGCCGCACCAATACCCCGGAGTTTGGCGCCAAGGGCGTTACCGAGCCGGATTCGTTCGGGCCGGCGCGTAATCCCTGGAACGTAGATCACACTCCCGGTGGTTCGTCCGGGGGCTCGGCGGCTATGGTGGCTGCAGGTGTGGTACCGGTGGCCGGCGCTAATGATGGTGGCGGTAGTATCCGGATTCCCGCTGCCTGTTGTGGTCTGTTCGGGCTCAAGCCGGGCCGTGGGCGCACCCCCTGGGGGCCCGAATTCACTGAGGCCATGCATGGAATAGCGGTAAACCACGCGCTGACCCGCAGCGTGCGTGACAGTGCGTTGCTGTTGGATATTACCCAGGGTGACGAGCGCGGTAGTCTGTTTCAGATTGCTCCGCCGGAGCAAGCTTACGCCCTGTCTGCGGCTAGCCGCCCCGGCAAGCTGCGTATCGGTTTTTCTACTCGCTCGCCGCTAGGCACCGATGTGGATTCGGAGGCGATCCGGGCGGTGGAGAAAACCGTGGCGTTGTTACGGGACTTGGGCCACGAAGTGGAAGAGGCTGAGCCACAGATGGACGCCAAACAGATGTGCATGGATTGGCTATCGGTTTGGTTTGGCCAGTGTGCTGCCGAGGTGGATGAGGTGAAAACTATGACCGGTTGCGGTGATGAGGGCTTTGAGCTGGATACCTTGGCCATTGCCGCTTTTGGCCGTGCTACCCCGGCCCATGAATATGTGAAGTGCCAGACCCGTTGGCAGTTATACATGATCGCCATGGATACCTTCTTGGAGCAGTACGATTTCTGGTTGACCCCTACTCTGGCGTCCCCCCCTGTCGGTATCGGCGCTATGGCGACACCGCCGTGGCAGCAGACCGCTCTGAAGGTGTTGCTCAAGGTCGGCGGGGAAAAGCTGTTAATGAAGACCGGCATGATTGAGCAGGTGGCCATAGAGAACTTCAAATACATGCCGTTCACCCAGTTTGCCAATGTCATTGGTGTGCCTGCCATGTCGGTGCCACTGCACTGGTGTGATTCTTCTTCAGGAAACGTGGGCCTGCCGCTGGGTTCCCAGTTTGTTGGTGGCCATGGGGATGAAGGCAAGCTGCTGGCGCTGGCGGCGCAACTGGAAGAGGCGGCTCCGTGGTTCAATAAGGTGCCGATGTAATGCCCTGTCGGAACGTATCGCAAGAGATGGTTCGCAAGGTTCCCGAATGTTGCTCTCCTCGTTGGTCAACAATCAGAGGAAAGCTTACAAACATCACAAAATAAATATTGTTCGCATTTGATAATGGTTATTGTTTAGGGAATGCTCTCCCCCGTTTTGATTGATATGGCAATACGGGGGTAGAGGATGAAGCGGTCTTTGGGAATGCCAATTCTGGTAGGTGTTGTGGCTAACGGCTTAGCTATGCCGGCGGTTGCGCAAGAGAATACGGTCCATGAACTGGGTGCGGTCACGGTAGTTTCTGCCGCTGGTTTCGAGCAGAAAATTACCGATGCCCCAGCCAGTATTTCGGTAATTAGCCAACAGGAACTGCATAGCCGGCCTTTCACCTCCGTGGTGGATGCGGTGCGTGAGCTGGAAGGGGTCGACGTGGGGGAAACCCGTGACAAGACGGGCCAGTCCACTATCTCCATGCGCGGCATGGGGGCGGACTATACGCTAATCCTCATTGATGGCCGCCGGCAAAATAACCACGGCGATATCTACCCCAACAATTTTGGCGGCAACCAGTTTAATCATATGCCGCCGCTAGAAGCCATTGAGCGCATCGAAGTTATCCGTGGGCCGTCGTCCACTCTTTATGGTGCGGATGCCATTGGTGGGGTGATTAATATCATCACCAAAAAAGAGTATGAAAAATGGGGCGGCAGCATCAACGTGAGTCGCACTATTCAGGAATATGACCAGTACGGTGATGCGACCTCAACGGATTTCTCCGTGTCTGGCCCGTTGGGCGATCAGTTTGGCCTGGCGTTGCGAGGCAGTCTCTACGACCAGGATGCATCTAGCCCGGAATACGATCCGGTGACCGATCCTAGTGGGGTACTTCAGGAGCGAGAACTGGGTTTCGGCAGTGGTGGTCGTACTGTAGACAATGAGGACACGGCTCTGGGTTTCACTTTGAGATGGACCCCCACGGATAATCAGCGTATCTCGCTCGATTATGATGATTCCGTGCAAACCTACGACAACTCAGAGAGTCAGTTGGGTACCCATGATAGCGCTGACCGCCTACCTCGGGCGGGCTATGCACAAGACCAGGAGTTCACCCGTGAGCAAATAGCGCTGACTCACGAGGGCGAGTGGGGCTTTGGTTTGAGCAATGTTTCGTTGACCTATTTGTCCACCAATAATGAAGGGCGCACCTTGCCACTAACCGCGGATGAGCGTCAGCAATATGACGATATCGTTGCGACCAATGCGGATTGTGTTGCGGATGCCGGCAGTGACGCCTGCCTTGCCGTGCTAGGCTCCACTTTCTTACCACGCCCGGAGCGGACTTTGGAAAGCAGCGAGCTGCGCCTGGACGGTAAGCTGGACCTGCCCATCAATGATCAGCACTTTGTGGTGGTAGGTACCCAGATTCTTCGCGGTGAGTTGGAAGATGGCGTGTTCGGCCTAGAGAGTGGTGACGCGGGCGAGGTGTTTGAGAATAATTTCTGGGCGCTGTATGCCGAAGATAACTGGACGCCGGTGGAGCCGTTTACGCTGACAGCGGGTGTGCGTTACGACAACCATGAAACCTTTGGCGATCAGATTAGCCCGCGCCTCTATGGTGTTTATACGCTTTCACCAAGCTGGACAGTGAAAGGCGGTGTCAGCACGGGCTATAAGACCCCCAAAACCATTGACTTATACGACGGCATTACCGGCTTTGGCGGGCAGGGCACACGCCCCTGGGTGGGCAACCCGGATTTGGAGCCGGAAACCAGCGTCAATTCTGAAATCGCTCTTTATTGGGAAAGTCCGAACCGACATAGCGCTAACCTGACGGTGTTCCATAACGACTTTAAAGACAAGATTGTTCGCCAAGACAGCGCGTTGTGTTCAGCCACTGGTGGACAAACGCCCTGTGTGGACCTAGGGGACTATGACACGGTGGACGGCATTGTTACCTGGCCAATGAATGTGGATGAAGCGGTGATTCAAGGTGTGGAAGTGGCAGGGCGCTACCAGATCTCTTCCCGCTGGTCATTACGTGCCAATTACACCTATATCGACAGTGAACAGACAAGTGGTGAAGAGAAAGGTTACTCACTTACGGGCACCGCTCGGCATATGTTTAACGGCACG
>AZIK01001938.1_pt1 | contig 12272 bp, 9 predicted proteins | sample 359131 | NCBI WGS metagenome assembly AZIK01 (sample SAMN02429715, study PRJNA222663) | marine sediment metagenome | biome: Sediment sample; isolation source: enrichment culture of sample MGS-ANC(AMM) from oil contaminated site at the... | place: Italy: Ancona | collected 2012-02-14 | depth 6 m m | reverse complement strand
ACAGTCAAAGTGCTGGTCGAGGGTAACGCCCGCGCCACCATTAGCGATATTACCGAAGGCGAATACCTGTCCGGTGGTGCTGTCCTTATGGATGAAGAAGGATTGCCCGAGCGCGAGCAGGAGGTTCTCGTCAAGACGTTGATGGACGAGTTCGAAAAATACGTCAAGCTCTCCAAGAAAGTGCCCTCCGAAGTGTCCAATGCCCTGACCGGCATAGAAGAGCTTGAGCGTCTGGCTGACACCATGGCCGCCCATCTGGAAATGCGCATTCCCGAAAAGCAGGAACTCCTTGAGGCCCTGGATATCAGTAAGCGTGTGGACCTGCTGCTGGGCAAGCTCGACGGCGAAATCGACTTGATTGAGGTTGAAAAGCGCATCCGTGGGCGCGTTAAAAAGCAGATGGAGCGCAGCCAGCGCGAGTACTACCTGAACGAACAGATGAAGGCTATCCAGAAGGAAATGGGTAACCTGGGCGAGGGCAATAACGACTTTGAAGAGCTTGAGCAGAAGCTGGAAGAAGCCGGATTGCCGGAAGAAGCCCGCAAGAAGACGGAAACCGAACTGAACAAGCTCAAGATGATGTCTCCCATGTCGGCTGAGGCCACCGTGGTTCGGGGCTACATCGACTGGATGCTGGCCGTGCCCTGGAAAAAGCGCAGCCGCGTCCGTCATGATATCGAGAAAGCTCGTGAGATCCTCGACAAGGATCATTACGGTCTCGATGAGGTCAAGAAACGAATTCTGGAGTACCTGGCGGTTCAGAGTCGTGTAAAAAAAGTGAAAGGTCCGGTACTTTGTCTGGTGGGTCCTCCGGGTGTTGGTAAGACGTCCCTGGGGCAGTCCATTGCCCGCGCCACCAATCGTAAATACACCCGGATGGCCCTGGGTGGGGTGCGCGATGAAGCTGAGATCCGCGGCCACCGCAAGACCTACATCGGTGCGTTGCCAGGCAAGTTGCTGCAGAAATTGTCCAAGGTCGGGGTAAAGAACCCGCTGTTCCTGTTCGATGAAATTGACAAGATGGGAATGGATCACCGGGGCGATCCTGCATCAGCCCTGCTTGAGGTTCTGGATCCTGAGCAGAATCATACGTTCAACGATCACTACCTCGAAGTGGATTACGATCTGTCCGATGTGATGTTCGTGTGTACCTCCAACTCCATGGACATTCCTCCTGCGTTGCTGGACCGGATGGAGATTATCCGGATTCCCGGGTACACGGAGGATGAGAAGGTCAACATTGCCCTGCGTTACCTGCTGCCCAAGCAGATCAAGGCGAATGGGCTGCGTAAGGACGAGCTGAAGCTGCCGGAGGATACCCTCAGGGATCTGATCCGATACTACACCCGTGAAGCCGGTGTGCGTGGCCTGGAGCGAGAGATCGCGAAGATCTGCCGCAAGGTGGTGCGTGACCATGTGGAGAGCGGTGAGAAGGCCTCTGTGACCCTTGCCCAGGATATGCTCGAGGACTACTCGGGAGTCAAGAAGTTCAAGTACGGCCTGGCTGAGGAAAAGAACGAGATCGGTCAGGTGACCGGCCTGGCATGGACGCAGGTGGGCGGCGAGCTGCTGCACATTGAATGTGCTCTTACACCGGGCAAAGGTCGGGTGGTCAAGACCGGTTCTCTGGGTGACGTTATGCAGGAGTCCATTCAGACGGCATTGACGGTGGTGCGCAGTCGGGCACCTGGACTGGGTATTGCGGATGATTTCCACGAGAAACACGACTTGCACGTCCACGTTCCCGAGGGTGCGACGCCGAAAGATGGCCCGAGTGCGGGTATTGGCATGTGCACGGCGCTGGTTTCTTCACTGACCAAGATTCCGGTTCGTGCTGACGTCGCCATGACCGGTGAGATTACTCTCCGTGGGCGTGTGTTGGCGATTGGCGGGCTCAAGGAAAAGCTTCTCGCAGCGCACCGTGGCGGCATCAAGACCGTGATCATTCCTGATGAAAATGTCAGGGATCTCAAGGAGATACCGGATAATATCAAGGAGTCGCTGGAAATTCTTCCGGTGAAGTGGATAGACGAAGTGCTGGATGTTGCACTGGCTTATCCGCCAGAGCCGAGGACTGAAGATTCATCAGCGGAAGCCAGGTCTGGCAAACCGCGTGATGAAGAAGGCGATGCGTCAGAACGCATAAATACACATTAAAGCCTTGATGAGTTGTTGACATGCCTGAGAGCCCGTTGGTATAACTGTTTCGCCGTGAAGCAGCCAATACCAAGGGCTCCCGCGCAGTAAGTGCCTATTCCGAACAGCGGTATAAAGCCGAAAGGAATAAGAAAACTGAAGAATGGAATTCTCCGACCGCTTATGCGATAGTCGGGAACGTCCGAGAATAAACAAACCAACCTATAACATCTTCAACCTGAAATCGAAGGGGTTTAGTGTGAACAAGTCCGAACTTATCGATGCAATTGCAGAGTCCGCAGATATCTCCAAAGCCGCCGCTGGCCGTGCTCTGGACGCAATGACCAACTCCATCACTGGTGCCCTGAAGAAAGGCGATCAGGTAACACTGATTGGTTTTGGTACCTTCTCCGTTAAAGAGCGTGCTGCTCGTACCGGTCGTAACCCGCAGACTGGTGCCGAGATCAAGATTCCGGCCTCCAAAGTGCCTGGGTTCAAAGCAGGTAAGGCCCTGAAAGACGCCGTTAAGTAACGGTTCTTTCTCCGGTGGCTCCTGTCTCAGGGAGTCGCCCAAGAAGAATTCAAGGCGCATTCCGAACCGGGTGCGCCTTTTTACGTTAAGTCCGCCCGTAACAGCGCGCTGAAACGAATAACACTGCACGACCTTGAACAGGGATCCGGGAGTAACATGCTTCAAGATATTCGGGAAAATGCCCAGGGCACGATTGCCAAGATCATCATTGGTCTTCTGATTGTGTCGCTATCCATCTGGGGAATGGACGCCATCGTTGGCGGATTCTCCGGTGAGCCTGAGGTGGCAACAGTCAATGGCGAAGACATCACTGAGCGGGAGTTTCTCCGCGTGGTCCAGATGGAAAGCCAGCGCCGGCTATCCAGAATGGAAAATCCCGATCCATCAATGCTGAACGAAGACCAGATTCGAGCGGACGTTCTTGATTCCCTGATCCAGGAGCAGGTTCTTATTCAGGATGCCAATGCCCAGGGTCTGGAACTCAATGATGCTGATATTGATGCGCTGATTACCCAGACGCCGCAGTTTCAGGTAGACGGCCAGTTCAATCAGGATCGTTTCGTTTCTACGGTTCGCAATATGGGAATGGGTGTGGGCGAATTCCGCGAAGCCATGCGCAGGCAGTATGTGGTTAACCAGATTCGTGGAGGTATTGTACAGAGCGGACTGGTGGCGAATGAAAACGCCGAGCAGCTGCTCCAGATCCAGAATCAGACCCGCAGCTTCCGGGTGCTGGCTATTCCGGGTAGCTCAGTGGCGGATAGCGTCTCGGTTACGGAGGCGGATGTTGAGAGCTTCTATGAGGAGAATTCAGGAGCCTTCCAGCAGCCAGAACGTGTCGATGCGGCCTACATCACTCTATCCCTTGGCGCTCTTGCTGAGAGCACTGAAGTTGACGATACCGAGCTTCAGGCCTATTACGAGCAGAGATCGGCAGATCTGGCGAGTGAGGAGCGTCGCGCGTCTCATATCCTGATCGAAGAGGGCAGTGATGCCGACGAAACCATGGCCACTATTATTAAGCGCCTGGAAGCGGGTGAGTCCTTTGCCGACCTGGCGCGGGAATATTCGATTGATACCGTCTCTGCCGAAGAAGGCGGAGATTTGGGCTACGCCGGCCGCGGCATCTACGATGAAGCCTTTGAAGAGGCTTTGTTCGCCCTTCAGGAAGGCGAAATTTCTGAGCCGGTTCGTTCGCGGTTTGGGGTTCATCTGATCCGTCTGGATGATGTGAGGGAATCAGAGGTGCCTTCTCTGGCCGAAATGCAAGAGCAGTTGCGTCGTGAGCTGGCCCTGGATAAGGCCCGTGAGCGTTTTGCGGAAGTTCGTGCCGAGCTTGCTGATGCGGCCTATGCAGCCGATGATCTGGCCGGCCCCGCGGAGGAGCTCGGGCTGGAAGTGCGTGAGGCAACCGACATTACCCGTGACGGTGGTCAGGCTCCGTTTGATCATGCCGGTCTGGTTCGACAGCTGTTCTCCGAGGATGTCCTTGAGGACGGCTACAATACCGAGTTGATTGATGTCGGTGACAACGTGTCCGTGGTCGCGCGGGTTCGTGAGTACCGTCAGGCCGAGCAAATGCCGCTGGGCGAGGTTCGTGATCAGATTCGTGCCACGCTTGAGCAGCGCAAGACGCGGGAAGCTCTTGCTGCAAGGGCAGATGCGATCATCGCTGACCTTGAGGCGGGCGGAAACCCCGGGGGTGTGGGGGGGGGGGCTCGCTATCAGGGGCTGGCACGGAACTCATCCGAGGTCGGCCCGGCCATTCTGCAGCAGGTCTTTTCCCTGGCCCGTCCGGGCGAGGGTGAGCCCCGTTTCGGTAAGGCGGTCACTGCCGATGTAGCCTCGGTGATCGCGCTCGATGAAGTCACGGACGGTGAAGTTGCGGAAGAAGGTTCCGAGCTGAACCAGCTTCGTGAGTTCCTGGCATCGCTTGAGGGTCAGCGGGAATACGCTGCCTACCAGCAGTTCCTGAGGAACCGTGCGGAAGTCGAGAGACCCTGATGTCGGCTCTATAAAAGAGGGCGCTCAATGGCGCCCCGTAAAGCCTTAGAGCCCGGTGCGTATGCCCGGGCTTTTCTGTATCTGCATTTCCAGTCTGCTGTGGTAGCCGGTTTCAGTTAGTCGGAAACCGGGTCGGCTTCAGGCTTTCTTTTATCTTCTTGAGGTGTCCAAGGAAATCCGCGCCACGTTTGAGGGTTACCCCCGTTGCCAGGACGTCGATAACGGTAAGGTGGATAATGCGCGACGACATTGGCATATAGACTTCAGTGTCCTCCGGTGCGGTGACGCCCAGAACGACCGTGCAGATTTCTGCAAGTGGCGAATCCGGATTGGTGATGCCAATCACGGTGGCACCATTGGCCCGCGCCAGTTGTGCTATATCTACGGTTTCCCGGGTGCGACCTGTATAGGAGATGAGTACGATGACATCGCCTACGCCGGAGCCTGCTGCAACCATGCGTTGCATCAGGGCATCATCGTAAGACATGACCGGAATATTGAAGCGAAAGAATTTATGCTGTGCGTCCAGGGCAACGGAGGCTGAGCCGCCCATGCCGAAGAAATTAATCTGCTTGGCCTGAATCAGGTAATCGATAGCTGTGGCCAATGCTTTCGGATCCAGCGCCTGCCGGGCCTTGTCGAGACTGGCGATGGTGCTGAGCATGATCTTGTCGGCGAATTCGGCAACGGTATCATCAGGCTCGATATTCTGACCAACATAGGGCGTGCCAGTAGCAATGCTTTGGGCCAGCCGGATTTTGAAGTCAGGGAAGCCCGTGGCAGAAAACCCGCGGCAGAAGCGGTTAACTGTCGGTTCGCTGACGTCAGCGGCTCTCGCCAGGGCAGCTATGCTGTAACGGGTGGCCGCGCTTGGGTCGCGGAGAATGGCTTCAGCTACTTTTCGCTCGGATTTGTTAAGGCTGTCCAGTCGGGACTGGATATCCTCAAGCAGATTGTCGTCACGGTGCGCCTGGTTCGCGGCCATCAATGGTACTCCCTGAATCATGGGCGGTCTTTATCGTAAAACGCGCGCTGATTATACCGCTTTTTATCGGGTTTTGGGGTAGTAAAAATATCACGAAGCTCAGTTTTTTCTTGGAATAATCCTTTTTGGATGTCATTATTTGTTTAAAATTACTACATTGAATCCTGCCGTTGAGTTTTTTCGACAGGCTGCCCACCAGAGAGAGGGAACCAATGGTCAACAAGATCAATACCCGTTGTGACCTGATGTTATTCGGAGCCCTGGGCGATCTTGCCCAGCGTAAACTCTTCCCGGCTCTGTATCAGTTGGAGCGAGCCAATCTGCTGGCTGAGGGCAGCCGGATTCTGGCGATTGCCCGCACCGACGCCGATACCGAAACGGTGCGTCGCCAGTTGCTCGACAAGCTCAAGCAGCATGTAAAACCGGAAGAATTCGATGCTCAGTTGGCCCAGACCTTTCTGCAACGGGTCGATTACCAGATTCTTGATTTCAACGATCCAGAGAGTTTCAGTGTGCTCAACACGTGGCGCGATGACGTCAATAACGAGCTGATTGTGTATATGGCAACACCACCTTCCATGTACGGTGTGATCGCCCGGAATCTTCGCGGAGCCAGTTGCTGTACCGAAAAGACGCGCGTGGTGGTTGAAAAGCCTATCGGCCACGACCTGGAATCCTCGAAGGTTATCAATAATGAGTTGGGAGAGGTCTACAACGAGAACCAGTTGTTCCGGATTGACCATTATCTCGGTAAGGAAACCGTCCAGAATCTGATTGCACTGCGCTTTGCCAATAATCTGTTTGCGTCCCAGTGGGACCAGAACCACATATCCCATGTGGAAATCACGGTTGCGGAGAGTGTTGGCATCGAAGGTCGTTGGGGCTATTTCGACAAGGCCGGCCAGATTCGCGACATGATCCAGAACCATTTGCTGCAATTGCTGTGTCTGATCGCCATGGACCCGCCCTCGGATTTGTCCGCGGACAGTATCCGGGATGAAAAAGTCAAAGTTCTCAAGGCGTTGAAGCAGATTACGCCAGATATGATGGAAAGCTATGTTGTCCGAGGTCAGTACACCGCCGGCACGAGCAATGGCAAACCGGTCCCCGGCTATCTGGAAGAAGACGGCGCCAACAAGGGCAGTGCCACTGAAACGTTTGTAGCGTTGAAGGCGGAAATTGACAACTGGCGCTGGTCCGGCGTGCCATTCTACATTCGTACCGGCAAGCGCCTGCCCGAGAAGCTTTCGCAGATCATCATTCACTTCAAGCCGGCGCCTCATTATATTTTTGACCCGGACCAGAAACACCTGGCCAATAACAAGCTGATCATCCGGCTTCAGCCAGACGAGGGTATGGCCCTGAAAATCCTCACCAAGGATCAGGGGCTCGACAAGGGCATGCGTCTGCGCCAGGGTCCGCTGGAACTGACCTTCTCCGAAACGTTCGATACTGACCGCATTCCCGATGCCTACGAGCGTCTGCTATGGGAAGTCATGAAGGGCAATCAATATCTGTTTGTTCGCCGGGACGAAGTGGAATACGCCTGGCGTTGGGTCGATCAGGTTATCCAGAACTGGAAAGACGGTGGCGAGCCGCCCAAGCGCTATGCTGCAGGAACCTGGGGCCCGGTTGCATCCATCGCCATGATTACCCGTGACGGGAGGAGTTGGTATGAAGATGTCTGATCTCCATCTACCCGACGGTGTCAGTGACCACTCCGGTGAATCCCCTGATGAGGTGGCCCTGAATCTTGCCGATGCGGTTGAAGAGTTCCTGGCTGCCAGGCTGAAAGAGGCGGCGAGGGCGAGTCTGGTGGTTTCTGGTGGTTCCACGCCGCTGCCGTTTTTTAAAGCACTCTCTGTCAGGGATCTGGAATGGAACAGGGTAGATGTTCTGCTGGCGGACGAGCGTTGGGTCGATGAAGACGACGATGCCAGCAATACCCGGCTGGTCCGGGAAAATCTGCTGCAGAACCAGGCGTCGTCAGCGCGATTCCTGTCTCTTAAACAGCCTGGCGCCACGCCAGCCGAGGGGCTCGAGCAAGTGAAAGCGGAATTGGCGGATCTGGCCCTGCCGGTCGACGTGCTGATTCTGGGCATGGGTAATGACGGCCACACAGCATCGTTGTTCCCGGACGCGCCGGAATTGGAGAGCGCCATGAATCCTGAGTGTCAGGAACTCGTTGCCGCCTCAACCCCTGCGTCGCAACCTCAAAAACGAATCACCCTGACCTGGCCACCGCTCAGGGACGCCCGCTTCACCGCCTTGCATCTCAAGGGCGAGGACAAGTTGATCACCTTGAACCGGGCCATTTGCGAACCGGAAAAGGTTCTGGAGATGCCCATCAGGGCTTTTCTGAAGCCCGGACTCCAGGTGTTCTGGAGCCCCTGAAACGCCAGACCTTTGTTATGGAGAAGATTATGAGCCAACTATCAGACTACCATCGCGAGCGTGTCAGGGCCGTACTGCAAGCCTCACCCCTGGTGCCGGTAATCGCCATTAATGAACTCGATGACGCGATTCCCCTTTGCCAGGCGCTCGTTGATGGTGGCATCAACGTTCTGGAAATCACTCTACGTACCGAACACGGCATTAAAGCCATCGAACAGGTCCGCAAAGCCATCCCGGACGCCTGGGTAGGAGCGGGTACTGTTACCAGTATTGACCAATACCGCCAAGTGGAGGCTGCGGGCGCCCAGTTTGTTATCACCCCGGGCGTGACTGAGTCTATCCTGGAATTCGGCGTGACCTCGGAAGCACCGCTGTTGCCTGGAGTTGCTACCATTTCCGAACTGATGGTGGGCTACAATCTCGGCTATCGCGATTTCAAATTCTTTCCGGCTGAAGTGGCTGGTGGTATCCCAGCGCTCAAAGCCTTTAACGGCCCGTTTCCGGATGTTTCCTTTTGCCCCACGGGCGGGATCAGACGAAATACTGCGGCAGACTATCTGGCCCTCGGCAACGTACAGGCCGTCGGTGGCACCTGGCTGACTCCGTCTGATGTGGTGGCGGCGAGGGATTGGGCACAGATTACCGAGATTGCACGGGGTAGCCTGGCTGATCTCTGAACGAATCGGTCGGATTACGCCATCGGGTAATCCGACCGTGATGCATCAGAAATGAAATTTACCGAATATCTGATCCTACCCGAACAATCTTCATGGTATTGGTTCCGCCCTGGGCATTCACATAATCACCCTTGGTGATCACCACAAGATCGCCTTCCTGGACCGCTCCACAATTGACCAACTCTGACACCGCCAGAGCGTTGGTCTGCTCATTTGGAATCTTTGCCGAATCAAACGGGATGGTCTGAACGCCCCGGAACATCACAACCCGATGCTGGGTTGAGTGATGGCGCGAAAACGCAAAGATCGGCAGGCTGGATTTGATGCGGGACATCAATCGGGGTGTGGCGCCGGTTTCGGTCATGCAAATGATGGCTGAGACACCTTCCAGATGGTTGGCGGCATACATGGCAGACAGGGCGATAGCCTCATCGACCTCTTCCATGCTTTCATGGATCCGATGCTTGGATTGGTGCATGGATGGATGCTTTTCCGCACCCAGGCAGATGCGTACCATGGCTTCCACCGCTTCTTTCGGGTAGTCACCCACGGCTGTCTCTGCGGAGAGCATCACTGCGTCAGTGTAATCCATTACCGCGTTGGCAACGTCTGAGACTTCAGCGCGGGTAGGCATCGGACTGGTGATCATCGATTCCATCATCTGGGTGGCCGTGATCACCGCACGGTTCAGGACACGGGCCCGGGAAATAATGTGCTTCTGCACACCAACCAGCTGGGCGTCGCCGATTTCCACAGCCAGGTCGCCGCGTGCAACCATCACGGCATCCGACGCCTCGATAACCGCATCCAGGGCTTCCACATCGTCGGCCAGCTCTGCCCGTTCGATTTTCGCAACGAGGCCTGCGTCAGATCCTGCCTCTTTGAGCAGGCGCCGGGCGACATGCATGTCCTCGGCGGTGCGGACGAAAGAGACGGCAACGTAATCAGCGCCGAGCTTGGCGGCCGTTACGATGTCCTGCTTGTCTTTTTCGGTGAGTGCCTCGGCGGAAAGACCGCCGCCGCGCTTGTTCAGGCCCTTGTTGTTGGAAAGTGGGCCGCCGATCAGAACGGTGGACGTAATGCTGTGGTCGTTCACAGACTTTACTTCCATTTCGATACGACCGTCATCGAGAACCAGAATGTCGCCTGGTTCGACGTCTTCAATCAGCTGTTCGTAGTCGATCCCGACTTTCTCTTCGGTGCCCGCTTCCTTGTCCATGGCCGCGTCCAGAATGAACGTCTGGCCGGCCGTCAGGGTAACCTTGTTCTCAGAAAACCTGGCGATGCGAAGCTTGGGCCCCTGCAGGTCGGCCAGAAGTGCGACAAACCGACCCTGGGCGGCCGCAGCTTCTCGGACGCGACGGGCCCGCGCGATATGCTCCTCGGCGCTGCCGTGTGAGAAGTTCAGTCGGGTAACGTCTACGCCGGCGCCAATGATGGCAGCAAGGGATTCCGGAGAGTCAGTGGCCGGACCGAGGGTGGCGACAATTTTGGTACGCCTGAGCATGGTAGGTGTCCTTTGGTTCTTCAAAATGTTCTCGTGCAAAGTGGTGGAATGAATCCGAACGGCAAGGGTTACTGGCCGGCCTTGATCAGGGCAATCGCATTGTCCAGCATGCGATTGGAGAAGCCCCATTCATTGTCGTACCAGGCCATGACTTTTACGTGACGACCCAGAACCCGGGTATGGTTGGCGTCGTAGACACTGGAGAGAGCGTTGTGATTGAAGTCTACACTCACCAGCTTCTCGACATTATAGCCGAGAACCGGATTTTTCTCGGCGGCTGCTTTAACCGCCTCGTTTACTTCCTCAACAGTTGTTTCCCGGCCAGCAATAAAGCCGAAATCCACGAGCGATACGTTGATGGTAGGCACCCGAACGGCAAGACCATCCAGTTTTCCGTTGAGTTCCGGGATAACCTTACCGATAGCTGCAGCGGCGCCGGTTTTGGTCGGGATCATGGATTGTGTGGCGGACCGTGCCCGGTAGAGGTCAGAGTGGTAGACGTCGCTGAGTTTCTGGTCGTTGGTGTAGGAATGGATGGTGGTCATCAGGCCACTCTCAATGCCAACGGTCTTGTGCAAGGCTTCGACAACCGGTGCCAGGCAGTTCGTGGTGCAGGAGGCATTGGAAATGATGTCGTGTTCGGCGGTAAGGGTTTGGTGGTTGACGCCGTATACGACCATGGCATCTGCATCCGGGCTTGGTGCTGAAATAATCACTTTGCGGGCGCCAGCCGCCAGGTGTGCTGCGGCGTTGTCCCGTTTGGTGAAAAGGCCGGTACACTCGAAGACAACATCAACACGGTGATCCGTCCAGGGCAGCTCTTCCGGGTTACGCAGTGCCGTGATGGCAATCCGGTCGCCGTTCACTGTCAGGGATTCGGCGTCGTGACTGACGTCGGCATCAAACCTGCCATGAACACTGTCATACTTGAGCAGGTGAGCGTTGGTCTCAGCGTCGCCCAGGTCGTTGATGGCAACAACCTGCAACTGGCTGCGGTAGTTATTTTCATACAATGCTCTGAGAACATTGCGACCGATGCGGCCAAAGCCGTTGATTGCGATACGGATCGTCATCGTTTGACTCCTTGGGTGGTCGTTTTTTGTTCGTTTAACCTCTTTAATGTAGTAAATATAACAACAAAAAAAGAATAAATGAACGATTCGTGGGTGGAAAAGCCAAAAAAAGAAAGTAAAATTACATCTAAAAACGAGTACTTTAATAATCCATGCGATGGAGCCCATCATGCACGCGACCGTAGACAAGGTTACCCGGAGAATCATCGAACGCAGTCGCTCAACGCGGCAGGATTACCTGAACCGAATGAATGCTCTCAAAGCCCAATCCCCGCATCGGAGTTCGCTTTCCTGCGGCAATCTGGCCCACGGTTTCGCGGCTTGTAATCAGGGCGACAAAGACGCCCTGAAGTTTATGAATAAAGCCAACGTAGCCATGGTGACGGCCTATAACGATATGCTTTCGGCCCATCAACCCTACGAAAAGTTCCCCGATCTTATTCGGGACGCGGCGCGCGGAATGGGGTCAGTGGCTCAGGTGGCCGGTGGCACACCGGCCATGTGTGACGGCGTGACCCAGGGGCAGCCGGGTATGGAGTTGAGCCTTTTTTCCCGGGACACCATTGCCATGAGCACTGCTGTGGCGTTGAGTCACAACATGTTTGATGCCACGCTGCTTCTGGGCATCTGCGACAAGATTGTCCCGGGTCTGCTCATTGGCTCGCTGAGTTTTGGCTATCTGCCCACCATTCTGGTTCCGGCAGGGCCGATGCCATCCGGGTTGCCAAACAAGGAAAAGCAACGGATCCGTCAGCTCTATGCCGAAGGCAAAGTTGGCAAGGATGAACTGCTTGAGGCCGAGAGCAAGTCTTATCACAGTCCGGGCACCTGTACGTTCTACGGCACGGCTAACAGTAATCAGTTGTTGGTGGAGGTGATGGGTCTTCACCTGCCCGGATCGGCATTTGTGAACCCGGGTACGCCGCTGCGCAACGAGCTCACCAGGGCCTCGACCGAGCAGGTA
>AZIK01002927.1_pt1 | contig 12349 bp, 9 predicted proteins | sample 359131 | NCBI WGS metagenome assembly AZIK01 (sample SAMN02429715, study PRJNA222663) | marine sediment metagenome | biome: Sediment sample; isolation source: enrichment culture of sample MGS-ANC(AMM) from oil contaminated site at the... | place: Italy: Ancona | collected 2012-02-14 | depth 6 m m | reverse complement strand
TAGCGCCACTGTGCCGGATTGGACGGCCATTCAGTGTTGCGCCCTCTGAGCGGGTCGCCCGGAAGGTTTCGCCCGGGAAGGGCGCATGCACCACACCCGCCTGGACGCGACCTTTTTCGGCATAGGCAATGGACACCGCCACCTGGGGATGGCCGTAGGCATAATTCACAGTGCCATCGATGGGGTCCACGATCCAGAGGGGGGTATCCAGCTCCTCGGCCTGGCTCAGGTCGGGCATGGTCTCTTCGGAGAGAATCCGGTGGCTGGGGAAGCGTTTTCGGATGGCGCCGGTGATGAATTCGTCGGCCATCACGTCGGCATGGGTCACCAGTTCAGTCTGGTGCTTGTAGTTGGTGCGCAGGGCGTTGCCGTCCCGTTCACGGCGAATCAGTTCGCCGGCCTCCCGGGCCAGGTTTTCGGCAAAGTCGGTAATCTCGATCAGCGAAACAGAATCAGACATGGCGCCCCCATTGATATCCCGTAAGAGAGTGAGGACGCCAGTCTAACACGCCGGAATCAGAGGCTGTTCAACCACTGCTCCATCTTGTCCATGGCCTGCACCAGGCGAGGACAGGCCTGATTGACGTAGTCGTCACCCAGTTCCTGCGCGGCGTAGTCACCGCCGGCCAGTTGAAGGGATTCGGCACCGTCGAAGTCGACAAATGCCAGTCTGGCCGCCAGATGATCCGGGACGAAGCCGAAATCGCTGGCGGGCAAAATGGCCACTCCGGTGTTTTCCAGCAGGGCCTGGCAGAAGGCCTGGCTGGTCTTGATGTCCTGTCTCGCCAGTTGGTCCCGGAACGCGGAAAAGTCCGGGAACAGGTAGAACGCACCCTCGGGCTTCTGCACCACAGCGCCCATTTCGCTCAGGCGTCGATGCATGTACTCCCCGACAACTTTCAGCACCCGGCGTGACTGTTTGAGGTATTCATCAATATCGTCACCACCGTTGAAAGCCGCAATTGCTGCATGCTGAATGGGTGCACTGGTAGCGGTGTAGGTTTCGCTGGCGATGATTGCCATTGCGTCCTGCAGCGGACGGAGTTCGCGGGGGAAAATGAACGTACCCAGGCGCCAGCCGCCAGCGCCGGCCCACTTGCTCAGGCCGGTACTGATAATGGTTCCTTCCGGATAGTAGCGGGCGATGGATTTGTGCCTGCCTTCGAAATGAACTTCACCGTAGATTTCGTCGGAAAGAAGAATCAGTCTGTATTTGCGGGCCACGTTGGCAATGGCCAACAACTGGTCGTCGGTGTAGGTGCAGCCGGTGGGATTGGACGGATAGTTAAGGATCAGGATCCGTGGCCGTGACGGATCATCGCGGCAGATGATGTCGAGCTCCTCGGCGGTGAGCTGCCAGTTATTCTCGGCGTGTGTGGGCAGCCAGTGTACCGAGCGACCGATAATTCGTGCCTGTGGGGCATAGGAAACCCAGCTCGGGCGCGGGATCAGGAGGTCCCCGTAGTAGGCCAGTTGGAGCATGAACAGCAGTTCCTTGGAGCCAGGACCGATCAGAACGTCTTCCCAGGAACAACGCATGCGTTCGCTGCGATTGATGTAGCCGGCAATGGCCTCGCGAAGGCTCTTCAGGCCTTTAACGGGCAGGTAATCCTTTTCGTGGGCGTGCTCCTTGAGCGCTTCCACCACGCGATCTGGCACCGGGAAGGGCGACTGCCCCAATCCGAGTTTGATGATGTCCTTGCCTTCGGATTTGAGCTGGTTGCTCAGCTCGTTGATGCGAAGGGTGGCCGAGGGCTGAATGCCCCGAACGTTCAGGTTAATCGCGTATCGGTGGTCGTTTTGGATATCCATTGTCCCTGTCTGTCAGTTGGAAGTTGCCCCGACAGTATAGAAAACCCAAACATATCTGTGTTGCACAAGCAGATAGGTGATTGCCGTAGTTCAGGGCCCGGCCCGTGTTCTACGGCTGGGATTTGATCCAGACCTCCACACGGCCATTACGTGGACTGCCACTGCCCCCAACCGGCATATACTGACCGTAGCCCGTATAGGCAACGTCCGGGACGCCGATCCTATGCAGCGCTTTTCGGACCGACAGGGCACGAAGCTCAGAGATCATCTGGGCCCGCAACTCGTTGCTCTGGGTGTCGGCGAATCCGATCAGTAGCAGGTCGTTAGCGGGTCGGCCTTGTTGAGCAAGATACTGGTGAATTCTCTGAAGGTCCCTTCGAGCCTTGTTGTCGAGTTTTGTTCTTCCCTCTGAGAACCGGAAATTGACCGTCAGGCGCTGGTAGTTTTCGGTCAGTCGGCGAAAGGTCTGCGGTGCCGAATCGTCAAATGCCGGCTTAACAGCGATGGGGTTCTGGGAGATGAACCCGGACTTGGCGACCAGGGCCTGACCTTCCTGACCGAGCACAAATCCAATCAGTCCGTCCGCCAGAGGCGGGATCTCGCTACCCGTTGTGTACATGAATAGCCGCCTGGACAGAGGGTAGTCCTCGCTCGCTACGGTCAGCTGATTTGGCCGGAGTGCCGGTGCATTGCCTTCGGAAATAGCGAGGAGTTTGCTATCCCGGACCGAGGCGAGGCCGGAGAAGCCAATGCCCGCAGGATCCTGGCTAACATCGTCGGAAAGCTGATCGTTGGATTCGTAACGTTTGGCATTCCCGTCCAGTTGGAACTGCTTTCCCAGAACCAGGGATTTGAAGGTATCCCAGGTTCCGGAACGGTCGTCCCTGGCATAAAGATGAATCGGGCGATCCGGGCCGCCGAGCGCTGACCAGTTCCGGATCTGGCCGGAGAATACCCGGCCAAGGGTATCAATGCTCATCTGGCTGACCGGATTGGAGGGGTGTACCAGAATCGCCAGGCCGTCAATCGCAATGACATGTTCGCTTTCGAGGGCGGTGAGATCTGCGCGCTCACTCAGCTGATTGGCTTCTTCTGCCTTTACCGCACGGGAGGAGGCCCAGATGTCGGCGTTGCCGGTGGCCAGAGCCCTGAAGCCGGTGCTTGATCCGTGAGCCGCAATCAGCACCTGCGTTGCGAGAGTGTTTACTCGAGCCGTTATGACCTGCTCGTTTTTCACTCCGGTTGCCCGGGACGAAACCGTGTTGTTGCTGCGCTTCTCCAGATACCCTTTCACCAGCATGGGTGCCAGGGTTGCGCCTACGGTATTGGAACCATGAATTTCGAGGTCATAGGCGTGGGCCTGAAATGTCAGCATGGCTGCGATAACAAATCCGGGCAGTGTTCTGACTCTGGGGAAGGTGGGGAGCATTTTCAAAGCGCCTCGATGTAGCCGATGGTTGAGGGGATTTAGAATGCTTCAAAAATATGACAGTTCGGTGTCAGAGGCGTGGCCGATGGCTATGCAGAATCTGAATAGCGGGATTGGTCAATGGCGTTTATGGATGCTCAGGAGAACCGATGGGGTTCCAGTTCCATATGTTGAATGCGCTGTCCGAGCATGATGATGCGACCGGTGTAGCGTTCTTCGCCGGTAGACGTAAAGTCGAAGAGGAACCTGCGCCATACCCGGATCCGGCCCTGATCATCTCGCTTGAACCAGAGACCACGAAGGAATACCGCGTCATCGAGGAGCATGACATCCATGCTCTTGCAGTAACGGTGCGCCGCCTGAAGCACAAAATCCTTGATGGCTTTGGCTCGCCACCAGTACCAGACAGCGAATCCAGCTACGAACAGCCAGAACAGGGTTCCGAGAGTCACGTTGTTTGGGATCCTCGCACGTTATTGATGAGTGGGGATCAAGACTAACCTATAAAAATGAGTCGAGACACCAAAAAGCCCGGCGCACGTTTCCGTGACCGGGCATTTCCTGCTTCGGGTCAGTGAGCGGTTACCGTTTTCACCCCGGGCTCTGTGCCATCGCCGTTCTCGTTGTCTGCGGAGTCGTTATGATCCCGGCCCAGCAGGATGTAGAACGCCGGCAATACAAAGATGGTGAAAAGGGTACCAATGCCCAGGCCGGCGCTGATGGTCAGGCCGATCGCAAAGCGGCTTTCTGCACCCGGGCCAACGGCAATCAGCAATGGCACCATGGCGAAGATCAGCGCCAGGGAGGTCATTATGATTGGGCGCAGACGAATCGCAGCCGCCTCAATAACAGCATCTACCTTGTTTAGCCCGCGCTCCTTCTGCAACTGATTGGCAAACTCAACAATGAGAATGCCATTCTTGGAGACCACGCCGATCAATGTGATCAGTCCCACCTGGGTGTAGATGTTCATGGAGGCAAAGCCAAGCACGATGAACGCCATGGCACCGGCCACCGACATGGGCACCGACACCAGAATGATGAACGGGTCCCGCCAGCTCTCGAACTGGGCCGCCAGTACCAGATAGATGACCAGCAGCGAGAGGAAGAAGGTGACTACCAGCGCGCTACCCTGGGTGGCCAGCTGCCGGCTCTGGCCGGTGTAATCGTAACTGAACCCCTGAGGGAAAACCTCGTCCGCAGCCTGCTCCATGAACTCCATGGCGGTGCCAGCAGCAATCCCTGGCATAATGACACCCTGAAGCGTGAGCGAGTTCTGCTGGTTGAACTGGGTACGGTTTGAAGGTTCCACATCCTGGCTGAAGCTGACCACGCTGCCCAGTGGAACCAGTTCACCGTTGTCGGCTCGGATGTAGTATTCACTCAGAGCCTGGGCATCCAGCCGGAACTTCTGGTCAACCTGTGGAATTACCTGGTACGAGCGTCCTTCCATGCTGAACCGGTTGATGTAGCCGCCGCCGAGCATGCTCGACAGGCTCTGGCCGACGTCCTGCATGGACAGACCAAGGTCCGCCACCCGGTCACGGTCGACGTTGATGCGGGTGATCGGACGATCAAAGTTGATGGATTTTTGCAGGAACATGAAGTTCCCACTGCCCATCGCTTTGCCCAGCAGCTCATCGGCTACCTGGTCCAGTTGCTCATAGCTGCTACCCGTGGTGATCACGAATTGGAATGGCAGCCCACCACCGGAGCCGGGCAGGGACGGGCGCGGGAACACCGCGGTCTGCAGGCCGGTGACGTTTTTGAGTTCCGCATCCAGCAGAGGCTGAGCCTCGAACTGGCTGATTTCCCGTTCACTCCAGGGTGCCATCTTGAAACCACCGAAGACGGCATTGGGACCGGTGATGCCGATGATCATGAAATCTTCGTTGTAGCCCGGCACTGTCGACATGCGTTCCTGCACCTCATCACCGTGCTCGGTAAGATAATCGAGGGTGGAGGTCTGGGGTCCGAGCCCCTGATAGAACAGGATTCCCTGGTCTTCGGTCGGCGCCAGTTCGTTCTGGCTCATCATAACCATGAAGTAGATGGAGCCGAGCACCACCAGGGCAAAGAAGATAACCACCGATTTGGTCTGCATCAGGGAAGACAGGGCCGATTTGTACCCCGATGAGATCCCGTTGAACGTGTGCTCGACCAGATTCTCGAACTTTCCGGGGTTGCCGTGGGGTTTCAGAACTATGCCAGACAGCATCGGCGAGAGCGTCAGGGCCACAATGCCGGAAATAACCACCGTACCGGCCAGCGTGAAGGCAAACTCGGTAAAGAGTGATCCGACCAGTCCGCCCATGAATCCGATGGGCGCGTACACTGCGACAAGGGTGGTTGTCATGGCAATGATCGGTACCGCCATTTCACGGGCGCCGTTTATGGCGGCGTTAAAGCGCGATTCGCCCTGCTCGATGTGCCGGTGCACGTTCTCAACCATGATAATCGCATCGTCCACCACGAGACCGATGGCCAGCACCATGGACAGCAGTGTCAGCAGGTTCAGTGAGAAACCGAACATCAGCATGATGAAAGCGCCGCCGATCAATGATAGAGGCACGGCAACAGAGGGCACTATCGAGGCGCGGACTGAGCCCAGGCAGAGGAATACGACCACCAGTACGATGATCATGGCTTCCAGAAGTGTCTGGATAACCTCGTTGATGGAATCCTCAATAAAGTCAGATGCGTCATAGGCCAGACGAACATCCAGGCCTGACGGCAACTGGCTTTCGATGTCCGGGAGTTCGTCTTTCACCAGCCCGGCAACGGTAAGCGGGTTCGCGCCAGGGGCCAGTTCTATGGCAACGTAGGTGGCCGGCTGGCCCTTGTAGAGGGCCAGCTGATCATAGGTTTCGGAGCCCAGCTCAACCCGGGCGATGTCCTGCAGGCGGATCTGGGTGCCGTTGGCCTGTTTGACGACCAGGTTCCGGAATTCGTCCGGATCCGCTACATCGGTGTCGCTGGTCATGCTGATTTCGGTGTAGGTGCCCTTGGTATTGCCGACGGCTGCCTGATAGTTATTGGCCTGGAGCTTTGCGACCACTTCTTCGGGCGTCATATCGACGGCGGCCAGGCGCTCGGGGTCCAGCCAGACCCTCAGGGCAAATTTCCGCCCCAGAAGGTTCGCCTTGCCGACACCGGACAGCGCTTGCAGCCGGGGCTGGACAACCCGGGTCAGATAGTCAGTGATCTGGGGTACGGCCAGCTTGTTGCTGTAGAACGCTATGTACATCAGTGCCGTTGAATCGCCTGTTGTCGAGGTGATCACCGGGTCCTGAGCATCGGCTGGCAACACGTTGCGCTGGCTTGCTACCTTGGCCTGGATTTCCGCAAGGGCGGCGTTGGCGTCGTAATTCAGTACCATCTTCGCTTCGATGGTAGAGGTGCCCTGGGAACTTGTAGAGGTCAGATAGTCGATGCCACTGGCTTCGGCAATTGCCTGTTGCAGTGGCGTGGTAATGAAGCCTTTGATCAGGTCTGAGCTGGCACCGGGATAGGCGGTGGTCACAGTCACGGTGGTACTTTCGAGCTCCGGATACTGCCGGATTTCCATTTCCATGGCCGCCCGTGCGCCCAGAAGCAGGATCAGCAGACTGACCACCGTCGCCAGTACGGGACGGTGGATAAAGATGTCAGTGAAGCGCATTACTCAGATGCCCCCTGCTGCTGATCTTCTTCCTGGATGGCAACCTTCTGCCCCGCGCGCAGGCGCAGCAGCCCCTTCTCGACGATGGTTTCGCCTGCTTCAAGACCGGAGAGAATAGCTACGCGAGTATTGCGGGTTTCACCAGTGCTCACCGTGCGGCGGCTGACCACAAGGTCGCCTTCTTCGTTTTCGTTGACCACAAACACGAAGTCACCGTAGGTGTTGTAGGAGATTGCAGTGCGCGGCACGGTCACAACCTCATTGTCCTCCGGTTGCTGTGTCAGAACCGTGGCGAACATGCCCGGGCGCAGCAGTTTGTCGGGGTTGGCAAGCGTCGCGCGGATCCTTACCGTCCGGGTTTCGGGATTCACCGACGTGTTGATCGCACTGACCGAACCTTCGAAATCCTGATCCGGAACGGCAGCGACTGCGGCGACTACCGGGTACCCCGGTTTTACGTTCGGCAGGTTTTTCTCGGACAGGGTGTAGTCCACGTAGATCGGATCAAGCATATTGATCTCGACAATGGGGGTTCCGGTGGCGATATACTCGCCCTGATCGACCATCCGGATGCCCAGAGTGCCGTCAAAGGGGGCGCGAATTATTTTCTTGCTTAACTGGGCCTCGGCTTCGTTGACTCTTGCCTGGGCGGCGTCGAAGTTTGCCTTGGCTTCGTCGTATTGAGACTGAGATACTGCGCGCTTGGGCAAGAGATCGGAAAGGCGCTGGAATTCCTGCTCGGCCAAGTGCGCCTCGGCACGCTGGGTGCGAAGAGCGGCCTCGTCGATAGCGGCATTAATGCGGATCAGGACATCGCCCTGCTTGACCACGTCACCGGATTCGAAATTGATTGCCTCAATTACGCCGGGCACTTCATTGGCCACCTGAATCCCGTTGACGGCCTCAACGCTGCCGACAGCCTTGATAGCTGGTGTCCAGGCTTCTGTCCTGGCCTCGATTGCCGAGATCTGGGCCGGGGGCTGGGGCTGGGACATTTGCTCTTGCATCTGGCCAAACTGATAGAATTTGTAGCCGAAGATGCCTCCAAGCACCACGCCAAGAAAAATGATGGCAATCAGAAAGCGTGTAGCAGTGCGCATAGGTTGGATCCTGGGATTCTGTTTCAGGTATGGGAAACATAGCATCCTACAAAATCAGGTCATTATTGTCACCGGGTTGTAGGTATTTCTATCTAGGCTGTGAAGCGACCATTTTTGAGAAATATCATAGTGCGCCTGTCTGCTGTCTCCGTTGACAGGGTAAAGTGTTGGTACTGTGGCAGAAGCCGGTTACAAATTAATGATGATGTACAAGGTGGGGATCAACCATGCAGTGGATTCTGGGAATCGCGTTGGCAGCTGCCGTATTCGTGATTCTGAAGCAGTGGGGTGCGTTGTCCGCCGAGAAGAAAAAGGCGGCTACCTGGAAGGTTGTTCTGGTGGTGGGTGCAGCCTTGCTGGTCTTCATGGTGCTGACAGGGCGCATCCATGTGCTGACGGCGGCAGTGGCGGCTGTGATTCCTCTCCTGCGCAAGCTTCCCGCGCTGCTGAAGTTCGCCCCCGCTATCAATCGGATAATCGGGAAAGAGCAGCCGCAAACAGGCCAGGAGCAGGCGAGGCGCGACTCTGATCCGGGCAATGACCTGAACAATCGGATGTCGGAGCGCGAGGCCTGCGACATTCTCGGAGTAAAAGCTGGCTGTTCCGAGGAAGAGATTGTGATGGCCCATCGCCGGCTGATGCAAAAACTTCACCCCGATCGGGGCGGGAATGATTACCTGGCGGCCAAACTTAATGAAGCCAAGTCGGTTCTGCTGGGTACCCGCAAAGCCTGAGTCAGGGCAGGACGTCGACCCTGACTTCAAAACTGCGATTCTCGGACCGGCTGCTGTTTACCTGGTAGGTAATACCACTGCGGGCCTGTGTTGATCGGGTTGCCGTGCTGCCCAGTGACACCCATTGCCCCGGCTCGACCCGCCGAATGGTGACCACCGCTTCGGTTTCGTACCCGTCAAGATTTGCCGGTTCTTCCTCGAAAGAAACAATGCTCAGCTCGACGGCCCGGTCAGAAATCACCTGCGGGCTAACCAGGAATCCACTGCGGGTTTCGACCTGCTGAAGGAAAGCGGCCGGATTCCGGCCACCTCGAACGGCAACCGGAATTGTCCGGATCTGGCCGGAAGTAATGTGCGCAGATTGGCCATCCTGCATGACCAGTGTCCGCTCCTGGGCGCTGCCGGTACTGGTCACACGGCGCTGCGCCGAGATTTCAGCCTGGCCCTGGGAAGCCGAAAAACCTGCACCCGAGCGTTTGCCTCCACTTTCGGTCCTGGAGCGAACGGTGACTCGAAGCTGGACGGGCGCCACATCGAGAGTTTCGACAAGCCGTCCTATCTCGTCCAGCAATGCCGGCTGACCACGGACTATCAGTTGCTGGCCCCGGGCGGTCACGGTTAGCGGCGATCCCTGGTAAAGCTCGCGAATCTGTACGGCAACATCGTCGCCGGGCCGGTTGCTGAGCTGATAGGCGCGGGACTCGGTTTGTGCCAGTCCCTGGCTGGAACACAGCCCGAGCAGAACAGCCAACACCAGCCGCAGGTGGTATTGTTGGAGGAAAATGGTCATTGATTGCTCCCAACCTTGTTGCCGAAACTGAAAAAAACTCCGGCCCATGGGTTGCCAAGTTGAAAACCCGGGGTATATATTGAAAAGCATGAAGACGACACACGCGACCTGTCAATTGAATGTTTTGCAAGCTTTCGGCACCAAGCCGGCGGCTGTGGTTGCTGCTGTGTTTTTCTGGTGGTTTGGTTATGGCTTTTATTTTAGCCAGAGCCGGGGCCGCCCATAGCATCTTCATCGAACGAATAACGAGGAAGGCAGCCCGGCAGAAAACCCAGGCTGCCACCGGACTCGAAAAGCCCCGACTGGTAGCCCAGCCGGGGCTTTTTTGATTCTGACCCAGGGAAACGGAAATACTGACATGAACATGCCCTTGAATACCGAACTGACGCATCCGGAGGCGGATTCGCCGACGGCTCACCGACAGGAAATGCTTCTGCCAACGCCGGCCGAATTGAAACAGCAGATACCGGCGACCGACTCTGTCATTCGGCAGGTGAATGAGCACCGACAGGCAATACGCAGAATTCTGCGGGGTGAGGATGCAAGAACCCTGATCGTGATGGGGCCCTGCTCCATTCACGATGAGGTGGCCGCCCTGGAATACGGCGAGAAGCTCAAAACACTGGCCGATGCGGTCAGCGACCGGTTCCTGATCGTTATGCGGGCTTACCTGGAGAAACCACGAACCACGGTCGGCTGGAAAGGGCTCCTGTATGATCCGGAACGGACCGGAGCCGGGAACCTGAATGAGGGTCTGTTGCGCTCACGCCGGCTACTTCTCAACCTGGCGGCGATGGGGCTGCCCCTGGCCACTGAAGCGCTGAGCCCCCTCGCTATGGATTATCTCGGTGACCTTGTGAGCTGGACCGCCATCGGCGCTCGAACCACCGAGTCCCAGGTGCACCGGGAGATGGTCAGTGGATTGCCGATGCCCACCGGTTTCAAGAACGGTACCGATGGCGGCATTGCCGTGGCGACCAATGCCATGAAGTCCGCCTCCCATTCTCATCATCATCTTGGCGTGTCTGCCACAGGCGCGCCGGTAATGATTACCACCCGGGGTAATGCGGATACTCACCTGGTTTTGCGGGGTGGCCGCGGCATCACCAACTACGATGCAGAGAGCATTGAGCGAGCGGTAGGTGCACTGGAGGAGACAGGGCTCCCAACCTCGATCATGGTGGATTGCAGCCATGACAACGCCTGCAAACAGGCCGAGCGACAGCTGGACATCGCCCGGGTGGTTATGGCCCAACGACACGCTGGTAACCGGCATATCCGGGGCCTGATGCTGGAAAGCTTTCTCGAACCGGGTCGGCAGGACGACGGTGACGAACTGCGCTACGGTTGCTCGATTACCGACCCGTGCCTTGGATGGGCTCAGACGGAGGCTCTGATCCGCTCACTGTAGACAGTAGCAATTGGCCAGCCAGCAACAACAGAACGCCTCCCATCAGCCGGTCAAGCCAGTGGCCAAACCGGTTAAACCCTTTGCGTACCTGGGGCAGGGTAAGGAACGAGGCAATCATGGCGAACCAGACACCGGTGGCCAGAGCCATATAAAGACCGTAGCCAGCTTGCAAGGCGATGGGTGTACCCGGGCTGATGACGACGGAGAACAGGGAAACAAAAAACAGCGTGGCCTTGGGGTTCAGGGCATTGGTCAGAAACCCCAATCGTAGCGCCGCGATACCGGATTGTCCTGTTGCCGGGCCCTGCTCAACATGAATTCCGCCGGCCCGGGCCCGCAGGCACTGGATGGCGATCCAGGTAAGGTAAAGCGCGCCCAACACCTTGAGAATGCTGAATAGCATGATCGATTGCTGGATCAACAGGCCGATCCCCAGCAGCGAGTAACAAACGTGCACCAGAATCCCGGCACCGATACCCATGGCCGTGAGTAGCGCGTTTTTCCGGCTTTGGCAGAGTGCCTGTCTGAGCATAACGGCGAAATCCGGCCCGGGACTTGCCACCGCCAACAAGTGGACCAGCGCTACCGTCAAAAATTCAGGCCAGTAATTCTGCATTCTTCTAACTCCTGTCCGATCGGCGTCGTCTGAAAGGTTCGACAGGATAGTCTGAATTGGTGGGTTTTTCACGGGGTGAGAGAAATTTGCCATGGCTTCTATACTGAGGTCACACCCAACCGTACCTTCCCCTGTTCCCGACTACAGGGAATGCCTGTCAGGAGACCTGTTAATGGATAAGAGAACAGTAGATGTTGCCATTGTCGGAGCAGGAACCGCCGGTATGGTGGCTTATCAGCGTGTGCGAAAGGTTACCGACAAGGTCGTGTTGATTGAAGGTGACCAGTATGGAACCACCTGCGCCAGAGTCGGATGCATGCCCAGCAAACTCCTGATTGCGGCCGCCGACAGTGCTCATCAGATGCAACTTGGTGGTCTGTTCGGGGTTTCTGCAGGGGGCTTGAATATTGATGGTCGGCGGGTAATGGAGCGGGTGCGGTCCGAGCGTGACCGCTTTGTGGCTTCGGTGATTCGATCGGTTGAGATGTTCCCTGATGAGCACCGCCTGAAAGGCCATGCGCGGTTTGTTGGCCCGAATCGGCTGGCGGTCGGTAGCGATGTCGAGGTTCAGGCTGAGCGGATTATCATCGCCACCGGGTCCCGACCCAACATCCCGCCATTTCTGAAGGAGGCCAAGGGCCGGCTGGTGGTGAATGACGATATTTTCGAATGGCAGGACCTCCCGGACTCGGTCGCCGTATTCGGTCCCGGTGTTATCGGGCTTGAGCTTGGGCAAGCCTTGAGCCGGCTTGGAGTCAGGATGCGAATGTTCGGGGTGGGCGGTGCGGTTGGCCCG
>AZIK01004063.1_pt1 | contig 12476 bp, 9 predicted proteins | sample 359131 | NCBI WGS metagenome assembly AZIK01 (sample SAMN02429715, study PRJNA222663) | marine sediment metagenome | biome: Sediment sample; isolation source: enrichment culture of sample MGS-ANC(AMM) from oil contaminated site at the... | place: Italy: Ancona | collected 2012-02-14 | depth 6 m m | reverse complement strand
CCTGATGATTTCGGATTGATTTCTATGCGGTTCAGATTCTTAGCAGTGCTTTTTCTGGCCCAGGCCCTGGTTCTGCCAACCCCGTTGGTAGCGGAGCCGTCGGATTCCTCAAGTGGCCCGGAAACCCAGGGCAAACCGGACAGGAGCCCTCGTGTTCCTACCTTCCCGATCCAGGATGACCTGGCGGGAGAGCTTGGCGTTTTCGAAACCCGTTATGAGGACACATTTGCCGGCATTGGTAACCGGCTTGCCATAGGCTATCTCGAGCTGGTGAAGGCCAACCCCGGTGTGGATCCCTGGCTGCCCGGAGAAGGGACCAATATTACCCTGCCACGCCAATATGTGCTGCCTGATGCCCGGCGAGAGGGCATTGTTATCAACCTTGCAGAATATCGTCTCTATTATTTTACTGGTGACGGTGTGCAGGTGTATCCGGTCGGAGTGGGTACAGCGGAAAACCCATCGCCACTGACCGATGCAAAAGTGACCATGCCTCTGGAATCGCCAGCCTGGTATCCGCCCGCGAGTATACGGGCAGAATACGAGGCTGCTGGTGACTACCTTCCACGGATGATTCCCGCCGGACCTTCAAATCCGCTGGGCACCCATGCCCTCTTGCTGAGTGAGAAGGGGTATCTGATTCATGGCACCAACAAGAAGTTTGGTGTCGGAATGGCGGTCAGTCACGGTTGTTTCCGGATGTATAACGAGGATATCTCAAGGTTCGTATACCAGGTCGAGAAGGGTACGCCTGTTCAGGTGGTGCATGACGCGGTCAAGATCGGCTTCTCGGATGGTGAGGTATGGCTGGAAGTACATCGTCCCCATGAGGACTATCCTCGCGAGGATCGGGATCGTCTGTGGCAGCAGGTTTTCGAGGAAGTGGAGGCCTTCAGGACACAGCACCCCGGTGTTGAGGTCAAGCGTGGCGCTATTGAAGTTGCGGTGGACCAGGCCGATGGCCTGCCCACCATGATTGGTGAACGGGTTACCAGGATGGCTGCCGAAAAGACTGTCGAGCAAAAGTCGCCGGAATCGGCCAAGGAACCGGAGCAGCGGCTATACTTCTGAGGTAGCTGTTGGTGTAATGGGGCCGCCCTGCCGGGACAGAACCGCGGCCGCTGTGTCATCGTATCTGTATAAGTTAAACTTTTCCGGATCCGGGGAGGCGTTATGCCGGCACACCGTCCCATGCGATCACAGAACCCCACCCGCCTTTGGTTTTGGGCCCTGGTGCTGCTGGCAGGGGGCGTACTGGCACTGGCCTCTCTGGCTCACCAGGTCTTCGCCCAGCAGAAACCCTCGGAGACCGCTCTGGTACTCACCGTCGAGGGCGCCATTGGTCCTGCAACCATGGATTATGTCACTCGCGGTATTCGCAGGGCGGAGTCCGAAGATGCCGGTCTGGTTATTATCGAAATAGATACGCCAGGCGGCCTGATGGATTCCATGCGGGACATCATCAAGGTGATTCTTGCCTCTGAGGTTCCCGTGGCTACCTACGTTTCACCCCAGGGCGCCCGAGCCGCCAGCGCCGGCACCTATATCCTCTATGGCAGTCACATTGCCGCGATGGCACCAGCGACCAACCTGGGTTCGGCAACGCCCGTCCAGATGGGCGGTCTTCCGGGAAGCCAGGAGCCAGCAGGTGATCCGGCCTCCCGCGAGCAAGCACCTGAAGGAAGTGCCGATAACCTGGCCGAGCCGTCTGCAGAGCAAAATGGTTCAGGTGAACCCGGGAGCAAACGGCGCGGCGGTACCGCTATGGAGCGCAAGGTGCTGGAGGACGCCGTCAGTTACATCCGTGGTTTGGCTGAACGTCACGACAGAAATGCCGACTGGGCCGAGGAAGCGGTCCGGGAAGCGGTGAATCTCGGTGCAGAGGAGGCGCTGGCGAACAATGTTATCGATGTGGTGTCGCCGAACCTCCGGGACCTGCTCCAGCAGCTGGATGGACGAACTGTTCGCATGGCATCCGGCGATATGACGCTGAAAACCGCCAACCTTCAAATCGTCAGATCGCAACCTGACTGGCGCACGCGTTTGCTGTCGGTGATTACCGATCCGAACGTGGCCTATTTCCTGATGATCATCGGCTTCTACGGCATTATCTTCGAGCTGGCCAACCCTGGTGCCGTGGTGCCGGGCGTTATAGGCGCCATCTGTCTGATTCTCGCGCTCTTCGCCTTCCAGGTTCTGTCGGTAAACTATGCCGGTCTGGCGCTGATTCTGCTTGGACTGGCTTTCATTGTGGGTGAGGCCTTTGTACCAAGTTTCGGAATACTGGGGGTCGGTGGAATTGTCGCGTTTGTGACCGGCTCAATCATTCTGATGGACGGAAGTCACCGGGATATCTCCCTGCCGACAATTGGCGGCACCGCGGTAGTGGCTGCCGGGTTTATTTTGTGGACGGTGAGCCGCTTTATGGGGCTACGCCGACAACATCCGGTCAGCGGTGCCGAACAACTCACCCATGAGCAAGGTGTGGCACTGGACGAATTCTCGGGAGAGCATGGCCATTTCCGCGGCCATGTCCGTCTCAGCGCTGAGCGCTGGAATGCGATCAGTGAAGAGCCCGTCAAAGAGGGCGACCGGGTTCAGGCGACAGCAATCGAAGGATTAACGGTAACGGTCAGGGTCATTCCAGACAACGGCTGACCCGGCGAACAAAGTAACGGCAATACTAGGAGGCCGTATGATTGGCGATCTGATTCCCTATCTGGCACCCACGGTGGTGTTACTGCTGATACTCGCTTCGGCCATCAAGATCCTGCCGGAGTATGAGCGAGGCGTTGTCTTCTTTCTCGGGCGCTTCCAGGGCGTTAAAGGCCCGGGGCTGATCATTGTCATTCCCGGCATTCAGCAAATGATCCGGGTGGATCTGCGGGTGATCACTCTTGATGTCCCCAGCCAGGACGTGATTTCACGTGACAACGTAACGGTCCGGGTGAACGCCGTACTGTACTTTCGGGTTGTGGATCCGGAGCGGGCGATTATTCGGGTAGAAGACTTCAATTCCGCCACCAGTCAGCTGGCCCAGACCACCTTGCGATCGGTTCTTGGTAAGCACGATCTTGATGAAATGCTGTCGGAGCGGGACAAGCTGAACTCGGATATCCAGGAGATCATCGATGCCCAGACCGAGGAATGGGGTATCAAGGTGGCGAATGTTGAGATCAAGCATGTGGATCTCAATGAATCCATGATTCGCGCCATTGCCCGTCAGGCAGAGGCCGAGCGCGAGCGTCGTGCAAAGGTCATCCACGCCGAGGGCGAATTGCAGGCGTCGAAGAAGCTGGTGGAAGCAGCGGATGTTATGTCCACCAACTCTGGGTCCATGCAGTTGCGTTACCTGCAGACACTGGCGGATATGAGCAATACCAACGCGTCCACCATTGTGTTCCCGTTACCGATGGAACTGATGACCACGTTTCTCAAGGAGAACAAGCCTTATACGCCTGAGAAGCAGAATCCGGATGAACCCGAATCCGGGGCATAAAAAAAGGCCGGCATCGCCGGCCTTTTTCATCACGTATCAGCCTTATTTCTGGCTGGCACGCTCGAGCATACGCTTGGCGCGCTCGTTTGCTTCGTCAGCAGCCTTCTGGGCTGCCTTGGCAGCGGCCAGAGCTTCTTCTGCAGTCTGCTGGGCAGTGCGGGCAGAGCTGGCAGCGCTGTTGGCGGTGTTCAGTGCATTCTCTGCAGTGCTCTCAGCGGAGCTGGCAGTTGCGTTTGCTTCGTCAATGGCGCCTTGATCAGTGGTGGCACAACCTGCGGTCAGAGCGGTGGCCAGTGCAATCCCTGCGATCGTCAGTTTACGCATGGTAAATCCCCTTATTGGTCGAGTTATTTCCTGTGATCCGAAAGTCAGTTTAGACGACTTCCTGTCAACCTGCGCCCGATAGGCTTTCAGTTGTTGACTACCGGAGTCGTCAAACAGTGTAAAACACTCTGGGAAAGAATGTTAACTGGATATAGGTAAATTTCCTATCCATATGACAACAACTTAATGCTGTTGTCAGGGCGGGCTCAGGGATGGATGCTGATGGGGGTTCCGTTCGACACCAGTTGCCAGATCTCGTCCATTTCTTCGTTGGTGACAGCAATACAGCCATCAGTCCAGTCCAGACCCTTAAAGGCAAACGCAAGATCTCCTGCGTCATTCGGCAAGCCATGAATCATGATGCTGCCACCTGGGTCGAGACCCCAGGCCGACGCCAGTTCACGGTCACGCTCGCTGGGATAGGAAATGTGGATGGATTTGTAGAAATCGCTTTCGGCATTGCGCCAGTCCAGCGTGTAGTTGCCTTCCGGGGTTCGTTCATCTCCCTGATACAACTTGTGGCCTTCGGGATTGTCGCCGAGGGAGATCCTGTAGCTCCGGACGACTTCTTTGCCATCCATGAGGTACAGGCGGCGTTCGCCTTTGCGAACCACCACATTACTGACGCTCTGAATCTCCGCGGGTTCATACACGGTGGTTGCCGGCATCCGGGTATCTGCTTTCGCCAGCAGCTCTGTTGCCATCACGTTGGCCGTGAGTGCCATAGAGAGCAGAGTCGTGATCGTCAGGGCGGCGCGGTAAAAGCTCATCTTCTTAACTTACCAATGATTAATCTTTACACAGGCGTTTTATACCATAGCCCATAACTGACTTGTTAAGGGGTTTTGTTAAGTTTTTTGGCTATCTGCTTCGCTGTTCAACCATTTTGTGAACTATCCATCTTCAGGCCTACCTTGGTGACCTGATCGGCGCTGGTTGCCCGGGCCACCAGCGTAACCGGACCAAGGGTAACCACATCACCGACAACCGGGTGCCCCTTGGTCCGCCTGGCAAAGCACTCGGCCAGGGAAAGTTCAGCAGGCAGATCACTAAACTCAATGCCGTAAACCTGCTCGACATCGCCCAGCAGAGCATCGCCATTGAGCACGAAATCGCCAAAGAACGCCCGTTCGGCAAGGTACTTGGGCGCGTGCCGGCCGCTGAGCGCCTTGCCGAGGTCCGGCAGCACGCCCGGAGTCGCGAACATGGCCACCATATCGCCGGTAGTCACTTCCAGATCTTCTTTCGGTTGCAGGCAGACCCGATTGCGGAATACACCAGCCACTGCGGTGTTCTCCGGAAAACGTAACTGGCCAAGGCGCCGGGGCGTTTCCCAGATTTCGCCACGCAGCGGAAACAGCATCAGCTCGTGATCGCCCGCCGCAGGGGCATCAAGAGGCAGTCGGCGAAAAGGTTCTTCTCCGGCTGGAACCTCAAGACGCAGTTTGCGGGCCAGAGGTGCCATGGTGGTTCCCTGGACCAGCAGTGAAACCAGCACAATAAAGAAAGCGGCGTGGAACACCAGCTGGGCTTCCGGTAAACCGGCAATAACAGGGAACAGGGCGAGAACGATGGGGACCGCGCCTCTGAGGCCTACCCAACTGATAAAGCCCAGTTCGCGACGATTAAAAGCGAACGGCCACAGGGTGATCAGGATGGTGATCGGACGAATGATGAAAATAAGGGCCAGCGCCAGCACCAGGCCGCCACCGGCCAGGGGAATCAGCTCTGAGGGGTTTACCAGCAGGCCGAGCATCAGGAACAGGCATAGCTGGGCCAGCCAGGACAGCCCATCGTGGACCTGCAGGATCATAGGCATCATCCGTACGGGACGGTTGCCAATCACCACCCCGGTCAGGTAAATCGCCAGAAAGCCGCTGCCGCCCAGGGCGTTGGTGGCGGAGAACACCGAAATGCCGGCGGCTGCCACCAGCAAAGGGTACAAAGATGGTGTCAGGCGTATACGATTGGCCAGCTCTACCACAACAAAGCCGCCGATAATGCCGGCAACTGCGCCGATTCCGAACTGTTCCACCAGCATCATCAGGGCGGCCATACCTGCGTGATCGCCATCGTTACCAATCAGCGTTACCAGCATCAGGGTGAGAAAGATGGCCATGGGATCGTTGCTGCCGGATTCTATTTCCAGGGTGGCGCTGACCCGCTCGTTCAGGTGCAGACCGCGGCCCTGCAGCAGGGAAAAAACGGCGGCGGCATCGGTGGAGGAGATGATGGCGCCTATCAGCAGGGCGGTCAGCCAGTGCAGATCAAACACCCACCAGGCTACTACCGCCGCGCCCCCGGCAGTGATAGCTACGCCAAGAGTCGCCAGCACCAGGGCGGGTTTCAGGCCGACACGGAAGGTTTCCGCACGGGTGCGCATACCGCCGTCCAGAAGGATCACGCCCAGTGCCAGGTTTGCGATTAAAAAGGCCAGCTCGAAATCATCGAATGCGATACCACCCGGGCCGTCTTCACCCATCACCATGCCGACCAACAGAAAAATCAGCAGCACAGGCATACCCACCCGGCTGGACAGCGGGCTGAGTACGATGCTGATAACCAGCATCAGGGCGCCAATAAGGGTCAGGGTGGGGTCCATTTATGCTCCAGACAGAATGCTTGCCCCCGGGCGGGCAGAGTGCTTATATTGCTCTCACAGCGGTTGCGCAAGCGGGTGTAGTTCAATGGTAGAACGGCAGCTTCCCAAGCTGCATACGAGGGTTCGATTCCCTTCACCCGCTCCACTGCGTTGCCGGCCGGCTTACCCTCTAGTGTAATTTGAGACGCGGGTGCATGGCACGGCTGATTTTATCCATTAGCCAGATAATACCGGTACGGACAAACCCGTGCAGTGCGACCTGATGCATGCGGTAGAGGGAAACGTAGAACAGCCTGGCTACCTTGCCTTCAATATACATGCTGCGCCCGGACAGGTTGCCCATGAGATTGCCGACAGTGGTGTAACGGCTGAAGTTGATCAGTGAGCCGTGGTCGTTGTAGACAAAGGGAACGGCCTTGCCACCTTCCAGCCGGTTGCACAGGGTCTTGAACAACGTATCCGCCTGCTGGTGAGCCGCCTGTGCCCGGGGAGGTACCGGGCGGTCGGTATCTGGCTGGGGGCAGGCCGCACAATCCCCCAGGGCAAAGATGTCTGCGTCCCTGGTAGTCTGCAAAGTCTGCTCCACGACCAGCTGGTTCCCCTTGTTTACCTCCAGGCTATCCAGTTCAGCGAGGAATGCCGGTGCCTTGATGCCTGCGGCCCAGATGGTCATTTCCGAGGGCAGTTCGGTGCCGTCTTTCATGATCAGGCTACTGGGACGGACCTCACTGACCGGCTGACCGGTCAGTACCTTGACCTGCTGGTGCTCCAGTTCCCGGGCAGCCGCTGCCGAGAGTCGGCCAGGTAGCGCCGGCAGGATGCGATCCGCAGCCTCGATCACCGAGATGGAGACGTCCGAGGCTTGCAGGTGATTCATGCCGTAGACCGGCAGCTCGCGGGAGGCCAGCCTGAGCTCAGCCGCCAGTTCCACGCCGGTGGCCCCGGCCCCGATGATACTGATATTCAGGGTGTGCTCGGAGCCCTGGAGCGCTTCGTGGTTTTTTCGCAGGAAGGCATTGAGCATCAGGTTATGGAATCGCCGGGCCTGCTTCAGGCTGTCCAGGAACAGGCAGTTATCCTGGGCTCCAGGCGTGCCAAAATCGTTGGCCGTGCTGCCGACGGCGATAACGAGAGTGTCGTAGCTTATCTGGCGTTCAGGGACAATTTCGTCGCCGTCTTCATCGTGGAACGGGGCAATGATCAGCCGCTTACTCTGGCGATCCAGACCACTCATTCGCCCCAGCTGGAATTCGTAGTGATGCTTTCTGGCGTGGGCCCGGTAGTTAATCTCGTTGGCGCTGGCATCCAGGGACCCGGAGGCAACTTCATGCAGCAAGGGTTTCCAGACGTGGGTCAGCCCGGCATCAACCAGGGTAACCCTGGCTTTTTTTCTTCTGCCCAGTTTGTTGCCGAGGCTGGTAACAAGTTCGAGGCCGCCGGCACCGCCGCCGACCACTACAATATGATGAAGGTTGTCCATAATGCGCAGACCTGTAAGTGAAGAGAGCCAAACGCTCTTCAGGTAAGAGCGCTTGGCTGTCCTCACTGGAAATCAGTCTTCCGGCGGGGTGTTGAACCAGAGCAAAGCAGGAGGAAACCGGTTCGCAATGGTAACGTGGCCGGGGTCGCAGGCACAATTCTACGGAAGTGCCGCTACCTTCAACCCTGGCCATTCGGCGATGGGGGACTTGAGGCTTGAATGCTTAGTGCTTGGTCCGGTAGCCGTCCAGGATGGCTGCCATATCGTTACCGAGTTCCCGAATAGCCTCGGGGCCCAGCTCTCGCTCTCCCATGGACCTCAGTCCCATTATCTGGGCCTGAAGCAGCCGCGCAAGCCGGGCGCTGTCAACGGATTGAACCAGCTCGCCGTTTGCCTTGGCCCGTTCCAGCAGTTCTGCAATGGTTTGCTCGATAGCTGCAAGAATGCTGTTGGCCTGTGCCGCCAGAACCGGATGGGTATTGCTGGACTCAAGCAGGGTTTTGACAACCATACACGCCCGGGAGGGCGCTGTATCTGCGTTGCCGCAACCGCAGGCGATGCCACGCAGATAATTCTGTAGTCCCTCAACGATGGAGTCAAACCCTTCGATTTGCTTCGCCAGTTCACGGCCGCCCTGTTCCGCGTAAGCCGCCAGGGCTTCTGAAAACAGCCCGTCCTTACTTCCGAACGTTGCGTAGATGCTACCCGGGCGCATATCCAGAGCCTGCTCAATCTGTTTCATGGAGCTGCCGTGGTAACCCTTTTCCCAGAACAGACCAATAGCTTTTTCCAGAGCTGTTGTCCTGTCGTAGCGTGCGTGTCTGGCCATAACAACACTTCACCGTTGCCGAGGATTGAATGAATGCTCAATTATAACTTGAATGATCGCTCAATAACAGATAGTCTGTTGCTCTAATTGAGCAATCACTCAAAAAAGGAGGCAGATATGACAGACTTTACCTTGCACGACACCGCCACAGCACCAGAGAAGTCCAGGCCCCTGCTGGAAAATTCCCTCAAGGGTTTTGGCATGATTCCGGGGCTTCACGCGGTAATGGCAGAAGCGCCGGGCATACTCGAGGGTTACCAGAAGCTGCATCAACTGGTCCTGGACAGCAGTTTTGACAAAGATGAGATGACTGTCGTTTGGCAGACCATCAACGTTGAGAACGCCTGCCACTACTGCGTTCCAGCGCATACCGGCATTGCCAAATCCATGAAGGTATCGGATGACATCACCAATGCTTTGCGGGATGAAGCACCGCTGCCAAGCGACAAGCTCGAGGCTTTGAGAACCTTCACCCTCGCAGTAATGCGCAAAAACGGTAATGTCAGCAACGAAGACCTGAACGCCTTTTACGACGCAGGTTACGCGCATCGTCAGGTACTGGAGGTGATCCTGGTGTTGTCCCAGAAAGTCATGAGCAACTACGTCAACCACATTGCGGAAACGCCTGTGGACGACCCATTCAAGAAATTTGAGTGGAAGAAAAAGCAGTGATTCTGGGTATTCTGGCAGGCGGAGGCGGGTTCAGCCCGCGTCCGTCGCCAGGATGTTTGCCTGTTTCAGGCGCTTTTTGTTTTTGAGCCTTTTATCGACGCATTCGGTTGAATCTTCGAGGATAACCACACATTCGAGACACTGGATGCATTCGTCGTAGTCTATCCGGCCATCCTTGCGAATTGCGTTTATGCCGCATTCGTTTTTGCAGTGCTGGCATGGATTTCCGCAAAGTTCGACCCGATCCAGCCAGCTGAATAAACGAAACCGGCCAAGTACCGCAAGGCCAGCCCCAAGCGGGCACAGATATCGGCAATAGAACTTGTGAATGAACATGCCGATTGCCAGTAGGCCCAGGGCGTAGATCACGAACGGCCAGGAGCGAACGAAGAACAGGGTAATACTGGTTTTGAAAGGCTCTACCTCTGCCAGTTTCTCGGCAACTGTCAGGGAGTAGAAAGCGGTGCCGAGCAGACCGAGCAGAATGGGGTATTTGAGCAGAATCAGGCGCCTGTGCCACTGTTCGGGTACCCTGATCTGGCGGAATCCGAGCTTTTCTCCAAGCCAGGCGGCCATTTCCTGGAGAGCGCCGAATGGGCAGAGCCAGCCGCAGAAAAGGCCCCGGCCCCAGATGAAGAGAGTAATGAACGTGTAGATCCAGAGAATGAAAATGATCGGATCGAGTAAAAACACATTCAGGGAGAAACCATCCCAGATGGCCAGAAACAAGGTGTAGATATTGACGACCGAGAGTTGGCCCTGGGCGTAGAAGCCGATGAAAAACAGGGTGAAAAACAGGAATCCCCAGCGGAATCGCTGAACCAGCTTCGGGTTTCGGCTCAGGGTTTTCTGCCTGGCGAAGAACACGGTCAGGACGGTCAGGCCGATGACCAACAGAGAGATTTGCCACCAGCGCTCTTTCCAGAGGCCAACCCAGACCGGTTGCCGGGTGTCCTCGGCGTTCGCACCCACTTCCACGGTTTCAAAGAGAGCATCGTTGAACTGAACGGGAATATCCAGAGATGTTCTGTCAACGACCAGGTGATTGCGAGCCAGCGACACATTCAGCTTCAGACTGGCCTCCGCCCCCGGATTAAAGCCGGCATTGCCGCCCACCCGAAACAGATTGCGGGCGTTAAAGGACGGGATGCCGTCGGCCTGGAAATCGAGGTTCTGATCAAGCAGGTTCAGATCCCGCATTTCCACAGCGAGGTTATTCTGGGTCAGGCCAATTCGGTCCGGGGAACTGCCTGGAACAAATTCGCCTGAAATATGAGGGAAAGAACCCCGGGACATAACCGCAAGTACTTGTGCGCTGTCGTCAAGTCGTTGCATCAGGCGCTGGTAGCCGTCGTCCCCGAGGAGATTGCGCCCCACCATAGGCGAATTGATATAACCGAAAAAGAGCTCTGCGAAGGGCTCGTCTTCTGCCGGCTCAAGGTCCAGCGGATAATCCGAAAGCGGGCGACCCAGTTCAGCCTCAATGGATTCAGCGGCGATCTGCCAGTGGCCAATGTAGCCACGGTCGACCAGCTGTTGCCAGGACAGCGGCTCATAAAAATCCGGCTTGGCCCGGGTCGGGGCGCTCTGGGCAAAGCCCTCGAGTTGTCTGCGGGCAACCTTCAGTGCTGAGGACAGCACCGTGTCGTTGATTATCAGCACCGACACGGTAGCCTTGCTGACACCGTCGAAGTGAACCACATTGCCGTCGCTGGTCCGCCCGGAACGGCTGGAGTTGGACGTACTGACGATGATTTGCTCTCTGAGCGAACGGCCTTCGTATTGATCGACGAATTCGAACAGGGGCTCTTCGCCAAGGCCATGAAGAAAGACCGGTTCATGGTGGTTAAGTACCTTGATGCCGGTGAAGCGGCCCTTGGTGTCCAGGCCGATGAGCATGCTGATCGGCTTGCCCGCAAAGCCCTGGAGGCGGCTGTGATCGACCGACTCATAGGCATAACCGAGCAACTCCTGGAGTTGATACACCGGATACACGGGGAAATCCGGCAACTTGTCCTCAATGACCGTTGCCGATGGGAACAGCTCCTGGATCAGTGCCCGCTTGCTGTCTGACAGCTCGGCCTGAACCTGAGGCAATACAAACAGACAGGCAATAAGGAGCACGATGCGCCCTGCCATGGGGTACTCCTGTGGTTCTTTTTGTTTGATCTTCCATGCTAGAGTTTTCGGCCCCGGGCTCAATGCGACCTCGGAGCCAGCTGAATGCTACTTTGTGAGGAGAAATGCCATGACCGACGCCACCTATACGCCACCGAAAGTCTGGAAATGGGACTCTGAGAGCGGAGGTCGGTTTGCCAGTATCAATCGCCCGATCGCCGGCCCGACCCATGACAAAGAGCTGCCGGTCGGCAAGCACCCGCTTCAGCTTTACTCACTGGCGACGCCCAATGGTGTAAAGGTGACGGTGATGCTGGAGGAGCTACTTGAATTGGGCATTCATGGGGCCGAGTACGATGCCTGGCTGGTCCGGATTACCGAGGGTGATCAGTTTGGCAGCGGCTTTGTGGAAGTGAATCCCAACTCGAAGATTCCGGCGTTGATGGACCATAGCGTGACGCCATCCATCCGATTGTTCGAGTCCGGGTCCATTCTGCTGTATCTGGCTGAAAAGTTCGGCGCTTTCCTGCCCAAAGACACCGCCGGTCGTGCCGAAACCATGAACTGGCTGTTCTGGCAGATGGGCAGTGCGCCCATGCTCGGTGGCGGTTTCGGTCATTTCTACGCCTATGCGCCTGAATACTACGAGTACCCGATTAACCGCTACGCCATGGAGGTCAAGCGTCAGCTGGATGTTCTGGATCGCCAGTTGGCAAACAACCGGTACATCGCCGGCGACGAGTACACCATTGCCGATATGGCCATCTGGCCCTGGTATGGCGCCCTGGTGAAGAACAAGGTCTATGAGGCGGCCGAGTTTCTGGAAGCCCACACCTACACGAATGTCCTTCGCTGGACGGATGAAATTGCCGAGCGGCCGGCAGTCAAACGAGGCCGAATGGTGAACCGTGCCTGGGGTGAACCGAGCTCCCAATTGCACGAGCGCCACGAT
>AZIK01011130.1_pt1 | contig 12533 bp, 16 predicted proteins | sample 359131 | NCBI WGS metagenome assembly AZIK01 (sample SAMN02429715, study PRJNA222663) | marine sediment metagenome | biome: Sediment sample; isolation source: enrichment culture of sample MGS-ANC(AMM) from oil contaminated site at the... | place: Italy: Ancona | collected 2012-02-14 | depth 6 m m | reverse complement strand
TTATACACCCTGTGGACCATGCAAAACTAGGACTGTCGTTAGAGTTTCTTGAATGAATATTGATGTATGATGATTCACTAAGGCTATTTCCTCGAATAACTGGCGTCGATTCTAAGCCTTTTCCAATCTCAATGGCATTTTCCTTCCCCTTATGCATGTGGGAATATATATCGTACGTTCCTTCGCATATGATCGGAACCGGCGAACCGCCATTATATTTTCTTGCGTACTCGACTGATATACTATCCGGCAATGTGGATGCGTTCTTTGTCACGTATACTAGTTGGTCATTTAGGTAGGCTTCTACCTTCGCCCCCATTCTGCCTTTAGGATGAAAAGATTTGTCTTGAGCTATTCCTTTATAACTTCCTTGACCCTCTTTTATTACGATTCGAATTGACATAATATCACTCCTTCTGTTGTAGTGCTTCTATTCCTTTTTTGATTACGTCCGGAATAGGCACCCCCATTACACCTGCATTTTCTGTGATCGATATAGCTTCGTTGACAATGTAGGCAATGATGACTCCTGTTCTGATGAAGTCTGAACCAATCATATTATCTAGGTGATATGCGATTAAAACAATAAGAAGGGTCATGCCTTTTCTAAATAATCCTAGCCACCCGGCTTTTGATTCAAGCGCTCCATTTTCTGTTTTATTACTTTTCTTGAACACACCTGCAATGATAAGTCCTGTGATGTAATCAATTGCCATAAATAAGATTAATGTCTGCAAAGCTGTATCCCACCCCCCTAAAAAGTATGCACAACCACTTCCTAATGCTCCTAATGCTGTCATAATGTATAGTTTTAAATGTTCCATGAATTATTCTCCTCCCTCAACGATTCTTTTGATTGCGATAGCGAATTGCTCTCTTGTAACGGGTTCAGTTGGTCCAAATTCGCCTTCTCTTTGTCCTGCGTACCCTTTCATATATCCTTTTTCAACCGCCCATTTTATCGCTTCTTGCGATTCTTCATATCTGTCATCAATATCTGTAAACATCGTTTTGCTCCCTTCTTCTATATTTTCCGGCAAAATAAAAAGTCCGTATCCGCTTCGGTTGTCGTGTCCTTTTTCTAATATATCGATCGTATTATTGCGAACAAAATCAAATCCTTGTTGTCTATTGAATTTAATTCCCGTTCTAGTCATGTACAGCCAAAGCATTGAACCAGCGAATGGCGCTGCACACGATGTACCATTAACCCACTTATATCTTTTGGTTCCATCTTCTCTCGTTCCTGTATATATCCATATTCCGCTAAATGCGACTATGTCAACGCCTCCGTTTGAATAATTCGGAATATTATTAAAAGATTCATCGAATGCGCCAACAGATATAGTCCACAGTAATTTAGCTGTCGAATTGTCAAAATCTTTACCTCCGTTTCCTGAACCGCAAATTATGGGAATATCGGCGGCTTCCAGTCTTTTAAATTTTTCTGTGCTCGGCTTTGACAATGTTGCACTTAAACTAACCACTCCTATTTTGCTTTGATTCTCAATAATCCAATCAATTATTTTGTCTTGCGCTTCATATTTAAAGAATGGAAAAGTTAATATCTTGGCGTCTTTTATTAATTCTCTAACTACACCACACATATTAGTGTTATGGCCTGCGCTGTCGGACGTTCTGAAATATTGCTTAAAATCATCTATCACGGTTATGTTGTCAAATTCTCTAGGCTTTGATGTGTCATCTAAAATTACATACCAAAGCTCTGTTTTTTTAGGCATTTTTTGATATTTAATTAAATTGGATCTTTTGATTTCTGCTTGATTTTCTTTAATCAATATATAACCCCCTTTAAAATAATAGACCGCTCAACAAGAACGGCCCTTTAAATTACTTGCTTTCTATTTCCGTTCGGTATGGTTCAGGGACATCTTCAATAGTTATTCTTCCCATTTTTATGAGAAATTCGTATAACCTTGCTCGTGGACTCATTTTAAATACCTCCCATCAATACTAATTCAGTCAAGTCTGCTAATAATTGATTTATTTCTTCTTCTTTGATTTCAGATTTTGACTTTCCGCCTAGCACAATCCATGATTTACCATCACGTTCTATGTTGCTCATTAGTTTCATATGTTGATATTCTGTTTCTATTCCGTCATCATCTGTGATTACTACCGTTTCGAGATTATTTACAAATACAGAATCGTCAATAACTGTATTTGATATAAAGTTGTTTCCATTTAATTCTAAATTTTCAATTAAAGTTCCGTCGTTTAATTTAATAGTATACATTTTTTACTCCTTTCTTTACGCCTCACAAGGGGCGGTGATTTAAGATATGCAGAAAGCGGGGCGAACACCAATAGAGGCGGACGCGCCGCCATTGGTCGAAGAGCCGTTGAGGCTCGCAAACGCAAAGGTCGTGGCGGACGCGACATCTCTTAACCAAAACGCATCTCGATTACAAATCATTTGTGGGTCGAAAACAAACAATGGATATTGAGATTTATCCACGTAAATATTATCAGCTAATGCTGTGCCTTGAGTTGCATTTCCATGGTGTTTCGTGCCATAAAGATTAACTTCTGTCATTAATTCAACATCACTATCGTACCAGCTTCCACCGCTAGCATATCCATCCGTTGTCGCATTGTGTAGGTAATTACGATGCGTGACAACGTGACCTGAAAATGCGTTGTTTATTGTTGTTTTAGCTGTTGCTAAGTTGGTCGTATACATATCACTGCCAACGTATGCGCCCGTCGTGATATTAGTTGAGTTCATTTGTGCGGCATATAATAATTTGTCAGGAACTATAACTGCATGGTGCGCGGTTAAAGGTGTATCTCCCGTATTGTAATAATAATCAAAACAAGCTATGCGGTAATTCACACCACCTATCGTCCAATAATCTCCAATGTATAAATCTTCAAAAGTTCCGATTGATATAGAGGCATATTGAGCGGCTGTGACGGATGACCCTAAGAACTTACCTCGATAAATTGAATTGTGTGCCCCCGCGTTTGCGTAGTTAATTTCTGTAACTTTATCATCAATTCCTTTGATTGAAGCATCAATCAAATCCATATTCCCACTTTGGACAGCTACATCATAAAACTCATTTTGATCGTCTTTTTCTAAATTATAGTTAGGCGTATATGATTTTGCCATTAACTAATCACCTCGTCTCTCAATTGCTTATGGGTATAAGCACTTAATTGTGCATGTGTAAAGTTTGCAAGTGTTGAATGTTGGTTGTATCTTAAATCCAAATCAATAATCATATTCAATGGAACAATCCTTTCTAACAAGCTATCAACAGCGTCAAATTGATTTTTAACAACAAGTTCTATCCTTACCTTTACTGTGTAGTCAAGGGTTGTTATTTCAAGCGTGTATCCGTCTTCTCCACATAGCTTGTTAAGTCTTTGAATAAGCGACTTGTGTGTGTATGGTAGTTGTTCGTTCCAAACAGTAGATATTTTAAACTTTCGGTCTTCAATGGTTTCCGTTGCCTTTGGGACAATATTCAACATACTTTCAAATCGCTCAACGCCGTTTTCGGTTGCATCATCGATGTATTGGTCCTTAAATGCGTTTTCAATCTCTGTCCAAAGCAAATCTAGCTCGGGATCAACAATATTTGCAAGCGTTTTAAATTCTCTCAAAACCGATAAAACGGGTGGCAAGTAGCCTAGTGTATCAACCACTTAAAGTCCCCCTTTCTGGTATTTCTTTTGCCCCTAATGCCAAGTTTGAAGCAACACCGTTTAATTGCGTGTTAGCTATGTCAATAACGCCTATCAAGTCAAGAAGTCTTGTTTCTATTTGACTAATTCTAACAATTAAACCTGTTTGATTTTGCCAATCTTGCCTTAGCTCTAAGAAATAATTATCAATCACTTGCTGTGCGTAGGGTTCCAAAGATGCAAAATCCCAACCGTCAGCATAAGTAATTGTGGTTGCTATGTTTACTGTAAAGGCTGTAACACCGTCTACCGTAACAACATGACCAATCGGCGCTATACCTAAACCATCACCGCCATTTGCTATAGGGTCAAGTGCTGTCTGAACATCGTCGACAAGTGTGCTAGATGGTACGCCATAGGTGCTATCCATAATCGTCACACCTACTGTACCGCCACCTGCTGGAGTTCTAACTGCTTTTGTGCCACCTACACCGTCAAGTGCATTTGTTTTGGCTATATAGTCCGCTACGTTACCGCCAAATGCTTGCGATTCGAAAGAGTTTAAATACCGACTTCTAAATACTTCGGTGTCTTCTTCGTCCTCTCCAGGAATAAGAACCTCGGTCAACTCTGCACTTGTTAGCCCTGCGATGTAACTCGTAGGAACAATTGTTCCTATAGCGCTATTTTGTGCGGAACCTGTGTTTAATGCTTGCATTCTAAATTCGCCTGTTGTGATTTGCTCTATCGCTTCAAAGACAAAGTTGTCAATCGTAAATCGTGAACCAATCGGCACATCAATGTTAAATACGCCTTTTAGAATAGCTTTTGTTGAAAGTTCGGGAGATATGCCACGCTCTGCAGCTCGCTTAATCAAATATTCTCGGCTTGCAGTTACTGCATAAGTTTCTTGAAGTATGACATCTAGCTCTATATACATTTGTTTTAGCTCGACCGCTGCGGGTGCCACTGCGTTATATATCAAGCTGCCTTCTCGCTTATCCACGTTGATTGGAACGTTAGAAAGCATTCTATTCACTATATCTTCATAAGAAATATCTTCATACACTATATATTCACCGTCCTTTCTATTTCAACTTCTCCGTATATAGTATTCAATACGATTGTTGCAATTACTGCGCCTTGTATCCGCTTATGTTCAAAACTGACAACCGATATTATCCGGTTATCCACAAGCAATGCATCGGACACTCGCTTTTTTATTTCCGATATTGCAAATTGCGGCTGTGATCCAATTAACTCTTTTAATTCAACGCCATAATTCCAAGAATAAATCAAATAATCATATCTCTCGACGCTAAGAATTAAATAGATAGCTTGAATCAAGGCATCTCGTCCGTCAATCCTATCGCTTTTTATTGTATTTTTTTCCAAATCAATTTCCCAAGTTGTGTTAGCTTGCTCTACTATTTCAACTTCTGGATTAAGTCCTTGAGGAATCATACCCCCACCACCCTATCTAAAACTATAAATTTTTGACCGCCTTTTTTTCGTATTAATAAAACGTTTTCTCCAACATTTAGGCTGTTTTGGATTGTTATTAATTTAGTGCCAACAACATCATGCGTGTGTGTATCAATAGATGCCGCACCACCTCCGCTATATGTATCTTGTATAGTGTGTGTATGGCTGTATGATTCGGTCTTATGGTTAACAGATATATTAACAGTGTAGTCCGTTACGTTCCTAGTTAATACTAAAAAATCAGTGTCTAGAATCATTGTTTGAGATATCTGAATTTTTAAAGGGGATACTGATTTCACTACGCCATAAAAAACATCCGTAGGCTTTCCGGCTTCGTTGGCTTGCTCTGCCGTCTTTTTAATTAATGCGTTAAAATCGGTCATATTAGCCATCAAAACCACCTACCATTTCTAAATCCATGCTATGGAAGTTGTTTTCAAACACATGTGTAACTTTATCGACAACCATATAGGTTTTTATTTGTTTGCCCGGAAAAGTAAAATTAACAACAAAGCTTGATCCACCGATTACTCTTGTATCTCCGGGTATTCCTTTAATCGGAAAACTGCGTGCTTTTTGGTTATAAAGCTTTAACAGGGCATCCGCTTTACTTGCTCCGTTTTCACCCTCTTTTAGTTCCTCGTACAGTTGCAAAACACCCCAACGGTTAATGTTGTCAACATCTTGTGCTGGGTAAATCTCTCTATCACCTGTATCTTCATTATCTCTATACAAAAGTATCTGATTGTAAGTATTTGAATCAATAGAAGTTGATATGCTTACGTCCTGCGCTGTTTCATCATCAACGTACAAGTCAATCCTCAAGTCTTTCATGTTTTTCATTGTAATTTTACCAAAGTTGTCGTATACGCAAAATATTTGACTAGTGTTCCTTAAGGTCTCATCTTGTGCGCTTTTAATCATGTCTGCAAGCGTTACGCCATCTTCAATTCTTGGTGGCAAAATATATCCTGTCTTTGCAATTTCTCCTATTTGAAGATTAAACTTTTCAGTGATTAATTCTATAAGCCCACCAACTTCAAGATTTTTATAGATAATCAAGTCTTTGTTTTTAAGGTAACGCAATTGGTCATAAGCTGTGATTTGAATTTCATCAACCGATTCTTTCATGCTAAAGATAAAACCGTAAAACATAGGCTTATTATCCCATTTGACACGGACCGCATTACCTTCCGTTATATTTAGCACATTATCATTCATGACGGTAAAGGTGCACTTCCCGGGGGTCATGTGTCGATCTATAGATATTTTGACCGATTCTTTAACAACTGGATAGTATATATCCTCGCCGTTTTGTATAATTAATTCTAGTCTACTCAAATTTTATCACCTGCCCCGGGAAGATTAAGTTGGGATTCGCAATTCCATTAAGTGTTGCTATTTGAGGGTATAAAGACCCATCGCCAAGGTTTTTTTTGCAAATCGCCCAAAGTGTATCACCTGTTTTAACTGTATATGACTTTATAGGCTCTTTTGTTTCTCTTTTTTGTTCAGGCGGAGCCAATACCGCAGTTTGCGCCTCTTCTTCAACAATAGCAATCTTTGTTACATATTCCTTAAATTGTTTAAGTTTGATCTTTACTTTTACATCATTTCCATTTTCTGCATCTTCTTCAATGTCATAACTTTCCAAAGATACTTGCTGCAATGTATCAAATAAAATCTTATTGCCATCTTGGCGCTCAATCTTTAATTCAAAAGGCTTTTTTGATGTCATTAAACGCTCGAAAAGCTCTAAATAGATAGCTATAGGTTGAAAAGGATTAGCAAAAGGATATTTAACAGAGGGTAGAAGCAAGTCAAAGGAATACTCGGTTAGTCCCGGTGTCTTTAATATGCTTACCTCTCCCTCGTTCACCAAATTCACAGTTTTATTTTTGCCTTTTATTTTCGTTTTAATGCTTTCAGGGGCAATCGGCATCAATACATTATCTAAATATATGTTATACATCAAAATTCGCCCCCTCTGCTGTCATTGCCATAGTTTCCTCGAGACCTTCTGCAATATGGCTAATTAATCCGTCCACGTCTGCAGTTTCTCGAATATCCCCAAATGTTGCAGGAACCGTAACGCTTACCTCTGCAGTTGTGAATCGATTAATAAACTCACGTTCTGCTAAATCACGCATATATTTTAAATCTTCGTTTGTTAATTCTGCAGATTCTCTAATGGCTGCTGTATTGTCTGCTGTTTCAAAAAACGGATCCATTGGAATTGTTGGAATCTCTGGCATTTCAGGAATAGTCATATCCGGCGCTTTAAAAACATTTTTCAAGCTATTTTCAAGATTTTCTCCTGTTTCGTAACCAGATTTCCAAGTTTCCCCGTAATCCATACGCTGTCCAATATCTATCCCCATGTCTGCCATTAATTGTTCTAAATCTACTTTTTCAAACTTTTCATCATAGTTACCTGTTGTTACTTTTTCAAAGATATTTTCCATGTCGGATTTATATCTTTTTCTAAAGTTTTCCATATATTCAGCTGTGTTTGTTCCAAAAATCAAATCTATGGCTTCTCCAACCTTTTGCAACAATTCATATATGTTGTCCATTGCTGAACCAAATAATTTGACCATTGAGCCTAGCGGATCAGTCAAAAAGTTAGCAATAAAATTTCCAAAAGCTGCAAAGATGTTGTAGTAAAACTCAATAACCCCAAAAATAAGCTTAGTAACAGCTCCTAAAATATTTGCAATAACAGCTAGTAGGGTGCTGAATGCTCCAATTATAACGCCTGTTGCGCTAATGGATTCTCCGCCAAATCGATTCATGGCGGCAATAGCAAGATATATAACAGTAATTAATCCTATTATGATAGCTATAACCCAAACAACCGGACTAGCATACAAAGCTGCATTCATAGACCATTGCGCAATTGTAGCGCCTATTGTAGCTATCTTTAATAATCCCATAACTGCAGCAACCCCGCCTATTATCGGCGCAACAAAATCCCAATTATCAGTTATAAATCCCCCTAAATCTCCAATAAGTGTCATCGCTGTAACTGCAGCAGAAGTAATTGTAAGTATTCCACCAATAATTGTTTCTATGGATTCTTGTCCTTCATCGCTGTTAAGATAAGTCATTATTTTTTCAAACGTAGGTTGTAATCTGTCCTGAACTTCCGTTTGAATCCTAGTAGCCACATCACTGAATAATATAGGCATATTTTCAAATTGTTCATTAATTTCATCTGCGCTATTAAACATAGCATTTTTAATGACATCTGCGGTTATCTTTCCTTCTGAGCTTAACTCTTTTAATTGACCAAGAGTTACGTCCATCTCCTTAGCAATAGCCTGCGCTAACATTGGTGCATTTTCAAGAATCGACCTAAATTCATCGCCTTGCAAGCGACCTGATGCCATGGCTTGTGTCAACTGATACATGGCTGCGCTTTGCTCTTGTGCGGACGCCCCTGCAATTTTAAAGGATTTTGTCATGATTTCCGTAAAGGCAATCATCTCATCGTTACTCGAAAATGCTTGACTTGCTGTGATTCCAAGCTTGCCGATAATGTCTGCCATGCCTGTATAAACGCCCCTTGCACGCCTAGCGGAGTTCATTATTTTTGCATTAAGTTCATCGACCGTCTGTTGTCCGTCGTTAATTAATTTTAATCTCGCTTGTATGCCGCCGTATTGGTCAACTTGTTCCTTCAGCTTTCTAGCTCCAACAGCAAAAAAAGCACTTGTTACTAAGCGCTTAATTGTTTTTCCAAGTCCTGATGCTTTGACATTTGCATCATCTATTTTGTTATTAAAGTTCTCTTGTTGATTCTTAGCGCGCTCAATTTCGTCCTCAACTCTCGAAAAACTTGTTTCTGCCTTGTTAAGCTCTGCCCTAGCTGCTTGAATAGACTTTGTGTCTACTGCGTTGCTTGAAACACGCTGTAAGCTCTCAAAAGACGACAAAACGATGTTCATCGACTTTGTCATGGAGCGCAAAGCTGGTGTCATCCCGTCGGTTATCCGTATCGTTGATTTTATTGTTGCCAAATATATCACCTCGCAATTCTGCGATTACTTTTTCTTGATTTTGCTAGCAAGTTCTTTTTGTTTCTTTTCCTCTGCTTCTGTACGCAATTTAATTGAAGCGGTTATGAACGCCCTTTCGTTTCTTGGTAAAGCTAAAAACTGACTAGGCAATAAATGGAACTTGTGAAGGCAATAATGAGCAACGTTTGCATCACTATCGCCCTCACTTATTAGTTTTTTGCTTCTTCCACCAAGTCATCCATAGCATCGAATCCGCAAACCTCTTGTACTTTAGCTAAGTAATCAGCGTACTCACCCGGGAGTAGCATGGTTCTTAAAAGATTCTCGGCTCCCATGACCTTGTAGCTGTCTTGAAGATTTGCATCGTTCAAGTTTGGGTATTCCGTACAAGCCACTGCAATCTTAGCCAAGTATTCGTCGAAGTCTGTATCCTTTGTAAACTGTCCACGTTTTCCGTTAACCGGAACACGCTTTGTGCATGATTTACGGAGTTCTGCGTCTTTTGTTGACGTGATAGGCTTAATGCGCCACTTAATAGGCTCATTGTCCTGTTTAAATCTCTTTGATACTACGTATTCGATAGTCTCTGTTTGCTCTGCGTTTTCTGCCATAAAGGCAAGTAAATTTTCAGCCATCTATATCTTCCTTTCTTACTGTCTTACGCCTGGTAATGTTTCAAATTCTTCCGGTACTTGAAAATCATCGAATGTGAAATCAATCGATTCTTCCATTGCATCGGAATCTACGTCCAACATTGCCAACGTTACACCGTCAATATTGCAATTCTTAAGTATCGTTACTTGACGCCCTGATTCACTTGCGATGTCTTCGTTAATTATTTGCAAATCGAAATACAAATCTAATCCCGTTCGCTTGTAGTCTTTTATCATCTTCCTAAACATCGGCGTACCGTAGTAAATCGTCATCGATCCAGTTCCTGTCATGGGACCCGATTTATGACCTACCATTCTTGCTCCAAGTCTTCGCATCTCTGTCTTAGACTTAGCAATAGTTGCCTCAATTGTCTTTGCTTGGAACATGTCGTATCTTTGTCCATCTATAGTAGCAAAAGCTTTTCCCTCTTGTCCACTAATTGCATCTTTGCTATTAAATGTTGCCATTTATATTCGCCCCTTTCTATTGCACTACGATTGTCATGTATAGCTTAGCCATAGCAACAACAATGTCGAGTGGGTTATTAACAACTACTGCATCTTTATCTGCGCCCGCCTCAACCGTTAATTCGTCAGGGTTGAAATTTTCGATCGCTTGCAAGTCTTGGAGTTGTTGGTTGTAGTTAACAATGTCATTCCAAAATGCGGTCCGTCCTGCTGCGTTGTTTTGCAATTTACCAAGATAGAAATTGTTGAAAGTTGCAGCGATATTGTTTGCAGCGTCATCAACCACTCGGATAACTTGATTAGATTGAAAATCTTTTGACTTGTCAGGCGTGAAAGTAGTTAATGAGTTAATATCTGACAATACTCGTATTTCATCACCAACTCGATGGAAAATAAACTTTCCTTCAAGGAGTTCCGTTTCAAGTTCGGACTGTGAGTAATCGACATTAACCGTCAATTCTCCGTCATACTCTGCATTTGTTACTGATTGGTTAATCTGTGCCCCAGCTATAGCGCCCGCAGTCCAAAATACAAGCGCTGCTGCGTTTGTGTCTGTTACTACGTTTTGAACATTAATAACGCCTTCATAATCCGCTTCTTTTCGATATACAACCGCTTGAAACTTCTTGCCGATGTTGTCCCTGTTGTCTTTAACGTAAGCAACATACAAGTCAATCGTTGTAGAATCATCAGTGGGGCAAACCAATGTATTAAAGCCATAAGCTTCAAAGGCTGTAAGTGCTGCTTGATGTTCTGTTCCTGTAACTGTGCCATTGGTACCGGTTGTAAGGTCTGTTCCTGCATCCGCTACCGGCGCGCCTGTGCCACTAAAATCAACGTAGTCATTTCCTACTAACTCCTCGGCTAATGCAACCGTTTGCACGTCTACAAGGAGAGTTTTAAAGTAGGTAGATACATCAAATTTTGTCGGTTGGTCAATGTTCGCCGCTACAGTCACTGTAATTTCGTTTCCAAGGGTTCCGCTGTGTTTTGCTGTCGCTGTAATGGTTGTTCCTACCGTTGCTGTTGCTTTAGTTCCAGTGTTCAATCTGTAAAAACGAACTCTGCTAGCTTTTCTAAATACTTCACGAATATACAACATTTCAGCATCCGTATAAGCGTAACCAAAGATTTTTAAGCTATCGCCGATAACCTCGGATGCGTCAACTGTAAAGACTTCTCCATCAACACCCCAATCTGAACTGACAGGCATAGCAACCACGCCACGATCAGACGGATTAATACCTGCAAGTGCTGCGCTAATAACGTTAATGTATGAACCGGGTAAAACTTTATTTTGCGTTAAAAAAGTACCGCCACCTAATGCCATTACTTAACACCTCTTTCTAAATACTTTTTAATTGCTTGTTTTGCTTCTGTTACTGTGTATTCGCCTTGCTGTAATACCGCTTCAAGAACATATTTGTGTTTTGCAAACTGCTTTGATTGCTTCAACTGTTCTAGTGTGTATTTAGGCTCTACAACTTTTTTATCTTTAGGTTCTTTTAGTTCTTTTTTATCCATAAGCAACTCCTTTATTCAATAATGAGTGTTTGCATCAATTCATCAGGAACAACATCTTTAATCATGTGTACGTTGTAAGTCACAAATATATGCAAGACTTCGCTTTGATACTCTGCGTTAATGTTTAAACCTTTGATTAATTTGCCTTCAATTTCTATCCATTCAAGTTTTTCCATTAGCTCGTCTTGGATAGCTCTTGTTTCAACATCCTTGTTCTGGACATCATTAGGAAAGTAATGGACGTCCACAAGGTATTCACGTGTCAATCTAGGCTGTTGTTTTGGTGTCTGAATAGTGTTAAGCACTTTAATGTAAAAACTACCGTCTTTAAAGCCTTGCGTGGTTTTTGATGTACGCCTAGGAATACTAGGGTATTCGTCGTAAAGCACTTTCATTATTCCGTTTAGTATATTTTGAATCATCCTTCAAACACCTCTTTCAATGTCTGCTCAATTCGTCTTTCAATAATTCTCGGTATTTCTTTTTCAAGCTCCTGTTCAGAAATAGTCAACATGAATCGTCCATCTATCCACCCTTTATGATCCCTTGTCCTATGTCCATACTCAACATAGAAAACATATTCAACAGGGTTAGATATAGTCACTTCGTAATTCTTTCCATTTTTTTTCACTTGCATTGATTCTAAATACTTATTAAGTCCACTTGCACCACCAAAAATAGTAGAATATAACGCCTCTTCCTCGCTCGATGCTGTCCAGCCTCTACG
>AZIK01005762.1_pt1 | contig 12603 bp, 14 predicted proteins | sample 359131 | NCBI WGS metagenome assembly AZIK01 (sample SAMN02429715, study PRJNA222663) | marine sediment metagenome | biome: Sediment sample; isolation source: enrichment culture of sample MGS-ANC(AMM) from oil contaminated site at the... | place: Italy: Ancona | collected 2012-02-14 | depth 6 m m | reverse complement strand
TCCAAAATCAGCGAGGATGTTCCAAATCATTCGACGACGGACAGGCCCGAGCCCTAAAGCGCCACGTCGCAGCCAATGTGGTAGCAAACGACGTATGACGGTGGTCCCATGATCGAATTTCGCAAGCTCACTGATGACAATCCCGCCTTGCAATATTCCCCATTGCTCCGGGCGGCGCAGTACACCATGGCGTATGCCGCCGCGAACAATGGCATCGGCCTGACCGCCACGAAAACTTTCCAACGCAAGTTCGTTCACTGGGTCGTCGAACATGTCAATTGGCCGGGGTTCGGCCTTGAGGAGGCCTTCAGCGTCAGCAAGGTCGTCAACGAATACGAATTTCCACCGATCCAGATCGTGCATTTCCTGTTGCTCCAACGAAAACTCGGGCGTCCCTACAAGGGAAAGTTCATCCTGACCAAGAAAGGGAAGGACCTGCTGAAATCCCCCGCGCAACTGTTCCATGAGCTGATGCCGTTCTTCATCCTCGAAGTGGACCATGCCTCATATGTCAATTTTCCGCCCCAACCGACGCAGTGTGGTCAACGCCGCAGGCGCATGTCTCTTGTTCGCCACCCTCGGCAGTGCACCCGCGCTTGCACAAGAGTTCACAATGAAACTCGCAACCGCCACCGTGAATGATGTTCAAACCGAAGCCATCAAACGCTTTGCCACACGGGTCGAAGCGCGCTCAGAGGGGCGGATCAAAACCGAACTCTACCCCGCAGCACAGCTTGGGTCGAATGCCCGCATGATCGAGGGTCTGCAATTTGGGACGGTCGAGTTCTACACGGGCCCCGCCGCCTATCTCGTTGGCGTCGACTCGCGCTATCAGGTCACCGACCTTCCCGCGATTTTTGAAGACGCCCGCCACGCCCAGCGGGTGTTCAGTGACCCGACATTTCGCGAGACATTTCTCAATCTCGGCACATATATCTACGGCAACACGGCCTTTGCGACCGCCTTTGAGGGCGACACGGTTGCGGCATTTAACGGCAAAAAGCTCCGCGTTCTCGCCTCAAAGGTTGAGCGCAAAGGTGTGGAGCTCATGGGGGCCACGGCTGTCCCGATTGACTTCAGCGAGGTTGCCACAGCGTTGCAACAAGGGACCGTGGATGGGATGAAAAGCTCCCCGCCTGCATTCACGTCCCTCAAACTTTACGACATCGTGAAACACATCACCGCCACCGAAGATGGCGTGATGGGCGAAGTCATGATGGTCAGCAAAATCTGGTGGGACACTTTGCCAGAAGACCTGCAAGCGATGCTGCGCGAAGAAGCCACAGCATTGGAGCCAGAGCTTTGCGACTATGTTATGGAAGACCAGGCCAATGCTTACAAAACCTGGGAAGAAATGGGCGGCACCGTCCACTACCTCCCCAAAGAAGAGCGCGACGCCCTTCTCTCTGAGATGCGGGTGGCCGTTCTTGAGCTTTTGAACAACGACCCAAAAACCGCCGAAATGCTCGCGGTCCTGCTTGACGCTGCAGACCGTACAGCAACACAATAATGCCGCGCTGCCCTGTCATTCATATGGCGGGGCAGCCATGTATAAAAGGGGTTTCAATGCAATACGATATGCTGTCCTTAGAGGCACGGAAGCGATATAAACTCCTGTCTTCCCTCGTGGTGCCGCGTCCGATTGCGTGGGTCTCCACCCTCTCTCCCAATGGCGTCGTCAACCTTGCTCCCTATAGTTTTTTCAATGTGATGGGCCATGACCCTGCGGTGGTTGCGCTTGGGATTTTGGAACATCCCGAAAAATCGCTCAAAGACACGGTGCGCAACATCACACAAACCGGGCGCTTTACGGTGAATTTGGTAACCGAAGAGCTTGCTTTGTTGATGAACCAAACCGCAACGGATTTGCCCAATACCGAGAGCGAAGCAGACATGGCCGCGGTTGCGCTTTGCCCTGCCGTCGCCAATGGCGTTCCTGGGGTTGCGCATTCTCCCGTCCGGCTGGAATGCCAGTTGATGCAAGTCATATCGACGCGCACGCAACAGAAAATCGTCCTGGGAGAGATCCTGTCTCTTTACATTCAAGATGAACTGATGATCGACCCAAGCGCGGCCACAATTGATCTTGACGCTTATATCCCCATTGCGCGCATGGGAGGCGCGGGCCTCTATTGCCGAACGTCAGATCGTTTCAATCTCGCGCGTCTCGACAGTCAAACTCAGCCGCTTGATTGACTTTGAACAACCTGTCGCTCGAAGGCGACCGGGCTTTTGCATCCGAGTAGTGCTGTGCCTTACGGTAAGATTTCGCCGTGTCGTCTCAAAGGCCACATTTTGGCGGGTGGTTTCTGGCCATGCGGATCTATGCGTTGGGGCTTGGTCGTGGACGTGCCGTCTTTAAGCGTTCGGATGGTCCACTTTGTCAAAGTCACTGACAAAGGCAGGGGACAGGCGAACGCCTGCCCCCCACCCGTGGTTTCGATTACGCTTTGGCAAAGGCCAGCAGATCGGCGTTGACCAGATCGGGATGCGTTGCAAAGGCGGCATGCGACAGACCGGGGTAGGTTTTCAGCGTGCCGTTCTTCAGCATCTTCACAGCTCGGCGCGCCGTGTTGTCGATGGGCACAAGCTGGTCATCCTCGCCGTGCAGGACCAGGACCGGGATGTCGAGCGCCTTCAGGTCTTCGGTGAAATCAGTCTCCGAAAAAGCCTTGATGCAATCGTAGTGCGCTTTCGCGCTGCCCGTCATACCTTGCTGATACCAATGGCGGATCTGTCCTTCGCTGATCACGGCACCCTCGCGGTTGAAGCCAAAAAACGGTCCTGACGCGATGTCGAGATAGAACTGCGCCCGGTTCTTGATCAGCGAAGCGCGGAACCCGTCGAACACTTCCTGCGGAATGCCTTCGGGGTTTGATGCGGTCTGGGCCATGACTGGCGTCACCGCGCCGATCAGCACGACCTTGGCAACCCGTCCAGGTTCGGCGATGGCGGCATAGCGCGTGGCCTCGCCACCGCCAGTGGAGTGGCCGATATGGATGGCGTTCTTCAGGTCCAAGGCGCGGGCCAGTTCGACGACGTCCTGCGCATAGGTGTCCATGTCATGCCCGTGTTCGGGCTGGTCCGAGCGGCCGTGGCCGCGACGGTCATGGGCGATGACGCGAAAGCCCTGCTCAAGGAAGGTGAGCAACTGGCCGTCCCAGTCATCGCTCGACAGGGGCCAGCCGTGGTGGAAGACGACCGGTTGCGCGTCGCGCGGGCCCCAGTCTTTGTAAAAGATGTTTGTTCCGTCGGTGGTGGTGAATGTCGACATGATGATGTCGCCTTGTGTTTGTGTTTGTGTTTGTGTTTGTGTTTGTGCGTTGGCGCTGTTGCGTTGCAAGATGAGTAGGGCGGCTGCGGCTGCCGCAGAGGTGATCAGTGTCCGTCTTGTGATCGTTGTGTTCATCGCGGTGCCTTTCGTTTCGGTATGGACAAACTATGCGGGGGAGACGAAGGATGGACGTGGCGTAAATGACAATGATCGGGGCAAAAGTGACAAACGATGTGATCGTCGCAGACATTGGCCTGCTGCTTTATCCAGGCTGCCAACTGGCCGCTATCTATGGGCTGACGGATCTGTTCCGTATCGCGGGGGAATGGACAGGAGAGGTCGCACGCGAGGTGCGCGTGTCGCACTGGCAGTCAGATGACGACGGCGTCACCTGTATCTGGGACAGCCACCCTGGCAGCCCGCACCAGCTGACGCATGTGATCGCCCCGCCCAGCATCATCATGCCCGACCGCATGGCGCCCGCGCCCGTCGCCGCCGCCTGGATGTCTGACCAGCATTCAAAGGGGGCCACGCTGTGTTCGGTCTGTGCCGGGGCCTTCGTATTGGCCGAAACCGGGCTGATCGATGGTCGAAATGCGACAACGCACTGGGCTTTTGCCCGGCAACTGGCAGAGCGGTTTCCCAAAATCCATCTGGCCGACGAACATATGGTGGTGGACGATGGCGACATCATAACTGCGGGCGGAATACTCGCATGGGCCGATCTTGGCCTGACTCTTGTCGATCGCCTGCTTGGTCCGGCCACGATGCTGGCAACGGCACGGTTCCTCTTGATCGAGCCGCCGCGGCAAAGCCAGCGGCCCTTTGCGCAGTTTGTTCCGCGGTTTGATCATGGCGATGATGCCGTGCGCGCCAGCCAGCACTATATTCATGCCCATGCCTCGACGATGCAGGGTGTGGCCGAACTGGCTGACAGGGCGGGGATGACGGGACGAACATTCCTGCGCCGGTTCCGTGCGGCGACGGGCTTTACGCCCGTTGAGTATCTGCAACAGGTGCGGATCGCAAAAGCACGGGAGGCGCTGGAGCGTTCGCTGACTCCCGTTGAAAACATCGCTTGGGATGTCGGATATTCCGACGCGGCGGCATTTCGCAAACTTTTCCAAAAGCTGACCGGGCTGGGCCCGGCGGCCTACCGCCAACAATTCGGCATCGCCGGATGACAAGAGGGTCAAGGCGATGCCAGTTGTCGTCGCACAACGACTGAAACGGACACCGCCTTTGCGCTGCGGACTCTGTGTCAGAGAGAGCAGGACTTATACAAGTTCGGCCAATGCGATTTGAAACGCGTCGATGATCTTGTCCTTTGCCAGGCCCATCGACGCTTTGCGTTCCTCAGGCCCCAAGGCGAGCTTCTCTGCCAGCACGAACTTCTGATCCGTGATCCCGACGAAGCCGAGAAGCGCGCGCAGATGCGGTGCCTGGGCATCCATCGCGCTGGCCGGCCCATCGCTGTAAGATCCGCCACGGGTCAATACGACGACGGCGGATTTTCCGGTCAACAGACCCTCTGGGCCGGTTTCGGAATACCGAAACGTGACACCCGCGCGCAGCACATAGTCGAACCAGCTTTTCAGTGCCGACGGGATTCCAAAATTGTACATAGGCGCGCCGTGGGCACGAAGCCTTTGACCTGACGGCCGCTCTGCACGCCAAAAACCCGGCGTCTACCGGGGCTTTGCGACAAGCCGGAGCGTTCAGTGTTTCTGAGACGAGCGGGCGAGTTCGCGCGCAAGGTCGACAAAGACCTTGAAGGCCGCAGGCGGATTGCGACGGCTGGGATAGTAAAGACACAGCGGCGCGATTTTTGGCGTCCAGTCTTCAAGAAGTCGCACCACCCTTCCGGTCTCGATGTCATTGAGCACATCGGATTCCATGAAAAAGCCAATGCCCACCGAACTCAACACGGCCGTGCGCGCCAGACTGGCTTCGTCCAAAGTGACAGGGCCGCGCACATCTACCTGTAAAAGGTGATCGTGGTCTTTGAACTGCCAGCGAAACATCGCTCCATTTGGCAAACGTGTGCAGACACAAGCGTGTGCCAGAAGGTCGGACGGCACGCGGGGCTGATCGCGATTTGCGAGATAGGATGGTGTTGCGACCACCGCGTATCGCCGCGCAGGACCAAGAGGGATCGCAATCATATCCGTGGGGACGCGATGTTCGCTGCGCACCCCGAAGTCAAAGCCTTCGGCCACGATGTCGACGAAATTGCCTTCGGTCACCAGATCAATGTGAACTTCGGGAAACCGTCGCAGGAATTCGATGATCAAGGGTTCGATGATCTCGCGCGCGGCCGTTGCGAAGGCATTGATGCGCAATGTGCCCGACGGCGTCTCTTGTTCGGAGCGCACAGCGTCGAGGGCTTGATAGATGTCCTTCAGGGCAGGTGTCATCTGATCAACAAATCTGCGCCCCGCATCGGTGAGCGAGACACTGCGCGTCGTCCGATTGAAAAGTCGCACGCCCAGCTGCCCCTCCAGCTTGGCAATCGCATTGCTCAGAGCCGTGGTCGACAGTCCGAGGTCAAGCGCAGCGGCACGGAACGAGCCTCTGCGACTTATCGCAATCACTGCATCGAAATCTGTAAGATTGTAGCTGCCCATTGTCCTGAAAATCGAAATTCCTCATCCATATTTGTCCCTATTATCAGGATTCAATCAAGACCCTAAGGTGTAAGCACACAGAAACGGAGCAAGAAATGCAGTATTACCAAGCCTTCATCAGCGCCGAGCAAACCGCTCAGGCATACCGAATTCTCGATGCACTCATCGCCAAGCAACTTGTGTTTGGCGGTCCGGTGGTTGGCGGTCCCGCAAAGTTCTTGTGGAACTTCAGGGACAGCGATGTGCCGGCAAGCCTGCGAAAGTCCAAGCTCTATACCCTTGATCAGGATTATAAATACATCATCACCTACACACGTGAAGATCTTAAGGATGAGCTCATCGAGGTGGCTGAAGCAGCTTCGCTCGAAGAGGTCTGCATGATCTCCTTCCTGCCGATGGAGACCAACAGATCACTGCGTTTGTTGCTTGATGCATCCTTTGAGGGCCGCGACGCACATGCCCGGCCCGAAACCGTCGACGCGGTTGCTGCCCTGACCTTTGTGCCCAAGGCGCAAATCCCGACCCGCACCAAAAGCTCGGACGGCCCCGTTGGCGGCCGCCGCTGATCCCCTCAATTGAAAGGAGACACATCATGTCCATCGACCTCCCAACCCCGATCGCCGCATGTTTCGCCACGGACAAAAAAGGCAATGCACAGGCGATTTCCGAATGCTTCACGCAGGACGCCGTCGTCATGGATGAGGGCAATACATATACGGGCCGCGATGCCATCCGGCAATGGATGGCGAATGCGTCCACGCAATACACCTATACGGTCGAGCCCTTCTCCATCCATGAGGAGGGCGGGAAAACTGTCGTCAGCAGCCATCTCGTGGGAAACTTCCCCGGCAGCCCAGTGGATTTGCGTTACTTCTTTGTCCTTGAAGGGGACAGGATCGCCGAGCTGGAGATCATCGTATAACAACCTTCCTGAACCTGAAGGGGAAATGCGCCTCCCAGCGCGTGCCGACCTCATGGGCCTTATGGGACATGAGGGTGGCCACGCTGCCGGGAGGCCGTATTTTGGCTGTGTTGCCTTAGCCCAAAACGGATGTCACCGCTTTTGTCGTGGCATCGACCACCTTGTCGGCCTCTTCTTTCGTCAGGCAGAAAGGTGGGGCAAAGCCAAGGATGTCGCCTTGCGGCATTGCGCGTCCGATCACGCCTTCGGACAACAAGGCCGCGGCCAGCGCATACCCAACCTTATCCGCCGGATCAAAGAAGGTGCGCGTGTCGCGGTCTTTGACAAACTCCACCGCACAGAGCATTCCCTCGCCGCGAATGTCACCAACATGCGGGTGGTCGGCCAAAGCCGCCTGCATCGTGTCGTTGAGATATTTGCCAATGGTTCCGGCATTCTCAATCAGGTTCAAATCGTCAATCAGCTTGAGGTTGGCCACCCCTGCCGCCGCGCCAATCGGATGCGCTGAATAGGTCCAACCATGACCGATCGGGCCGTTTTCATCGGTGCCTTGCTCCAACACTTTCCACATTTTGTCCGACACGATGGAGCCGGACAGCGGCGCATAGGCGGAGGTCAACCCCTTGGCGATGGTGATCAGATCGGGTTTCATCCCGTAGTGGTCTGAGCCAAACATGGAACCCAAACGGCCAAAGCCCGTGACCACCTCATCCGCGACCAAAAGGATGTCGTGTTTGTTCAGAACCGCTTGGATCGCGTCCCAATAGCCCGCGGGCGGTGGAACAATCCCGCCCGTACCCAACACCGGCTCGCCGATAAAGGCCGCAATCGTGTCCGCGCCTTCGCGGGCGATCAGCTCTTCGAGCTTGGCGACGCAATCGGCGACAAACGCCGCCTCGCTCATGGCAAGATCGGCCCGGCGGAAATAATAGGGCGCTTCTGTATGCACGACACGGTCCAGCGGCAGGTCGAATTTCTTTTGAAACGCTTCAAGCCCGGTGAGAGAACCAGTCATCAATCCAGAGCCGTGATACCCGCGCCAACGCGAGATGATTTTCTTTTTCTCAGGGCGACCAAGGATGTTGTTGTAATACCAGATCAGCTTGATGTTGGTCTCATTGGCGTCTGAGCCGGATTGGCCGAAATAGACTTTCGACATGTGATCCGGCGCCCGGTCCAGCACCATTTTCGCCAGCCTGATAGAGGCTTCGGTGCCGTGGCCGACATAGGCGTGGTAATAGGCCAATTCGCGGGCCTGATCGGCAATCGCTTCGGCAATTTCCTGACGTCCGTAACCGACATTGACGCAGTAAAGCCCGGCAAAGGCATCCAATGTTTCCTTGCCGTCGCGGTCCACAATATGCACGCCCTTGGCGGTTTTGATCACCCGCGTCGGGGTTTCACCGCGCGCGTGTTGTGCCAAATGTGTGGAGGGGTGAAAGAAGTTTTCGCGGTCCCATTGGCCAAGTTGATCATTTGTCAGCATGTTCTTTCCTTTTCCGTTCAAGTCTTTGCATCCGTGCGCGCGGGGTCAGCCCCAATCGCGACAGACGTATTTCAGGTCCATAAACTCCTGCATCCCCATCCGCGCACCTTCGCGGCCCAGACCGGATTGTTTGACGCCGCCAAAGGGGATCGGCGCGCCGGTGACCTTGGTGCGATTGACCGCGACCATGCCGTATTGCAGCGCCCGTGAGAGGCGATAGATGCGTTTCGGGTCTTGCGAATGAACATAGGCGACAAGGCCATATTCGCTATCATTGGCCCGTGTGATGACCTCGTCTTCGGTGTCAAATGGCGTGATCGGCGCGACGGGGCCAAAGCTTTCCTCATGCATGATTTTGGCGTTGTCAGGCACGTCGGTCAGCACAGTGGCCGGATAGAACAACGGGCCAAGATCGGAAACCGCGCCACCACAGGCCAGTCGCGCGCCCTTGGCCAGCGCGTCGTCGACATGCGCCTGTTGTTTGGCCACAGCGCGGGCGTTCATCAACGGGCCGAGATCGGCGTCCTCCATGCCGGGCGCAAGGGTGAGCGCCTTGGCCGCCGCCACGAATTTCGCGCAAAACGTGGCATAGATCGGACGTTCGACATAAATCCGGTTCGCGCCCAGGCAATCCTGCCCAGAGGTGGCGAATTTGGCTTTGATCACCTCCGCCACAGCCCGGTCCAAATCGGCGCCTTTGAACACGATCACCGGCGCATGGCCGCCGAGTTCAAGCACCAATTTTTTCACGGTCTGCGCCGATTGGCGATACAAAAGCCGCCCCACTTCGGTAGACCCCGTAAACGACAGCGCCCGCACGCGGGTGTCTTTCGTCCATGGTTCCACCACGGTGGGCGCATCCCCGGTCACGACATTAAACACGCCCGCGGGCATGCCCGCGCGTTCGGCCAATTCCGCCAGTGCCAGCGCCGAATAGGGCGTCTCAGCCGAAGGGTGCGCCACGATGGTACAGCCCGCCGCCAAAGCCGCCGCCGCTTTGCGTGTGAGCATGGCGGAGGGGAAATTCCACGGCGTGATCAGGGCGACAACGCCCACGGGTTCCAGCCAAAGCTCCATCTCGGCGTCGGGCAAATGCGAGGTCACGCCTTCAACATTCGGACGCTTCGCCTCTTCGGCGTAATAGTCAATGAACGCCGCGGCATAGTCGATCTCGCCGCGCGCTTCCGACAGCGGCTTACCCTGTTCGAGCACCATGATCCGCGCGAGGTCCTCTTTGGCCGCGATCATCAGATCATGCCAGCGGCGCAGCACGGCGGCGCGGTCCTGTGGCAAACGTTGCGACCAGGCGGGAAAACTCGCCTGCGCGGCCTCCACGGCGGCGGTGGATTGTGCGGCGCTCAGTGCGGCGACATCGCCCAAATGCGCCCCCGTGGCCGGATCGGTCACGGCAAAACAGGCACCCGTTTCGCCGGAGGTCCATTTGCCATTCACATAGGAAAAGCCCCGCAAAAGACGTTTGTCGCCAATATCAGGGCGGGCAGAAATCGCAGTGTCACGCATGTTGGCCTCCTTATCCCCTGTCACTGTGATGGATCACGGCAGAGGGGGAGACCAAAGTGAGGGCCAATGCGCGATATTCGGACTGCCGGGGTGGGGCGTGCTAGTCCAAATGGTCTGTGAACAGCCCAAGCGGCGGAGCGCCACCGCCTTTGACCTGTTTGGTGACGATATAGGTAAAATAGCGCGCGATGCCGATGCGCGCGTCCAACAACGTGTCAATCAGCCGTTGATAGGCGTCGATGTCGCGGGTGACGATCTGTAACAGATAGTCAAACCCGCCGCCCAAGGCCCAACAGCCCAGAATTTCCTCATGCGATTGCACCGAAGCCTCAAAGGTCTGAAACGAGGCTTGGGTGTGATCGGCAAGTTCGGCGGCGACGAACACCGTCACGGTCGAACCCAATTTGCGCAGGTTGATTTCGGCATGATAGCCCTCGATCAGCCCGGCTTTTTCGAGCTTTTTCAACCGCTCCCATGCGGGCGTGGGCGACAGGCCAATGGCTTCGGCCAGACGTGCCTTTGACATCCGCCCCTCCCGAGACAGGGCGCGCAGAATGTCGAAATCACGGGCGTCCAGTTTGATCATGGGGCAAGGTTACGCGGAAATCACCGTGCCCGCATCCCCCAAACGGGTCGCGACATGGCTGGCGATGGCGGTGTCTTGTACGCCGGTTCCGGTCAGATCGCAGATCGTGATCTGACGCGGATCGGTGCGGCCCTGGGCGACTCCCGTGATGATCTGGCCCAACTCTGGCGGGGTTTGCCGCATCAGCCCTTGCGCGCGCGCCGCCCGCAATTCGCCCAGCACCTCGCATTGGCTGACCCGATCACAGACATAGAGACCGGCGGCGGCCAAGGCCTCTGGCGCGATCTCATTTTTGCCCGCCTGATCCGACCCCATAGCGGTGATGTGCAACCCGTCATGGAGCATATCGGCGGTGATCAAGGGCGTGGTCGCAGGGGTCGTGGTGACCACAAGCTGGCTTTGCGCCACAAGCGGTGCGATCTCGGTCATCACCGCCACCTCGGCACCGGTCATCGCGGCAATATCGGCGGCGCAGGCTTTGGCCTTTTCCACGTCACGCCCCCAAACCAAACAGCGTTTGAACGGGCGCACCAGATGAGCCGCCTGCATTTGCAACCGCGCTTGTACGCCAGTGCCGATCACCCCCGCCGTCTCGATCTTTGGTGCCAAATGCCGCGCCGCGACCGCGCCCGCCGCCGCCGTGCGAATGTCGGTGAGGTAGCCATTGTCCAAAAACACCGCCTGAACCAGCCCGGTTTTGGCCGAAAACAGGATCATCAAACCGTTGAGAGAGGGCAGGCCCAATTTGGGATTGTCGAAAAACCCCGGCGAGACTTTCAAGGCAAAGCCGTCCACTCCCGGCACATAGGCGGTTTTGACATCGACCTCGCCGTGATAGGCCGCAATCGCCATGGACAGCACCGGCGGCATCACAACCCCACCTTCGGCCAAGGCGCGAAAGCCGTTTTCGATCACATCAATGGTCTCAAGGTCAAGCGAGACAACCCCGCGCAATTGTGCTTCTGTAAGGATGCGGATGTCGGGGCGGGGGGAGTTGGCCTGTGTCTCAGTCGTCATAGGGCGTTCCTTTTACAATCACATCCCCAAGCCGCACGTCTTGGCCCGTCACAACACGAGTGAATTGCGCCATATCGACATTGCGTCCGGTGATCACGGTGCCCATCTGTGGGCTTGGCACGATTTTGCCCGCCATAAGGGCGGCGATGCCGACGACACAGGCCCCTTCGGCGACCAAACGGTCCTCGTAATAAAGCGCCTGCATGGCGGTATAAATCTCGTCTTCCGTGACCAAAACCACCTCATCCAAAAGAGTGCGGCAGAGCGGGAAGGTAAACCGGTTTGACAGCCCGATCCCGCCGCCCAGACTGTCGGCCAAAGAGGCGACCTCTTCGACCTCAACCGGGTGGCCCGCTGTGATCGAGGCGGCCATCGCCGCACCACGATCCATGCTGACGCCGATCAGGCGGATGTCCGGTTTGATCGCGCGGGCCGCAACTGCCATGCCTGCCGCCAAACCGCCGCCGGAGAGCGGGATCATCAACGTGTCGAGATCGGGGCGGGCGCGCAGCATTTCCAGTGCTATGGTGCCTTGCCCGGCGATCACATGCGGATCGTCAAAGGGCGGAATGTCGACCAACCCATCGTCACGCGCCAACCGCGTGGCATGGGTTTGGGCCTCGTCTTGCGAGCGGCCGTGGATGTGGACCTCTGCACCAAGCGCGCGGATGCCGTCGATTTTGGCCTGCGGCACAAGGTCGGACATACAGATCACGGCGCGCAGGCCCTTTTGCGCCGCCGCATAGGCCACGGCGCGACCGTGGTTGCCGGTGGAACAACAGGTCACGCCTCTGGCCCCATCCGGCACATGCGCCATCGCATTCACCGCCCCGCGCAGTTTGAACGCCCCCATCGGTTGGCAAATCTCAAGTTTGAGCCAGAGATCGCCCCCAAGCTTTTGCGACAGGTGCGAGGGCATAAGCGGCGTGCCGTCGGCCACGCCTTTGATCACCTCTTGCGCGGCCAAAACATCCGTTAAGGCCAGCATCAGCCCGCCTCTTTGACCGCGCTGAGGAATTGCTGCGTCCGCTCCCTTTGCGGGTTGCCAAACAGCGCGTCAGGCGCACCTTGTTCCTCGATTGAGCCGTCAAAAAAGAAACAAATGCGGTCGGAGATGTCTTTGGCAAAGCCCATTTGGTGGGTGACCATCAACATGGTGAGGTTGTGTTT
>AZIK01007776.1_pt1 | contig 12639 bp, 12 predicted proteins | sample 359131 | NCBI WGS metagenome assembly AZIK01 (sample SAMN02429715, study PRJNA222663) | marine sediment metagenome | biome: Sediment sample; isolation source: enrichment culture of sample MGS-ANC(AMM) from oil contaminated site at the... | place: Italy: Ancona | collected 2012-02-14 | depth 6 m m | reverse complement strand
CACCTGAATCTGCCTGTGGGGCCTGTCTCCCGGCGGGTAATCCGAGAAGTGCGCCACGCCCTGGCTGTCTATCCAGGTATAAACGTCTGCCTGAGCCGAAGTGATCAATACGAAAAACAAAACAAGACACGCCATAATCCTTGGCATACGGTTCCACTCCCTGTGGTTCGGTAGTTGTCCGAGGCAGTGTATCGAAAAAACGGCACTCCAGGGGCAGAAAAAAGGCCAGATGGCAATGCCTTCTGGCCTTTTTCCGGAGATCCCGATGCCTGTACTTACTGGTCGAGCAGCTCAATCCAGTGCTGCACTGGTACCGGAGACTTGGTCTCCAGGTGCATCTGGCAACCGATGTTGGCGGTTACGATTCGATCAGGGTTATCTATGGTCAGTGCCTTGAGCTTGTTGCCCAGCAGCTTCTGGCTCATCTCCGGCTGCGTTACCGAGTAGGTCCCGGCAGAGCCGCAGCAAAGGTGCTTGTCCCTGGTGGCCGCCAGGTTTACGCCGGCCTTCGTCAGCACCTGCTCAACCACGCCATTCTGCTGCATGGCGTGCTGCAGGGTACACGGACAGTGGAAGGCAACCTTGCCCGGGTTCTGGCTCAACTTGAGCTGTTCCAGATCCTGTTTCAGCAGAAAGGCACCAATATCGGTGCACAACTCGCTGACTTTCTGGGCTTTGGCGGCATAGACCGGATCGTCTTTCAGCAGGTGGCCGTAGTCCTGGACCATGGCGCCACAGCCGGACGCGGTCATGATGATGGCTTCGGCACCCGCTTCGATAGCCGGCCACCAGGCATCAATGTTCTGACGCATTCTTTCCAGGCCTTTTTCATGCTCGGAAAGGTGATAGTTTACAGCGCCACAGCAACCAGCCTCCGGGGCTTCCACCATGGTGATACCCAGCCGATCCAGCACCCTCGCGGCAGATGCATTGGTGTTGGGCGTGGCCGAGGGCTGCACGCAGCCCGCCAGCGCCAGCACGATCCGGCTGTGACTGGCCGCAGGCCATGGACTTGCCTGTTTTCTGGGCGGCACCTTGGTGCGCAGCTTCTCAGGCAGCACCGGACGGAACACCTGCCCCAGACGCAGCAATAAACCGAACAACTGGCGATTCGGAATCACCCGGGCCAGGGCCCAGCGAAGCCACTTGTCTTTCGGATCCCGGGGCATCTCCTTTTCCATCAGACCACGGCTGATGTCCACCAGGCGGCCATACTGAACCCCGGAGGGACAGGTGGTCTCGCAGCTGCGGCAGGTCAGGCAGCGGTCCAGATGCTCCCGGGTTTTCTCGGTGACTTCCGCCCCCTCCAGGAACATTTTCATCAGATAGATCCGGCCCCGTGGACCGTCCCGCTCGTCGTTCAGTTCCTGATAGGTCGGGCAGGTTGCTGTACAGAATCCACAATGCACACAGGCCCGCAGGATGGATTCGGCTTCCTGGCCTTCCTTGGTGTTGGCAAATTGTTGAACCAGATTCGTTTGCATAATTACAACCAGCTGTATAAACGTCCGGGATTGAAGATGTTATCCGGATCAAAGGCGTTCTTGATTCGGCGTTGAATACCTTTCAAGGCCTCCGGCTGATGGTGCATGACCTCACCAGTACGGTCGCCACCGCGAAACAGGCTGACCTGGCCTCCGGCAGCGCGTGCGGCGGTCTCCAGATCACTGAGCTCACCGGCGCCCCGGAACCAGCGCTGAGAACCGGCCCAGTCGATAAACCAGTTGCCTTCCAGCGCCGGCGTTGCAGCAGTCGAGCCGACCGAGAAGCGCCACAGAGGCACGTCATTGCCGGCGAAAAATTCATGCTGCATGTCCTGCACCTGTTGCCAGAACTGGTCGCCCTGTTCCATCACCTCACCCGACCATTTCTCGGCCGTAGCTTCGACCCCGGATTTTGCTCCGGAGAGGCGCAGGTAAACCTTGCCATCCACCCAGCAGGCGGCGGTGATCGGTTTGGGCTCGGCCGCGCGGCTGTTCATATAATGAATCACCTCGTCCATGCCCATTTCCTGAACCAGAGTCAGTGAAGCGGCTGGTTTCGGCATGACTTTCATACTGATCTCGGTAATCACACCCAGGGTGCCGAGGGCGCCAGCCTGGAGACGGGATACGTCATAGCCGGCCACGTTCTTCATTACCTGGCCGCCAAAGCGAAGGTGTTCACCTTTGCCATTCAGCAGTCGGATACCGAGAACCTGGTCCCGCACCGAGCCCGCCCATGGACGGCCCGGACCGGAAAGGTTGCAGGCCAGGGTACCGCCGATGGTGGAGGCGGCGCCAAAATGAGGTGGTTCGAAATGAAGACACTGCCCCTGCTCTGCCAGGGTTGCCTCGATTTCATTCAGCGGCGTGCCGGCACGGACGGTCAGTACCAGCTCCACCGGATGGTAATCCACAATACCTGTGTGCTCGGCCACACTGAGAGTTCCGGCATCAGGGTCGGATTCACGGCCCATGAAAGCCTTGGTTCCACCACCGACGATATTAAGTTTGTGCCCGCTGTCGCGGGCCTGGAGCACCTGCTCCTTCAATTGTTGAAAATTATCAGCCATGGGCGGCTACCGTATGGTCGTGCGTGTGTTGTTTGTGTTCAAGGGAGCGGTATTCCTGGCAAAAACGCAGGGCAGGTACACCCTTGCCCGGGTTCAGGATACCGGCGGGATCAAACGCGGCCTTCACGTCATGGAACTGCTGCAATTCCTCGTCGTTGAACTGCACCGCCATCTGGCGGATTTTCTCGACACCAACGCCGTGCTCACCAGTGATACAGCCACCGACCTCGACGCACATTTCCAGGATTCGTGCCCCAAACGCTTCGGTGCGCTCGAATTCGCCCGGTACGTTGGCATCAAACAGGATTAACGGGTGCAGATTACCGTCACCGGCGTGGAAGACATTGGCGACGCGCAGACCAAATTCCTCGGACATCTTCTCCATTTCCGTCAGAACATTGGCAATCTCACGGCGCGGAATAGTGCCGTCCATGCAGTAGTAGTCCGGAGATATCCGACCCACTGCCGGGAAAGCAGATTTGCGGCCTTTCCACAGCAGAGCGCGTTCCTCTTCGCTCTGAGAGGTGCGAACAGAGGTGGCGCCAAGCTTCCGGAATACTTCCTCCGCCTCGGCAATGTGCTCGTGGACTTCCTCCTCAGTGCCATCCACTTCACACAACAGCAATGCCCTGGCATCCCGTGGGTAGCCGGCCTGGGCGAAATCATCCGCCGCGACAATGGCGTGGCCATCCATCATTTCCAGGCCGCCGGGGATGATGCCATGGGCAATGATTCCACCCACGGCGTCACCACCTTTCTGGACGTCATCAAACCCGGCCATGACAACCTGAGCCACTTCCGGCTTCGGCAGCAGCTTCACTTTGACTTCCGTCACCACACCAAGCAGACCTTCGGAGCCGGTCATCAGCGCCAGCAGGTCCATGCCACAACTATCGAGGCCATCACTGCCCACCGTCACCACATCACCCTCAGCGGTCACCATTTCCACGCTGAGAATGTTGTGAACGGTCAACCCGTACTTGAGGCAGTGCACACCGCCCGAGTTCTCTGCCACATTGCCACCAATGGTGCAGGCAATCTGGGACGAGGGGTCCGGACCGTAATACAGACCATACTGGGCCGCTTCCTCGCTGATGGCGAGGTTACGAACGCCAGGCTGGAGCCGGGCCGTTCGTGCCAGCGGGTCAATTTCAACGATGCGATTGAACTTGGCCAGCGACAGCACCACGCCCTCCTTGTTGGGCATGGCGCCGGCACTGAGCCCGGTTCCGGCACCACGGGCCACCACAGGTACCGCATTCTCATTGCAGATGCGCATTACCCGCTGCACCTGTTCAACGGTCTCTGGCAATACCACCAGCAACGGCATCTCGCAATACATGGACATGCCGTCGCATTCGTAGGGCTTCATGGTTTCGTCATCGGTGATGACGTAGTCCGGATCGATAAACGCCCGGAACTGTTCCGCCAACTCGGCTTTGCTGACTTTCGGCTTGGTAGTCATAGCATTCTCTGGGTGTGAATTACGTCAGTGTGACAGTCATCAACCGCGTTTTGTTTCAAAGTGGTCGATGCCGGCCTGGGCGCAGTCCATGTCCTGCTGGGGCGTACCGGAACTGAGTCCGATACCGCCCACTACCTCGCCGTCAACGATCACCGGCAGGCCGCCGCCTACCGAGCTGATGCGCCCGCCCACTTCGGTATGGATACCAAACGCCAGGCTACCGGGCGTGTTTACCTTGTTGTAATCGTGGGTGGCTTTCTTGGCCGCCGCTGCGGTGAAGGCTTTGTCCTGAGCGATGGTGACACTGGTGATCTTGCCACCGTCCATACGCTCGAAGGCCACCAGGTTGCCGGACTCATCCACTATCGCGATGCACATGGGCACACCAATCTCACGAGCCTTTGCAGCAGCGCCTTCGATGAGGATCCGTGCATCCGCAAGATCCAGTCGTTTGATCGTCAACATAAAGCATTTCTCCTTGATTTGATTAGCCGTAAACCAGTCCCGGCAGCCAGGTTACGATACCGGGGATCAGGATACACATGAACAGTCCGAATGCCTGGATCGCCAGGAACACCAGGGACGACTTGAAGATGGTACCCATGGAAATTTCCGGTGGGCAAACGCCACGGATGTAGAACAGGGCGTAGCCAAACGGAGGGCTCAGGAACGACATCTGCATATTCACCAGATAAAGCACACCGAACCAGAGCACCACATCGTCACCGGAAACCGGCGGGAAGCCGAACAGGCCCGGAAACTCCAGAGCCTTCACGATCGGAATGAAGATGGGCACCGCCAGCAGCAGGATACCAACCCAGTCGAGGAACATCCCCAGGATGACCAGCAGCACCATCAGCAGCAACAGAATGCCATAAGCCGACATACCCGTCCCCAGGATGGCGTCCGTCACAAACTGCTGCCCGCCCTGCAGGATATAGAAGCCGACAAATACGGACGCACCGAACATAATCCACAGAACCATTGCCGACGCTTTGGCCGTGGTCACGGACGCTTCGCGAAGGCCTGCGATCGAAAATTTCTTATGCATCATTGCAACGATGATGGCACCGAAGGAGCCAATACCCGCCGCTTCAACCGGCGTTGCAATACCACCGAAAAGCAGACCGAGAACCAGGCCAACCAGCGCAAGAGGTGCGATCAGATTGCCCAGAAGCTTGAACTTCTCTCCCAGACTGATGCGGTCCTCCACAGGAATTGGCGGGCCCAGTTTGGGGTTCAGCCAGCTGCGAGCCAGCACATAGGTCAGGTAGAGACCGGACAGCATAAGCCCCGGCAAAAGGGAGCCAAGGTACAACTCGCCCACCGACTGCTGCGCAACCACTGCGTAGAGAATGGCCAGAATCGACGGCGGGATGAGGATACCCAGGGTTCCACCTGCCATGATCGAGCCAATCGCGATCTTGTGGTCATAGTGCCTTTTCAGCATGGCCGGCAGGGCGATAATACCCATGGTCACTACCGCGGCACCGATAACCCCTACCATTGCGGCAAGAATGGTCGAAGCAACAATCGTTGCAGCCGCAAGACCGCCACTGATGCCGCCCATCCACTTGTAAACCACGCTGAACATTTCTTCGATCAGGCCGGCACGCTCAAGCATCGACGCCATGAAGATGAAAAGAGGAATCGCCGCGATGTCCGGGTTGGCCATCAGCGGGAAAATCCGGCCAGGTACGATGTTCAGCATCATCGCATCACCTACCAGATAGATGAACATGACACCCAGACCACCGGTAACGAAAGCCAGAGGCAGGCCCATCATCAGAGCCACGGCCAGGGAGCCGAACATCAGATACGTCAGCGGCCCGATTTCCACGCCGGACAGACTACCTGAAAGCTTGAAAAGGAATCTCTCGTCACTCCATGGGTCGTAGAACAGAATGTTGATCAACTCAACACAGATGACGAACGCCAGACCCACGGTGGCGATGATCATTAACCATGTACCCAGTTTCCCGGCCATGCCGCTGCTGGGGGCTGCAGTTGTTGTACTCATGATGTGCGCTCCTGGCCGAGACGGATAAACAGTACGATGTCTTTAAGCAGCTTCGAGAAGCCGGCGAGCAACAGAAGTATTGCGCCCACAAACATCACGCCTTTCACGGGGTAGTATTGGATCCCCCATGTCTCGACCGTGGTCTCTTGCATCATCATTGAGTCGTTGAAGAAGGTCCACGATGTGCTGGCCAGTACAGCCGCGAAAATAAAGAAGAACATGGAAGTGAAGATATCCATGCCCACACGCCCGCGGATCGGCAGGAAGTTGTATACAACGTCCACCCGAACGTGAGCGCCGTGCAACAGCGCAAAGGCGCCGGCGAGAATGTATTGCATCCCGAAAATCAGGAAGCTGGCTTCGTGTACCCAGATTGTTGGCATATTGAAGAGGTAGCGCATGACCACTTCAAAGAAATAGAACAGCACTGCGTTGATGGTCCAGAACGCAACGAAAAGACCTGATTTCTCACACATCCAGTCAACGATTTTCGTAAACCAGTTACCTTCATACTCAAAGTGTGCGAGTGGATCATCCTCTTCGGACTGTAATTCGGAAACCGTTTTCTCTGGCTCAGCGTTGTCTCCGCCATGCTTACTGCTCCACTTGTCCCAAGCCATCATGAGCAGTGGCATAACGGCCAGCCAGCCCCAATAGAACCAGTGCGGCATGACAAAGCCAAATGCACTCAGATCAGACATGTTGTTACCACCCAGATCAAAGAGCGGGGAAGGGAGGGTTAATCCTTTTTTGGCTAACCCTGCCTTCCCCGATCATCGTTTTTGTTTCAGTTTTAGAACTTAGAGGCCTTTGATGTCGTCTTCGGTAATGTAACCGACCGTGTCGTTCATCATGTACTCAAGCTGGATATCGAGGATGGCACGAGCGTCCTCGTTCTTGCTCGCCCAGTTGAACCAGATGGGAATGGCTGTTTTCCGGAAGGTCGCCAGATCTTCCTGGCTCAGACGGGTAACCACGTCACCGTCTTCCCGGAACTTCTTCATTGCCTCGATGTTGCGTTCCTGGATCGCCAGATAGTGCTTCTGAGAGTAGATGCGCACTTCATCTTCAACCAGTTGCTGAAGCTCGGGCGATATCGAATTCCAGGCACGCAGACTGACGGTCAGATCCATCAGGTCGACCGGCTGGTAGATGGACATTACGCCAGGAGGCCCAAAGATGATGTAGTCGGTCACCTGAGAGAAGCCCAGCTCGTAGTTGACCGCAGGACCTACGTAGTCCGCAGCATCAATGGTGCCCTTCTCGAGGGCCGGGAAGATATCCGAACCCGGCAGACTGACGGTAGACACGCCAAATTGCTGGAACACCTCGGCAACCATGCCGCCCGGGACACGAATCTTCATGCCCTTGAGATCTTCAAGGCTGTTTACCGGCTTCTTGGAGTGGATAATGTTGGCGTCATGCTGGATCGGGCCAACGTAGAACAGGCCAAACTTTTTGTAGATTTCCCGGGTCTTTTCCAGCATGCCCATGGAGTAGAACATGGTGTCCCAGTGATGGGGCTGATCCGGACCTGCGGGATAGGATGAAAGGAATACAGAGGCAGGAATCTTTCCTGACCAGTACAGGGTGAACGGGTTCATGCCCTGCAGAACGCCGTTGCGGACGGCATCGAAGAGCGCGTTGTTGTCGGCGGCAACCGCTTTGGCCGGGAAGCACTGGAACTTCAGTTCACCACCAGACTTGGATTCAATACTCTTACACCACTCCTCGAACAGCGTATAACCTACGGTGCCCGCGTCCCAGGTGGACTGGATCTTCCAGGTGGTTGCTGCCTGGGCCTGGGTGGCACCCATCAACATCGCGCCGGCAAATGCTGCGCCCAGGGCGGCTGTTTTGAGAAAGCTCCTGCGAGGTGGGGTCTCGTCGATATCACGTTTATTCCGGATGTTATTGTTCGAATTCATCGAAACGTCTCCGTTGGCTTTATTTTTTTAACGTCGTCACAACGCCGGCCATTGCCGGCATTGGAATGATATTCGTAGCGAATCCGGTTTTAGTCCAGCGCAGAGAGCACTGGTCTGACCAGTTTTGTGGCAATTAAAAATGGACGAAACACCCTCAATCAGCCATATTTAACGGGCTCGGAGGCTCCTCGGACGGCAACAGAGCAAGCAGCAATAAAAAGCAATCACTGGTCCGACCAGAGCGTAGATACAGGCATCCAAATGGCTATCTCCCAGGAAATTTCATACCGACTGGAACGCCTTATACTTGATGGCGGGCTCGCTCCAGAGCAGAAAATACCTTCCGAGCGTCAACTAGCCACGAGGCTGGGCGTTTCCCGTGCGGTAATTCGGGAAGCCCTGCACGAACTCCAGGGTCGAGGCGTTATCGAAACCCGCCACGGCAAGGGGTCATTTGTGGCCAGCATGGTCCCCGGGGCGAAGGACCTTGAGGAACAGAGCCCCCTGATGCATCTTTTCGAGGGTCACCCACGAACACTCTTCGATCTGCTCGAAGTACGGGAGCAGCTGGAGGGCCAGGCCGCATTCCTTGCAGCACAACGCGCAACCCAACTGGACCGGCACCGGATCACCAAGGCCTTCCGGGCCCTGGAAGACACCGACCCGCTTACAAATGCCCGGCTGGACCACGGCTTTCACCTTGCCATTGTGGAGGCATCCCATAATCCGGTTTTGGTCCATGTCCTCAGCAGCCTGAAGAATATGATGCTGTTGACCGTTCAGGCCTCGGTTGCCAACCTGAACCCGAGAGAAGAAATGCGTAACAAGATTGTCCGGCAACACCGGCAACTTTACGAAGCCGTGATGGCGGAAAAACCTGCCATTGCCCAGAAAGTCGCCATGGCCCACGTGCGCTTTGTCAGTGACGCCATGAGAGATATGGAAAAGGATGGCGGCACACTGATCAGGCTACCTGTCAATCAGGAGATGCTGGCCGAATGCTCCCGGGCCACCACCTGACCCGGGTAAAAAGCTTGCATCACACACCCGTTCGACCACAATGAGATGCAGCGAACGGCAGTGAATTTCGGCAAAATGCTCTCTATAAGGGATTGATTTCCGCATCCACAGCCAGTAAAACATGCGCCTTTGAATTACAGCCCCAGGAGTCACCCATGGCGGACCAAGCGCCTTTGATCTGCAGGGACATTCACAAGACCTTTGACCAGCTTCAGGTGCTCAAGGGTATTTCACTGGAAACCCGCAAGGGCGATGTGGTTTCCCTGATCGGCAGCTCCGGCTCCGGCAAGAGTACCTTCCTGCGTTGCATAAACCTGCTGGAAACGCCCACCTCCGGCGACATTATCGTGCATGGCGACCCAATCCGGTTCACAACCAACCGCAGGGGCGAGCGCATACCGGCGGATAACAAGCAGGTTGAGCTGATCCGGGCAAAACTTTCCATGGTTTTCCAGAGCTTCAACCTCTGGTCCCATATGACTGTGCTCGAAAATATCATTGAAGCACCAATCCACGTTCTGAAGGTTCCGAAGAAGGAAGCCATCGAACGCGCGGAAGCCTATCTCAACAAAGTCGGCATCTACGAGCGCAAGGACTACTACCCGGCCCAGATGTCTGGCGGCCAGCAGCAGCGGGCAGCTATTGCCAGGGCACTGGCCATGGAACCGGAAGTCATGCTTTTTGACGAACCCACCTCTGCCCTCGATCCCGAGCTCGTGGGTGAAGTGCTGAAAGTCATGCAAAGCCTGGCCGAGGAAGGCCGGACCATGATCGTGGTCACCCACGAGATGGCATTTGCAAGGGATGTGTCGAGTCAGGTCCTGTTTTTGCATCAGGGCGTGATCGAGGAACAGGGTACACCGGAGAAAGTGTTTGATCATCCGGACTCGGAACGCATGAAGCAGTTCCTGGCTCCAAACTTCTGACACTCGGTGCTATCTTGAACCGGTGAGGAAATAAGATGTCGGAACCAAAAACTTCCGACAAAAATAAAGCCCAAAAGGCAAACCACTGGAGAAGTGACACATGAAAAGAATGATTTTTGCAGCTAGCTGCGCACTCGCCCTTATTGCTGGTGGCGCCCAGGCCCAGGAACGTGATCTGCGCATCGCGTTCGACGTGCCCTACGAGCCGTTTGAATACAAGGATGAGAACGGTGAACTGACCGGTTTCGAAGTGGAACTGGCAGAAGCAATGTGCGAAGAAATGAACGCCAACTGCGAATTCGTTATCCAGGCATGGGACGGCATGATTCCGGGCCTGCTGGCACGCAAGTTCGATCTGATCATGTCTTCCATGTCTATCACACCTGAGCGTGCGGAACGGGTTCTGTTCTCAGAGCCGTACTACAACACTCCGGGTGGCTGGTTCGGTCCTGACAGCTTCAACACCGACGTAACCGACATGACCGCAATGGAAGGCATGACCGTGGGCGTTCAGCGTGGCACCACCATGGATACCTACGTTACTGAAAACATGGGTGGCATTGTGACCATCAAGCGTTACACCACTGCCGACGACATGGTTCTGGATCTTGAAGGCCAGCGCCTGGATGTTGTGTTCGTAGACTATCCGGTTGGCGAACAGACCGTACTCACCAAAGATGGCTTCAAGGAAGTTGGCGAGCAGGTCAAACTGGGTGATGGCGTAGGCGTTGCCATGCGCAAGCGTGACGCTGACCTTGCCGAAGAAGTGAATGCTGCCCTTAGTACGCTTAAGGAAGATGGTACCTACGACACCATCATGCAGAAGTATTTCGCTTACGACATCAAGATGTAAATCTGCCGAGGGGTGGCCCGCCGGGGCCGCCCCTGCTTACCGGACTATCCCATGCTTGATCTGAAAGGCTATGGCCCGGCCCTGATGGAAGGGGCAATAGTCACCATTGAACTGGCGTTCCTGTCTCTTGCTCTCTCGGTTGCCCTGGGACTGATTGGCGCATCTGCCAAACTGTCACAAAACCGGGTGGCCAAAGGTATTGCCACCACCTACACCACCCTGATTCGTGGCGTGCCCGACCTGGTCATGATGTTGCTGTTCTATTATGGCGGCCAGGTTGCAGTGAACATGCTCTCGGATTACATCTGGGAAGCCTACGAAATCGACTTCTTTTTTCAGTTCGACCCGTTCATCTCTGGCGTGGTAACGATCGGGCTGATTTTCGGCGCCTATATGAGCGAAACGTTCCGGGGAGCCTTCCTTGCCGTGGAAAAAGGCCAGATCGAGGCTGCCCGGGCCTATGGATTTACCCGTTTCCATACCTTTCGCAGAATCATGCTGCCGCAGATGATGCGCCATGCCCTGCCCGGCCTGGGCAACAACTGGCAGGTACTTCTGAAGACGACCGCTCTGGTGTCGATCATCGGGCTGACAGACATGGTTCGTGTGGCCGAGGAAGCTGCCAAGGCGGAGCGCATGCCGTTCCACTTCTTCATCCCGGTGGCATTTGTGTATCTGGCCCTGACGGCCGGGTCTGAGCTATTCATCAAGTGGCTCGATAAACGGGCCAATGTCGGCGTGGTTCAGGGGAGTTGACGGATGCCTGATTTCATTGCCGAGTGGCTGAACCAGAACGACATCTTTACCGCCATGACCATCATGGAATACTGGGATGGCATGGTCACTACTGTGCATCTGGTGTTCCTGTCCCTGGTTATCGGTTTGCTGGTGGCGGTTCCGCTGGCTATCCTCCGGACGGTTCGCAATCCATTCGTGTCCGGCCCGGTATGGCTGTACACCTATCTGTTCCGCGGCACACCGCTGCTGATACAGCTCTATATCATCTACTACGGGCTGGCCCAGATTGAGGGCATACAGGAAACCTTCTGGTGGGAAATTTTCCGTGAGCCTTTTTACCCGGCCCTGCTGGCGTTCACCCTGAACACGGCGGCCTATACCACGGAGATTATCCGGGGTGCAATTGTGTCGACGCCCCATGGTGAAATTGAAGCGGCCAAGGCCTATGGCATGAACTGGTTCATGCGCATGCGGCGGATTGTGCTGCCAAGTGCCGCGCGGCGGGCGGTTCAGGCTTACTCCAACGAAGTGATCTTCATGCTGCATGCCAGTGCCATTGCCAGTGTGGTGACCATCGTGGATCTGACCGGGGCGGCCCGAAACATTTACTCCCGGTTCTATGCACCGTTTGATGCGTTTATCTTTGTGGCGCTTTGCTATATGGCCCTGACCTTTATTCTGGTGTTCGCGTTCCGCAAGCTCGAAACTTATCTGCTGAAGCACCAGCGGCCTGTGAACAGCTGAGCCCATTGATTGCGGTTTGGTGCCGGGTCGGCTGGCGGATGTCTTCCCGGGAGACGCTACGGGCACGTCCATGTGCGCTTGACTGAGGCCATCCATGGCCTCAGACACTCCCGGGAAGACACCCGCCAGCCGCCCTCAAACTTTTCCGTGGAGTCCCCATGACCGTTAGTGCGGATCTATTCGGCAATTCCCCTGATTGGCTATCCCATACCCTGGATAACGCCAGCGCAGACCTCCCGGAGGTGAAAACCCTCCTCCCCGATAGCACCCGTATCAGCCGAAAGGCCGTGGGCGTTCTGGACATTGTGCCTCCTGCAGGCCGCAGCAACCCGAATGCCGAGGCAATGATTGTTTCAGCGGGTGTTCATGGGAACGAGACCGCGCCGATTGA
>AZIK01006041.1_pt1 | contig 12984 bp, 9 predicted proteins | sample 359131 | NCBI WGS metagenome assembly AZIK01 (sample SAMN02429715, study PRJNA222663) | marine sediment metagenome | biome: Sediment sample; isolation source: enrichment culture of sample MGS-ANC(AMM) from oil contaminated site at the... | place: Italy: Ancona | collected 2012-02-14 | depth 6 m m | reverse complement strand
AGCGGTATTCCTGGGTTTGACGGCGGCGGCTGGCGTCCAGGGTTAGGGCAGTGTTGCCGGCCATGCCAATACGTATGCCAGGCATCAGCCAGTAACTTTCCTGTTCGGCCTCATCGTTGGGGGTATCGGCGCCTTGCGGGTCATTGTTGAATGCTCGTGGATCGCGGCCACCGGGTAGGTCCAGGGATTGTGTCTCGCCGTTGGCAGTGAAATACGCTTCAAAGCGGTCTTGATGGTAACGCAGATCGGCGAAGGCGCTGTCGTTGCGCAGGGCGTTGTTGTCCCGATAGCTGTCGCTGTCCTGCGTGCTCAGGGCCACGGCTCCACTCACGTTGTCATGGCTGCCGGTGGCATAAACATTTCCGCCCACGTTGCTGTAACTGCCGCTGTGGATTTCCACCCCGGCACTATTGCGGTAGTGGCGGCGGGTAACAATGTTAACCACCCCGCCTACAGCGCCGTTGCCGTACAGGGCGGCTCCGGCCCCAGGCAACACTTCGATGCGCTCAATGGCCGCAAGGGGGAGGCCGGTTAGTTGCGGCGGGGCTTGATCGATGTTGGATAGCCGACGACCGTTTAACAGAATCAGGGTGTTTTGGTTACCAGTGGCGCCGAAACCGAGCAGGTCTACACTGGTTCTGCTGCCGTTGATGCCATACAGGCGGCTGCTTTGCAGACCGCCAACGCTGTCCAGCACTTCCGCAAGGTTTGTTGCCGGTAGGCTGTCGATGGCTTCTCGGTCGATCACCACGGTGCCGGTGGGGAGTTCACCCGCCAAGCTGTTGTTGCTGGCGCCACTGACCTTTACGGTGCCCAGAGCATGGCGGCCGGGAGCGGTGTCCGATGTGCTGTCGGCTTCGTTGGCGATACCCGCAAGCGGGACAGTTAATAGCAAGCTGGCAGCTGCGGGTATAAAAAGCGCGCGTTGGTGAATAGAGCAGCGAGTGAACATTTATCCTCCGAACAATGAGACCTTCTCGCAGGGGAGCTTACCAGAGGTTGGCGCTCAGCAGGCTGTTGAAAAGCCCTTTGCACACTTGGCGCGTCCTGAAGACGGGGAGCGTGTGTGTTGCATCGCGCGTTGTGCCCTGAAGAAGTATAGATTGTGAGTCAATCTGAATGGCTGAGCATGCACATGCAAAGGGCTTTGCAATCGTCCGCTAGGGCGTGGATGTGAGCGCCTCAACTAGCCGGCGATGGCTGGGCAGGTCCATGCCCTGGTTTTTCGCTTGGCAGAGTAACCAGCCATTGATGGCCTCGATTTCCGTCGTGGCACCTCGTTGGTAATCTGCGCGCATGGAAGAGGTGTTGTCGGCTGTATCGCGGATCACCTCTAGCACGGCCGTGAATGAATCCCCAGGCCACTGCGAGTCTAGTATTGCCAGCAGGGCGTCGGCTTCGCTGCACAGGGTTCGGGCTTGGTCTAGCAGGGCGGGGTCGTTCATGAGTGCGCCGTTAGGTATATCGTAAAAGGCGGTGAGCGGATTGATCACCGCGTTAGCCACCAGTTTCCTCCATTGAACTAGGCGTATGTCCGCTTCCCAGTGCAGGTTGGGCCAGTGAATTTGAAGGCCTTCAAACCATTCAGGTGGTTGCGCAGTGCCGCCGATCCATGTGACATTTTCCGCCACGATGGTGTGCTGTGGCGATTGCCCTTTTACTGCACTGGTGGTAATTGCTTCCAGCATGACGGAGCCTGAAGGGAGCCGACCATCCAGCGCGCCTACCCCATTTTGGAAGCGCAGCACCTGTGTCTCGTTGTTGAGATGGCCTTTCACCCTCTGTAACGCCGAGTCCGTGTACGGTGTTTTACTGGCTACCAGCACATGTTTAATGGCGGGGGGCAGCTCGGCTGGGCTGACGCAGGGCAGGGTGAGCGACATGCGTTGATTAGCAAAGATAAGCTGCTTTTGCAGTGGTAATCGCGGGCTATTGGTGACCACGCTGACGGTATGCCCGGCACGGGTCAGATACCAAGCCGCTAGTGTGCCCATGTTGCCGGCACCGAGCAGATACCAGTGGGGAAGAGGTTCAGTCATGGAGAAATAGTAAGCCCTGTAGTGAAGGAAAAGGAGATTTTTCTCTGTGTCTAGCAAACGTGTTGCCCCGTACTGTAAGGGTAAACCGCTGATGGTTTCTAATGCGAAGCAAGCCGTAAGCTATTTGCGCTGGCCGCGATATGCTTTTCCGCCAGCGCCGCTTCAGTTCCAGGCGGGCCTGGTCGAGCATTATCTTCGGGTTTTTGATGCCTGTTGAGACGGCCATGGTGATGCTGGGGCTAATGGATGATCAGCGTAAAGTGATCTTTACTGCAGGCGACAGAGCAGCCCCATGGGCCGCAGGGTATCCTGGTGATTGCCGAGTCTTTTTATGGTGGGGTTAGTCCTTAAAGGCGCTATGTCGCTGGATCAGATAGATCAGGCCTAGCACTGGCACGCCCATCAGGCTGGCCAGTAGGAAAAAGCCCGGGTAGCCCAAATTGTCCACCATGCTGCCGGAATACCCGCCAATGGTTTTCGGTAACAAGGTCATCAATGAGCTGAAGATAGCGTACTGCACGGCAGTGAAGGACACATTTGTGAGCTGGGACAGGAAGGCCACAAAGGCGGCACTGGCCAGGCCCGCGGTTAGGTTGTCGGCGGAGATCACCGCATAGAGAATGCGGATATCGTGGCCTGCATAAGCCAGCCACAGAAACAGCAGGTTGGTGGCTACGGTGAGAAAGGCGCCGAGGTAAAGTACCCGAATGACACCGTGACGCATGGCCAGCAGGCCGCCCAGAAAACCACCGGCGATAGTCATGAACAAACCAAACGTTTTTACCACCCCGGCAATTTCGGTTTTGGTGAAACCCATGTCTTCAAAGAAGACGTTGGAAATAACGCCAAGGACAATATCGGAAACGCGATAAAACCCTACGAAAACCAGCAGCAACAGCGCCAAGCGTTTGCCATAACGCTGGAAAAAATCCTTCACTGGGTCGAGGTAACTTTCTTGCACCAGTTGTTTGTCATATAGCGGGGTTAGGGAGAGTGTCTTGAGTAATGCGGCCACCAGAGTGATTGCCAGAGCCAACCTAAGGGTTTCCACCACCAGGCCGGATAAGGCGCCGTTGTTCATCGCGTCAGTCAGCGTTTGCCGCAGTGCGGAGGCCGCTCCAGCGGTGAGCACGTACACCGTCACGAAGGCGGCGATGCCCGCCACAAACAGGGTTAAGAACTTGAGGTATTGGCGGCTGCTGTAGTGTGCGTTTGAAGGTCTGGGATTGGCCGGCTCACGAATGATCAGGGTAGTGATGACACCGACCAGCATGGTTAGCGCCATGAGGGCATAGGTGTTTTGCCAGGCGGCATAGCGGTAAGACTCACTGGTGGAGCCGAGCCAGCTGGCCAACACCAGTGAGCCGGCTCCGGAGGTGAGCATGCCGATGCGGTAGCCGGCGATATAGGACGAAGACATCATCGCCTGCAATTCCGCTCCGGCAGATTCAATCCGGTAAGCATCGATCACCACATCCTGGGTAGCGGCGGTGAAGCCCAGCAGCACTACCGCAAAGGCCATCAAATTCAGGGCGCCAGGTTGGGTTGGGTCGACCAGGGAAATGCTGAAAATAGCAGCGGCAACGGCCAGTTGTGCCACCAGCAACCAGGCCCGCCGTCGGCCTAGCCAGCGCGTAAGGGCTGGCACAGGCAAGCGGTCAATCAGTGGTGCCCAGAGAAACTTAAATGAATACGCCAGCGCTGCCCAGCTGAAGTAGGTGACAGTGGAACGGTCGATGCCGGCTTCGCGTAGCCATAGTGATAGCGAGGAAAAAATCAGTAGCAGAGGAATACCCGCTGAAAAACCATAAAAGAACATGGTCGCCACACGGGGGTGCAGGAAGGCCTTTAGGGATTGCTGCCAGCTAGAAGATTGTGAGGGCATAGGGCTCTTAGCGGGTATTGCTGATGAGGAAAAGACTCATCATAGACGCTTTGTTCCTGCGGAGCGATTTAGGTTCATTGTGGGACAAGAAAATAAGGCTTGGGCACGCGATCATTTATTACCGGAATATTTTCGTCACGTAACCGTTGTATTTGAATCTGCCCTGCGGGTGTGCCGACTAAGGCAATGTGTCTGTCGGAGCGCAACACCCGGTGCCAAGGCAGACGGGTATCCTCGGGTAACTGGCTCATCAACCGGCCGACAAAACGAGCATGGTGCGGAAAGCCTGCCTGGCGAGCCACGGCGCCATAACTGCTGACTTTGCCCGGTGGGATGGCCGCAATAATTTGGTAAACAGCCTCTCGGAATTCTGGATTCATGGGGCTATAGCCTCAAGCGACAAGCTTCAAGCTACAAGGGAAAACGGAAAAAATAAAAGGGCGGCCGCGAAGGCTTGCCCTTTTATTTAGCCAGAACAGCATGCTGGCTTGCCGCTCAGCGCAGACCGCCATCCATGTCGATGCAGCGACCGGTGAAATAGTCGGTCTCGAAAATGAAGGCCACACTGCGAGCAATGTGCTCCGCTTCACCCAAGCGCTTGAGCGGTACCGCCTGCACCAACCGATCGCGGGCTTCCGGTTTCATGGCTGCTAGCATGTCGGTATTGATGGTGCCCGGTGCTACCGCCCCGGTGCGGATGTTGTAGCGGGCCAGTTCTCTCGCCCACACCTCGGCCATGGCCGCTACCCCTGACTTGGCAGCAGAGTAGTTGCTTTGGCCAAAGCTGCCATGACGGGCCAGGGATGAAATGTTCACGATCACGCCTTCCTCGACGCCGGTTTCCACCATTTTGGCGGCGGCTTCCCGGCCACACAGGAACACCCCTGTCAGGTTCACGTCGATCACGGCTTGCCATTGTTGCAAGCTCATTTTACTGATCAATTCACCTTCTTTGGCTTTAATGAGTAGCCCATCGCGGGTTATGCCCGCGTTGTTGACCAGACCGTGCAGGGTGCCGAAATCGGCCACCACATTGTTGAACAGCGCTTCCACTTCTTCTTCTTTGGCCACATTGGCCAGGTAGGCGCGTGCTTCGCCACCGGCCGCTTCGCAGGCGGCTACGGTGGCATCCAAGTCTTCCTGGTTAAGATCCACACAGGCTAGCCGGGCGCCTTTACCAGCAAAAAAGGTGGCGATGCCACGGCCCAAGCCACGGCCGGCGCCGGTTACAACAATCACTTTCTGGTTCAATTCCATGGTGATTCCTTACAGTGTCGGTTCATGGTGCAACGGATTATGGTGAGGCGCAGGAGGCAGGCCAATGACCGGATTGCTCAGGCCTGCAGCAAAACGGGAAACGGATGAGCGGGCGTTGAATGCACCAGGAAGCAGAAGCCCGATTGTGTATTTATTGGCACGGCAGTGCGGTGGCGCCGTTGGTATGGAGGGCGGACAGCACAGTGGCTGGCAGAGCGCGGCATGATTGACGGTATCCGCCCGGTGCCGTGCGCAAGCGCAGTGTAGCCGTGGCGCGGGGATCTGTTCCGGGAGATTTTTTCCTCTCCAGCTCTTGAATCCCGCCGTGGCGACCCCATTCCACGGCCAACAGGCAGGCAAAGGGAATCATTGGTCAGTGCCGGTATTTCTTGTTGACTGTTCTGGTGTCCTTACTATGATTAGCACTCCACTCATGAGAGTGCTAATTCTGACTATTGAGTCCGGCCATTGTGCCGACTCGGGTGTCGAAGAACTAACTGGGAGTTTAAGGAAAAATGAGCATCCGTCCTTTGCATGATCGCGTGCTGGTTCGCCGTGAAGAGGAAGAAACCAAATCTGCTGGCGGTATTGTGCTGCCTGGTTCCGCTGCCGAGAAGCCGTCCCGTGGTGAAGTTATCGCCGTTGGCAATGGCAAAATCACCGAAAATGGCGATGTGCGTCCGCTGGACGTAAAAGCCGGTGATACGGTGATCTTCGGCCAATACTCCGGCAGCACCGTGAAGGTGGAAGGCGAAGAGCTGCTGATCATGAGCGAAGCTGAAATTCTGGCCGTCGTCGAAGACTAAGTTGCGAAGGCCAAGGGTTGCAAGGCTCAGCGCTTAAGGCGAATAGCCAGGGTAACCCAGTTCCGCTCCAGACAGACATCGAACGCCCGCAAGGGCATTCAGCCCATTACTGGGTACAGAATTGCAGAGGTATAGAAACATGGCTAAAGAAATTTTGTTCCGTGACGAAGCTCGTCAACGTATGGCTAAAGGCGTCAACATTCTGGCAGACGCCGTCAAAGTAACTTTGGGCCCGAAAGGCCGTAACGTGGTGCTGGAAAAATCCTTCGGCGCCCCGTCCATCACTAAAGATGGCGTTTCCGTTGCCCGCGAAATCGAACTGGAAGATAAGTTCGAGAACATGGGTGCGCAGATGGTCAAGGAAGTGGCTTCCAAGGCCAACGACGAAGCGGGTGACGGCACCACCACCGCCACCGTGCTGGCTCAGGCGTTCGTGAACGAAGGCCTGAAGTCCGTAACCGCGGGCATGAACCCCATGGACCTGAAGCGCGGCATCGATCAGGCCGTTGCGGCCGTAGTGGAAGAGCTGAAAAAGCTATCTACTCCGTGCGACAACACCAAGAGCATTGAGCAGGTAGGTACTATCTCTGCCAACGCCGACAAATCTGTTGGTGAGATCATCGCCCAGGCCATGGAAAAAGTGGGCCAGGAAGGGGTTATCACTGTTGAAGAAGGCCAGTCTCTGCAGAACGAGCTGGACGTGGTTGAAGGTATGCAGTTTGACCGCGGTTACCTGAGCCCTTACTTCATCAACAACCAGGAAAAGATGCAGGTCGAACTGGAAGACCCGTACATCCTGTTGGTGGACAAGAAGATTTCCAACATCCGTGAGCTGTTGCCAGCCCTGGAAAATGTGGCTAAAGCAGGCAAGCCGCTGCTGATTATCGCTGAAGACATTGAAGGCGAAGCGCTGGCTACCCTGGTAGTGAACAACATGCGCGGCATCATCAAGTGTGCCGCTGTGAAGGCGCCGGGCTTCGGTGATCGTCGCAAGGCCATGCTGCAAGATATCGCCATCCTCACCGGCGGCACCGTCATCAGCGAAGAAGTGGGCCTGAGCTTGGAAAATGCGTCCCTGGAAGATCTGGGTACCGCCAAGAAAGTGAACATCGACAAGGAAAACACCACCATTGTTGATGGCGCTGGCCAGCAGGCAGATATCGATGGCCGTGTGGAGCAAATCCGCAAGGAAATCGAAAACTCTTCCTCTGACTACGACAAAGAAAAACTGCAAGAGCGCGTGGCCAAGTTGGCCGGCGGTGTTGCGGTAATCAAGATCGGTGCTGCCACCGAAATTGAAATGAAAGAGAAGAAAGCTCGCGTTGACGATGCTCTGCACGCTACCCGTGCTGCGGTAGAAGAAGGTGTGGTACCGGGCGGTGGTGTTGCTCTGGTTCGCGCTCTAGCCAATGTTGGCACCATCAAAGGTGACAACGACGAGCAGAACGCCGGTATTGCCCTGACTTTCCGTGCGCTGGAAATGCCGCTTCGCCAGATCGCCTATAACGCCGGCGCGGAAGCATCCGTGATTGTGCAGGAAGTGCGTAATGGCAAAGGTAACTACGGCTACAACGCAGCCTCCGGTGAATACGGTGACATGTTGGAAATGGGTATTCTCGATCCCGCCAAAGTGACCCGTTCTGCTCTGCAGGCCGCGGCCTCCATTGCTGGCCTGATGATCACCACCGAAGCCATGGTGGCGGACAAGCCGGAAGAAAACGCCGGTGCCGGCGCCCCAGACATGGGCGGCATGGGTGGAATGGGCGGAATGGGCGGCATGATGTAGTGCGACGTGAAGTCGCGAGGTCGCTAGCCTTTGCGGGCTACTTCGGGGGCTCCGCTCCCAATTAACCGCAGAAAATAGCGTATTCCTTACCCGGTGATCGGGTCTTCGATCCGGCGCCGGGTATCTCCCTTAGGGGAGTAATACCCAGCTGGACCTTGTCTGGCTAAACGGCTTCCCATGCTAATGGGATGAACGTTTATTCGGTGAAGACCGATGAATGTGCATCCGAGAAGTGGTGGGGGTATGCGTTTGCATGCCTCCATTGCTTTTCCCGTGCATTTAATCCTCTTGGGCTTCCTGCCCTCAAACGTTTCTTGGCCTCGGCCATAAAACGCGGATTCCTGTGTCTGGAAGAACGTGCTGGCACCTCTCGGTGTAAGCCGTTTCTGTCATTGTTTCGTTCACGCAGCGACTAGGTGTGAAAGCGAAACCTGTTGTTCGACCAACAGTAGCCTATGGGCAGTGCGTTGCTGGTAACGGCAAGGTGCGAAGCGCCCTGACAATGTAGTCCCACTCTGTGGTCTGGTTTGCCCGTGAGGGTTGCCGGGGATTCTGCCAGCAACAGGCGGATGAGACGCTAGGCTGGACGGTAGGGTCAACGTAAGTGAACTGCTGATAAACACCGTCAACCGCATGGAGCCAAAGTTGCTGACAGGCTTCGACCAAAATGGTGTGTGGCTGGCTATCCCTCTTACATCTGGGGATACGTCGACACTGAGCCACCGGTGGATAGGCAGGACCTAACCCGTTCGTGTGACAGACTCGGAACACGGTAAGCCCGTATCTTCGCCTGGATCCATCAGGCAGGTGGACCGCAAGGGAAGCTGATGGAGGTGCGGGTAAAGGAGGATGGAGAAAGCGAATGCTTGCCTGTAATGGGTGGGATAGGGGTTCGAGATTTGCCCCGACGCGAAAGCGTGCAGACTTCCATCTGGTCTTTGATCGCGTGAAGGCAGGTAAAACCGCCAGAAAGAATGCCGACGTAACAAGTCTCTTGTTGCCCGGTTAAACAATGTGCCCTGAGGGTGTGGACTGCGCCCTCAGGGGAAATGCGTCTGCGCCTTCTCGGGTTCCAATCTGAGGAGGATAGCAAGATGAACGCATCGCTATTGATGCCTGCATTCTCCCACCCTGCCACCAGTTGGCACATGATTGATTGGGAAACCAGTCATCGTCGGGTGAGGAGGTTACAGGCTCGTATCGCGAAAGCAGCACGGGAACAGCAGTGGAGGAGGGTGAAAGCCCTGCAACGCTTGCTAGTCCGCTCGTTCGCCGCCAAAGCCTTGGCGGTAAAACGGGTCACTGAAAACCGGGGTCGCAAGACTCCGGGTGTCGATGGCGAATGCTGGGACAATCCAGCATCAAAATGGGAAGCGATCCACCGTCTGAAACGGCACGGCTACAAGCCGCGTCCGCTCCGGCGGGTGTGGATTCCGAAGGCCAACGGCAAACGCCGTCCCTTGGGAATACCGACGATGCACGACCGGGCCATGCAGGCGTTATACCTGCTGGCTCTGGAACCGGTGTCCGAGACCACGGCGGATCGTAACTCATATGGCTTCCGGCCCATGCGCGCTACGGCGGACGCAATCGAGCAATGTTTTGTTGTGCTTGGTCGCAAAAGCTCGGCGCAGTGGGTGCTGGAGGCTGATATACAGGGTTGTTTCGACAACATAAGCCATGACTGGCTGCTGTCCCATGTCCCTATGGACAAGGCAGTGCTCGGGAAATGGCTGAAAGCCGGGTTCATGGAATCCGGTAGGACACACCCGACCCACGCGGGAACGCCTCAGGGCGGTATTATCTCGCCGGTTTTGGCCAACATGGCTCTGGATGGTTTGGAAGAAGTGCTAGAAGCTGCTTTCGGGCAGCGTAACACCAAAGCCAGCTACCGGACCAAGGTCAACTACGTGCGCTACGCCGACGACTTCGTTGTCTCCGGTATCTCGAGAGAGCTGCTGGAGAGGGAGGTCAGGCCCATCGTCGAAGCCTTTATGGCGGAGCGGGGGCTTGCATTGTCCGCGGAGAAGACGGTGGTGACGCATGTGGAGGAAGGGTTCGACTTTCTGGGTCAGAACATTCGCAAGTATGGAGGGAAGTGCTTGATTAAGCCTGCCCAACAGAACGTGAAGCGGTTTCTGGCCGAGGTGAAGTCGGTGTTGGACACGCACAAGACCATGCCTGCGTGGTGGATCGTCAAGACTCTGAATCCCAAGATTCGAGGCTGGGCGAACTACCATCGGCACGTGGTTTCGAAAGCGACGTTCAACTATGTGGACTATCGGATCTGGAAGATGCTGTGGCAATGGTGCCGCCGACGTCATCTCAATCGACGGAAGCGGTGGGTGAAGAACAAGTATTTTCGCCCCCTCGGCCAGCGCAGCTGGACATTCCAGGGCATGGACCCAACAGGCAAGCGGTATGCGTTGTGCTACGCCAGTGATGTGCCCATCAAAAGGCATATCAAGATCAAGGCCGAAGCGACACGGTATGACCCCACCTTTGCTGGTTATTTCGAGGAACGCCTGGCGTATCTCTGGAAGAACAGCGAGAAAGGGAAGTCCAAGTTGCTACAGCTTTGGCTCCGGCAGGAGAAGCGCTGTCCTTGTTGTCGCGAACTGATCACACGGGAAACCGGGTGGAACATCCACCACGTGATCGAACAGCATAAGGGCGGTACCGATAAGCTGGATAATCTGGTGTTGCTGCATCCGAACTGCCATCGGCAACTGCACTCGAAATCAATATGTTGATGATAGATGGGTGTTGAAATACAATATGTGGTGTCCTTGATCCCCAAGGGCGTTCGAATGGAGGGTCATACTTTGACCAAACTTTTGAATGTCCCCAAACTTCGCCTGGAGATAGCGCTTTAGGTGTCGGTCAGAAGGGGACCAAAGATGGAGAGCTAGTAGGAAGTACGTAGCTGGGGGCTGTGCCCCCTTCTGCGGACTGGCCCCAACGCTATTTGGGGGTTTGACTGTGATGGGTGCTGAGTAGACCGACGTAAGCTTACGACCTTGAAGTCGAGTACTGGGTACTAGACCAATCGAGACGTAAGCGAAAGAATAATCTCGGTACCCGCTCTCGCTAATACTGTGATGCTGGCTCATCCTTCGGGATGGGTTAACAAAGGCTTGAGCCGTATGCGGGTAAACTCGCATGTACGGTTCTTAGGGGAGGGGGGGCCAGTAATGGTCGCTCCTTACCCGACAATCATCAGCGCTTAACACGCTCCAAAGAGAACCCCGCCTTGTGCGGGGTTTTCTTTTTTTAGGACATAGACAATTTTCAGGCTATAAGCTGCCGCCGGGTTCGATGTCGCGGTCATGCCGCTAACGGATGCGTTGTGCCGCTTATTTAGGTCCCGGGTTTCGCCCTGTCAGAATTTGTACACGTCCATCCTGCGGCTTGTATCTCATGCCTTGTGGCTTGTGGCTTAATACCCGTTCATCCTCGAGAGGCAATAGCATGCAACCCAGAGATAAAAAACTCCGTCCGCACTTCGCCTGGTTGGTGGTCGTGATGATTGTGCTGGGGCTGGCCTCTTCCTGGGTGAACCCCTGGCTGGCATTCGATCGCGTTGCGATTGAGCAGGGGCAGTGGTGGCGGATTCTTACGTGCCATCTTGTGCATCTGAATCATTGGCATTTGCTGCTGAATTTGAGCGGGCTGTTGCTATGTGGCTATTTTTTTGAAGATTTACTGGATCGTGCCCGCTTGTGGGCATGGCTGTTGTTCTGTGGCATTACCACTGGTGTCGCTTTGCTGATATTGGATCCGCAACTGCAACATTATGTGGGGCTGTCGGGTATCTTGCATGGGCTGCTGGTGCTCTGTTTGCTCATGGGGTGGAGGGGGAATCCGGTGCTGCACTCAGTCGTGTTGGCGGTCATTATCGGGCGCATTATCAGTGAGCACTTGCCGGGCTATGACGTGGATTACCTGCAAGGGTGGATTGATGGTCGGGTGTATGTGAACGCCCATCTTTATGGTGCGGTCAGTGGTGCGTTGCTTTGGGGTTTGATCACGGGGGGATCGTATTTTGTCGATAGAAGAGCAAAACGAGAATAAAAAAGCGGGCGTTGGCGGGTATCTGTTTGGCGGCATTTTTCTATTCGCTGGGCTAGCGGTGATGGTGTATGTGGGGCTGCTCCCTGTCGGTAAGTATCTGCTGTCTGGTCAGTGGGAGCGGGTGCCGGCCACGGTGCTTAGCAGTGAACTTCATCGTCATCGTTCTGATGGGTCTAGCACCTATAGCGTCACCGCCCGTTACCGGTATTCCTTCCAGGGGCAGACCTTCACCAGCGATCAGGTCGGGCTATATAGCGGCAGTGATAATGTGGGTGACTATTGGCAACAGCTTAGCAGCCGGCTGGATCGTGCCCGTGCCAGCAACCGTGCCTTGCAAGCCTGGGTGAACCCGTCCAACCCAACCCAGGCGTATCTGGATCGAACCTTTCGTTGGAGCACACTCATTTTCGGGCTGACCTTCGGCGGCGTTTTTGCCTTGGTGGGTGCAGGGGTGATGTACTTGATGCGTAGGGGAAGAGACCCTCAGACGGTCTCTGGGACGGGTCAATACAGCAGCCGAGAGAAATCGGGTCACTGGCTTATGGTGGGCTTTGGCGCCGTGTTTATTCTGTTGCCGTCTCCTGCCTATTTGGAGGTCTGGAAGGAAGTCAGCCGTGGCAATTATATGATTTTGCTGGTCCTTCTGTTTCCGCTTGCCGGGGCTGGAATCGCTTTGGCGGGCTTGAGAATGCGCAATAACTACCGGTTCTTTGGTCCAACCCCTCTGGCGCTGGATCCGCAACCGGGCCAGGCCGGCGGACAGGTTGGCGGGTCAATTCAGCTGGGTCGCGCCTTGTCCGCTGAGCAGTCGGTGACGGTCTGGCTTAGCTGTATCCGTTGTTATTACAGCGGTTCTGGAAAAGACCGCAAAACCCGTGAAAGCATCCGCTGGCAGAACCGGCAGCGGGCTTGGTGTCGCCCCGTTCAAAGTGGCACCGAGATCCAATTTTGTTTCGATGCACCAGCGGATCAGCCGGCCACGCGAGAGCGCGATCGGAGTGTGAGTGGGCGAAAGGACTGGATTCGTTGGCGTGTGGAGCTGGATGGCCAGGTTCAGGGACGGGCGCTGAAACGAAGCTGGGAGGTACCCGTGGAAGCGGGCAGTGGCTCTAGCCGCTATGAGCTGCCTGACTCTCA
>AZIK01001404.1_pt1 | contig 13085 bp, 9 predicted proteins | sample 359131 | NCBI WGS metagenome assembly AZIK01 (sample SAMN02429715, study PRJNA222663) | marine sediment metagenome | biome: Sediment sample; isolation source: enrichment culture of sample MGS-ANC(AMM) from oil contaminated site at the... | place: Italy: Ancona | collected 2012-02-14 | depth 6 m m | reverse complement strand
TTCTCTCGGGCCAGGCCGATGCCTTTCTGGCACCGGTTCCGGTTGTTTCTGATTATCTGCAGTCGGCCATGGTAAACGGTATTGGTCTGTCGATACTGCTGGATAACCATCCGGTGGACGTCGTCATGCAGGTGGATACCGACAACGACCTTCTGTACCAGGTATTGAACAAGACGGTCGCCGCCATCAGCCACAATGAGCATCGGGCCATCCGCCAGTCCTGGCTGCAGGCGGACCAGTCGGCACTGGAACGAAGCGGAATCGAGCTGTCTGCCTCCGATGTGGACTGGCTCAAGCGGCATCCGAACCTCAAGGTTGCCTTTCGCTCGGACTGGCCACCGTTTGAATATACCCAGGATGGACGGGCTACCGGTCTTGTTCCGGACTTGCTCAGCCGGCTTGAAACCCAGTTGAACGTCCGGTTTACCCGATCAGTTGCGGGCAGTCGGATCGACGCTGAAGCACAGCTCAGGTCTGGTGAGGTCGATATACTGCCGGGATTGTCCCGGACACCGCGAACCGAAGAGGCCTTTCTGTTTACCCGGGCCTATTTGACCGTGCCGATTGCACTTGCGATTCGGGATGACGGGCGTTTCATTGGCGATCTCCGGGAGCTTCGCAGCGAACGTGTGGGCGTCGTGAATCGGCACGCGGCCCACGATTACCTGCTGATCAACCATCCGAATCTTAATCTGTATCCCATGGATACCGTGGAGGAGGGCCTTCTGGCGCTCTCCAATGGCGATCTGGACGTCATGGTCACACACATTCCGGCGGTCAGCTACACGGTCGCGAGGCTGGGGCTGTCCAATCTCAGAATTACCAGTATTACGCCCTACCAGTACGATCTGCGATTAGCGGTGCGCAAGGATAGTCCTGAACTGCACCGGGTGTTGAACAAGGCGTTGGGCAGTCTGGAGTCCAGCGAGACAGAGTCGATTTATAACCGCTGGATCCACCTGGACATCGAGCAGGAAACCGATTACACCGTTGTCCGTCGGGTAGTGCTGATCGCCATTCTGGTAGTACTGATTTTCCTGTACTGGAACCGGAAGCTGTCCCGGGAAGTGGACGAACGAATCCGTTCCGAGAATGCCCTGCGCCGAAGCGAGGACGAATTGCGGGCTGCCAAGCTTGAAGCCGAGCGGCTTGCCAGGGAAGCGGAAGCCGCCAGTCTTGCCAAGAGTGAATTCCTGGCCAATATGTCCCACGAAATACGAACGCCTATGAATGCCGTGATCGGGTATAGCGACCTGCTGAGCAACAGCGTCACCGATCCCCAGCACCGTAATTATCTGGATGCCATCCGTGCCGGCAGCCGCAGCTTGCTGATGCTGATCAATGACATTCTGGACCTTTCCCGCATTGAGGCAGGGAAGATGAAGCTCGACTTCTCACCGGTGTCTGTGCGCAGGCTCCTGGATGATGTTCGCCACATCTTTGATCTCAGAGCCCGGGAGCAGGGCATCACCCTGGAAGTGAGTGTCGATTCACGGATGCCAGGCGCGATGATGCTGGACGAAACCCGGCTGCGGCAGGTTCTGTTTAATCTGGTCGGCAACGCTATCAAGTTTACTCATCAGGGCGGGGTAACGGTTCGGGCCACAGCAACGCCGATCAAGATACCGTCCCGGGAGGAAGTTCAGGGCGCCGAGGTGCCGGAGCGTCAGTATTACAAACTGACCGTGACAGTCAGGGATACCGGTATCGGAATCCCGCAGGACCAGGTGGAGCGAATCTTTGATGCCTTCGAGCAGCAAGAGGGGCAGAATACCCGGCGTTACGGAGGTACCGGGCTCGGGTTGGCGATCAGCCGTAAACTGGCCCGGATGATGGGCGGTGAACTGGAGGTAGAGAGTGAGCCCGGGACCGGATCCGTGTTTACGGTGACGCTGCCGCAGGTCGCGACCACGGTCGAGCAGGCCCAGGATGAGGGGGCTCCGAAAGAATCTGAGAGGCTGCTGGCACAGACCCTCAGCATGCAGGAGCGTGGCTGGCTCCGGGAACAACTGGCGTCGGATTTTGGTGATGAATGGGAGGCGGTGAGAGAGAGTGGCGATCCGGAAAAGATGAAGGATTTCGCCCGCCGGGTGCTGGCCTGGGGCCAGCGGTTCCGCTCCCGATCAGTAACCCGTTACGGGGAAAAGTTGCTTGCCGATGTCGAGGCGTTCAATCTTGATGCCGTCAACAATGCCCTTGAGTCATTCCCGAGACTGCTCGGCCGGGAAGAGTGAGCCCGCGGTGTTTTACAGACAATCGAATTGGGAGCGGCGGTCAAAAGCAACTGAGACCATGTCGTAACCGGAATCTGACAGATGCCGGATCAGGTCGCGGTCTTTCAGTAGTGCCATGCAGACCTTGTGGACGCTGGCCTGTAGCTGTGCCGATGCCATCAGGTTCGATGCCAGACGGAAGTCTACAATCAGGTATTTGCGTTCGACCGCAGCGCTGGCAGGAATATCCTCCCTTTCAACGCTCTCATACCCTATGTAGGTTGCGTGAGCTTCCGGGAAGACCTGGTTCATGAGGACATCGAGGTTTTCGGCACGGGCAAGCGACGCCGACAGCATCAGCGTGGTAGCAGCGAGAAGAAGCGAGTTTCTGATAGTCATTGGAGGTCACTCCTGGTGACAATCCGTTTGGCCTGTAACCAAATGTAAACTTTAGTTACAGATGATTATTGCAGAATCTGTCGCATTTTGCGCGGAATATGACATTAATTTTTCAATTTTTTGCACATTCAATGCAGTCATGGTCAGGGTGCAGGCTCCCGGTGTGCGGCGCGATCAACTATCATGTGAGAAAGGCGGACGTTAAGAGGAAGACGCATGTTTCAGCTTGTCTTTAAAGGGGAATGCGTTCCCGGAACAGATCTGGAGACCGCGCGCAGCAACGCCCGCGCGCTGTTCAAGGCCTCCCTCGAGCAGGTTGACCGTATGTTCAGCGGTCAGCCGGTGGTTATTCGCAACAAGCTGGAAGAGGTTCAGGCTGAAAAATACCGCGCGGTGCTGAAAAAGCACGGCATGGTGGCTTATGTCCAGCCAATGGTCGGTGCCCGGCCAGCCACAGAGGCTGCGCCCGAGCCATCGGCCCCGGCGGAGCAGCCGCGCGAGCGGCCCGTTCCCTCGTCCGGTTCGGCTGCGAACACCGATAACAGGGTTCCTGAAGCCGAGCCTGGCGATCGCCTGCCGGTTGCTGGTGAGAAGGTGGATACCATCCTGTCCGGCTCGGGCCTGAGCCTGGATCCGGTCGGGGTCACGCTGGCAGAGCAGACCGAGGTAGAGCCTCCGATGTTCCAGCATCTGGACGAGTGGAGCCTGGCCCCCGCTGGCAGTGACCTTGGCGTAGAGCGAGACCTCCCACCCCCGGTAGTGCCGGACGTTTCTCACCTGTCGCTGGCGGATGACGAATCCTCCGACCAGAAATGAAGTACTCGTGAACCAGCCGAGATTCCGGGCAGGGACAGCACCGTGGTTGCTTGCCGCGATACTTCTGTTTTTTTCGCCACTCGCTCCGGCTGAGGAGCGACCCCGCATTGGTCTGGTTCTGAGTGGCGGTGGCGCCAAGGGTATGGCCCACGTTGGCGTGCTGCGGGTTCTGGAGGAAATGCGGATTCCGGTCGACCTGGTGGTTGGTACCAGCGCGGGTTCCGCTGTCGGCGCACTTTACGCCAGTGGCATGCCGGTCAATGACATCGAACAGCGCTTTATCCGTATGGATTGGCTGTCGAGCTTTCGTGATGATCCCGGCCGGGTCTACAAGCCGGTGCGGCGCAAGCAGGATGACTGGCGGTTCCCTCTGGTTCCGGGTTTCGGGGTGCGCGCCGACGGTCTCCATCTGGGTGGCGGGATCATTGCTGGCCAGAACCTCGGATTCATTCTTAATCAACTGACCCGCAATGCCGCCCTGGTTGAGGATTTTGACCGCCTGCCGATCCCTTTCCGGGCTGTTGCTACGGATCTGGAGACCGGCGAGCAGGTGGTCATTGGCGACGGTAATCTGTCGGAAGCCATCCGGGCCAGCATGAGTATTCCCGGTGTTTATGCCCCGGTTGAACGTGACGGTCGATTGCTGGTGGATGGTGGTGTCGCCAATAACCTGCCGATCAGCGTTGCCCGGGAGCTGGGCGCAGACATCATCATTGCCATTGATATTACGGACAAATTGATGGGAACTGATGAGTTGCGGAGCGCGTTCTCGGTGGTTGGGCAACTCACTACCATCATGACCCGGCGGAACACCGATCAGCAACTGGGTTTACTTGCAGAAAGCGATATTCTGATCCGTCCTGATCTGGAGGGTTATACCTCCGCAGATTTCTACGACGCGGCGGCACTGTTTGAATTGGGGGCCAGTTCGGCCAGGGAGCACGGTGTTGCTCTGCACCCGCTTTCAGTGTCGCCAGTCGACTGGACTGCGTGGCGGAAAAGCGTCGCTGCCCAGGAATCCAGGGCCGATACCGTCGCCCGCATCGAGATTGAAGGCAGCCGTCGACTGGCGGGTGAATTCCTCAAGGAACGAATCCGGCAGAAAACCGGTGAGACGCTTGATACTGATCAGCTGGAGGCGGATTTAAAACGAATCTATGGCCTCGGCTATTACGAAATTGTGTCTTACTCGACCTCGTCTTCTCCGGAAGGCATGATCCTGACCATAAACGTTAACGAAAAAAGCTGGGGCCCGAATTACCTGTCTTTTGGCCTTAATTACGAGGACAACTTTGACGGAGAAACCCGCTTCAATCTCGCATCCTCCCTGCGAATGACCGAGCTGAACGAACTCGGTGGCGAGTGGCAGACCGGTGTCCAGCTGGGGACCGAACCCTGGGTGCGCACTCAGTGGTATCAGCCCCTGGACTATGGTTACGAGCGGTTCCTTGTGCTTGGTGGTGAATATTCCCGGGACACCATCAGCCTCTATGACGCTGCCGGCACCCGAATTTCGGAAGTGGATGTGACTTCCAGAAGCGCGGATCTGGCACTGGGGATGGAGATCGGTGGTAACGCCGAAATCCGCCTGACCTATGCCCGGGGTTACGCGACGGTTGATGAGCAGGTTGGTCAGCCGGTGGCGCCGGAGGATTCAGTGCATCAGGGTGGGCTGGCCCTGCAACTGGTTCATGACTCGCTGGACGATACGTTTTTCCCCCGTCAGGGTGGTTTCGCCGGACTCCGCGGACGGTTTGAAAGGGAGGGGCTGGGTTCAGACCGGAAGTTTGATTCGTTGACCGGTATGGCCTTGGGCACGGAGAGCTGGAAAGGGCTGACCCTGACCGGGCTGCTGTATGCCCATGCGGTAACCCGGGGTACCCCCGGCATTGAAAACGCCGTCCGCCTGGGCGGATTCCGGCGGTTGTCGGCTTACGCGCCTGGTGAAATCACCGGTGATAATGCCCTGATGGTCTCAGCATACGCCAGCCAGACCTATGGTGGCCCCCTGCTGCCCTGGTTCGTGGGTATCGGGTTCGAGGCTGGCAATGCCTGGCCTTCACTGGATGAGGCAAGCTGGGACAGTTCGGTGAAGTCTTCCAGCATGTTTGCCGGCGTGGATACGATCCTTGGGCCGGTTCAACTGGCTGCGGCCTATAACAACAAGGATAACTGGACCGCCTACCTGAATATCGGCTTCTCGTTTACCCAGCTTTTTTACTGAAAGCTGTCGCCGGTCTTCTCGATTGCCTGCAGGACCTGGTGGCACTGCTGCAGGGCATAACGATGCAGGATATCGACAAGGCGGTCTTCATCCCGGTCCTTGATGGCGCTGATGGACTGCTTCATGTGAGCCAGGTTGTCCTCAAGTACCCGATTCCCTCCCTGGCGGAAAGCGACGAAAGCACACCGCTTTGCCGATGGCCACAGGTCGTCAATGGCGGAAACAATGAAATAGTTATCGGCATAGGCCAGCGACGCCTTGGTGTATTCGATGCCAAGCTGCAAAAAGGCCATCAGGTCGTTCTTTTCATGGCAGGCCTGCATCTGGGCGTAAAGAGCTTCCAGTCGGTCCATATCGGCTGGCTGCCAGTTGCGCACAAGCTTGCGGCCTGTATGGCTGAGGTAGAGCTCCAGAGTTTCGTAGAGGCTGCGTACGAAATACTCGTCCAATGGTGTCACGAACGCGCCTTTGCGGGGGACGTTGCGGACCAGATGGCGCTTCTCCAGTAGCAATAGTCCTTCGCGGATAGATCCATGGCTGACGTCCATCTGCCTGGCCATGGCGCTCTCATAGATTCGTTCTCCGGAACCCAGTTGGCCAAAGGCAATGAGATCCTCGATGTGGCGGGCGACTTGTTCGGTCAGGGTTTCTCTGGGCTTGAAGGCATTCATTGAAATCTGGCGCTACTGCATACTGGCTGATACATACCGGCATAGTCGCATAACAGCTGGCCCGGAGCCAGTGGCTGGCTGATCTACAGAAGCGGCGCCAGCAGCCGGACGGCACGGCAGCCGAGGCGGAACAGGATCGAGCGTTCCCGGTAATCACGTTCAGTCATCAGGCGGGAGTTGTCCAGATCCTGCTCCAGCATGGATTCAACACTGCGGATGAAGTGCGAAGCCGTGGTGATAGCGGTGATCTCGAAATTGAGCCGCATGGAACGATTGTCCATATTGGCAGTTCCGACCGCCGCGTACCGGTCATCGACAAGGATCACTTTCTGGTGCATGAATCCGGGCTGGTAGCGATAGATGTCGATGCCGGTCTTGCAGGCCTGAACCAGGTAGGAGTAGGCAGCCAGCCCGATCAGGCGGCTGTCTGATTTTTCCGGAATCAGGATCCTGACATCCACGCCCCGGAGAGCGGCCAGCTGCAGGGCATTCATGATCTGGAAATCGGGCACAAAGTACGGCGAGGCAATCCATACCCGTGTCCGGGCGTTATTGATACAGTTCAGGAAAAACAGGGTGCAGGTTTCCCAGGTGTCCGCTGGCCCCGTTGGCAACATCAGCACCTCATCGTTGCCTGGCTGGTTGTCGGACGGCGCCCAATCGAGGTTGGGAATGTCGTTGCTGGCCCAGTTCCAGTCCTCCAGCCAGGCCAGCTGGAGGCCTGTTACCGCTGGCCCTTCGATACGACAGTGGGTATCCCGCCAGGGCTCCTGATCCATGGCAGTGCCCAGATACTCGTCCCCCAGATTGATGCCTCCGACAAAGCCAACTTTACCGTCGCAGACCAGCAGTTTCCGGTGATTCCGGAAATTGATCTGGAACCGCCCTCTGCGGATATTTCCCTTCCCGAAAGAGGCAACTCGGGCACCGGCTGCGGCAAGCTGGTTGAGATAGTTGCGTGGCAGCCAGACACTGCCGATGTCGTCATACAGGAACCAGACGTCCACACCCTGGGCGAGCTTGCGCTCAAGGATGGACTTGATCCGCCGGCCAACCTTGTCGGAACGCACAATGTAGAATTCCAGCAGTATGTAGTGCCGGGCATCTTCCATGGCCTCAAACAGCGCCTCGAATGTTGCCTCTCCGTCCCGCAGGAGGGTACACCGGTTGCCATCAGTGAATGGCTGGCGGCCCAGCCGGCAGAGAACCCCAAGCTCGTCGGGTAACCGGTCGCTGGTGGGGATGGGAATGGAGGTGGTCTGTTGTTCGAACCGGTTTAGCAGATTGGTCAGCGATTCGTCCCCCAGGCGCCGGGCTTTCTCGTAGCCGCCGAATCGATGACGTCCGAAAAACAGGAACAGGAGGACTGTCACATAGGGCACGGCCAGTAGTGCAATGATCCACGCGATGGCCCCCTGGGTGGTGCGGTAGGTCAGCAGGATTCGATAGACACAGGCGAATGCGCCCAGGTAAACGGCACCCACCGAAACCGCCACCAGAGATACGTCAGCCATTTACACTTCCCTCGATCAGTGGCACACAGGGGGCGTCCGTTTGAGCCGATTTCATGTCGTACAGCCTGATAGTCAGTAACCCGCCAGGATGGCTGATGAAAACCCTATGCTACCGCTTGTCCACAGCAGCTCCCGATTCTAACGATAGCATCAGGGTATCAGGTTGAAGCAATGGAAAGGCAGCCAGGAGATTGTTTATGGCACAGGGGAGTCGAGCTATGCCCGGTTTTATGCCATCCCGGAGATTGGCGATGGATGCCGGCACTTGCTCGCAACTCTGGCAGTGGTAATGTATCCGCTTTGAGAACGCAGACCAATCCGGAGACTGATTACCCATGACTGTTGCGCTGAATCACCGCATTACCGGCGAAGGCTCGCCGCTTATTCTGTTACACGGGTTATTCGGATCCCTCGACAATCTCGGTGGCATAGCCCGCCGTCTTGAAGATCAGTGGCAGATTCACGCGCTGGATGAGCGCAACCATGGAAGTTCGCCCCATACCGATACAATGGATTATCCGGCCATGGCGGGTGATGTGATTGCCTACATGGACGAACAGGGTCTGGACAAGGTCAGTTTGCTGGGGCACTCAATGGGCGGCAAGGTGGCCATGCAGGTCGCCCTGAAGTCGCCTGAGCGCGTGGATAAACTGATTGTGGCCGACATTGCACCGGTTTCCTACAAGCCCCGGCACGATGCCATTCTGGAGGGGCTGAGCGCCATCGATCTGACCGGTGTGGGCTCACGACAGGACGCTGACAGGCTGATGGCCGGATTTGTTGAGGAGCCGGGTGTGCGGCAGTTCCTGTTGAAAAATCTTGAGCGTGTCCCCCGGGAGCAGCAGGAAGAGGGTGGCCCACTGTTTCGCTGGCGCCTCAACCTGCCTGTTATCGATGCCTGCTACGAGAATCTCGCCAAGGCGCCGGAGGGCGACGGCCCGTTTAATGGCCCGGTACTGTTTCTCAAGGGTGCGGATTCGGCCTACATCCAGGAAAAGCACAGGGAGGATATCGAACGCCTGTTTCCCGAGGCGCAGCTGCGAATTATTGAGGGTACTGGCCACTGGTTACATGCCGAGAAGGCGGATTCCTTTGCTGCTTTGTGCCGCCGCTTCCTGAATGCCGGGGAGTGATAGACCCGGGCCCGGGTATTTTCCCGCGTGCGGGCCCGTCTGCTAAGGTAATTCGATCGTGGCATCAGTAATGGGTTCGACGACAGGCGGGGAGAGTGTATGAAATGGATGGTAGGGTTGCTGGTTGTTTTTCTGCTACTTGGCAGCTTCCTGCTGACGCCGTCGCCTGTTGACAGTAAAGCCTGGAATCCACCGTCGCCGCCACCGATGACTGGACTGATGGCCCCGAACGAGCGTCTGCGGCTCGCGGACCTGTTGGCCCGGGGCAAGGTTTACGGCCCCGAGGATACCGCTGTCAACGAGGACGGGGTGGTTTACGCCGGAACCCAGGACGGGTATATCGTTCGGGTGTTCCCGGATGGCCGTGTTGAGAAGTGGCTATCTACCGATGGACGGCCGCTGGGCCTGGTGTTTGACCGCCACGGTAACCTGATTGTGGCCGATGCCTGGAAAGGTCTCCTGTCCATAAGCCCCGATGGCAAAGTGACGGTGCTGACCCGGGAAGCGGAGGGAACCCTTTTTCGCTTCACCGATGACGTCGACATTGCCGATGATGGTCGGATTTACTTTACCGACGCCAGCTCCCGGTTCCGGCAACCGGAATACCTGCTGGATCTGCTGGAAATGCGTCCGTATGGGCGGTTATTGCGCTACTCGCCGGAGACAGGCAAAACCGAGGTGCTGCTTGGTAACCTGCATTTTGCCAATGGCGTGGCGGTATCTCCGAAAGGGGATTACGTACTGGTCAACGAAACATGGAAATACCGTATCCTCAGGTACTGGATCCATGGCCCGAGAGCCGGCCAGGCCGAAGTGTTTGCCGATAACCTGCCAGGTTTTCCCGATAACCTGGCTGTAGATGATGAAGGGCGCTTCTGGGTCGCTTTCCCCAGCTTGCGTAATCCGCAGGTAGACGCCATGCACCCGAAACCCTGGCTTAAGGATCTGGTAGCCAAACTGCCGGACAGCTTGAAGCCTGCACCACAGGAGTATGGCCTGGTGGTCGCTTTTGACCCGAATGGCGAGGTTGTTACCAGCCTCCACGACACCCGGGGGAGCCATTTGCAGGAAATAACCTCGGTTAATCCTCACGACGGTCATCTGTACTTTGGTTCACTGCATAACGATCGTATTGGCCGGCTTCCGTTTCAGGCCATCCCCGGCCTTGGAGAGAGCAACTGATGGCGCATCATGACATTGCCTGGGATCTGCAGGCGCCTTTTACCATCGATATTACGGTCCGGGCGGAGGATACCGACCGGCTCGGGCACGCTAACAACGTTGTTTATGTGCGCTGGCTGGAGGACGTCAGCTGGGCTCACATTGAAAGCCTGGGTATGACCTGGGCACTGCATGAACAAACCGGAAAGGCGATGGCCATTACCCGCACCGAGATTGATTACCTTGCTTCGGCGAACGCCGGTGATGAACTGGTGCTCGGGACCTGGCTGACCGATTACGACGGCCGGTTCCGCTCGGCCCGGCAGTTTCAGCTGGTGCGGCCGGCCGACGGTAAAACGCTGGTAAGGGCAGTATCGACCCATGCCTGTGTTGATCTGAAAAGCCAGCGGCCTGCCCGTGCGCCCCGGGAGTTTGCCGAGATCCTGGGCGCCGCCATTGTCGCAGGTGGTGAGCAGCTGTAGGTTCCTCAGGCTCTTTTGTGCTTTACTTCTGCTATTCCATCCCCGTTTAAACAGGTGTCCGGAGATCTTCATGGAAATGACTGCCGATCAGAATGCTGAATCCAAGATGCGCCATGTGGCCTACGATCGCTTTGGAGAACGGGATGTCCTGCAGTTGGTGCAGTCAGACATCCCGGCCCCGGCCGATGGTCAGGTGCTGGTCAGGGTGCATGGGGCGGGGCTCAATCCCATTGACTGGAAAACCCGTAAGGGGCTCGGGTTTGCCGCCCGGCAGATCGAGCATTCGCTACCCTGGACGCCGGGTTACGATGTTGCCGGCGAGGTGGTTTCGGTTGGTGAGAATGTCACCACCCTGGTCCCCGGTGACCGGGTCATGGGGATGATCGGATTTCCTGCCAGTGGTGGTGGCTATGCTCAATACGCGCTGGCTGCCGCTGATGAGCTGGCTATTGTGCCGGAAGAGTTGGATCTGGTCACTGCGGGTGCTTTGCCGCTGGCCGCACTGACCGCCTGGCAGGCGCTGTTCGAAATGGCGGAACTGGAGTCCGGGCAGAAGATTCTGATTCACGCCGGTGCCGGTGGCGTCGGGCATTTTGCGGTTCAGTTTGCACTGGAGCGCGGAGCTCATGTGATTGCCACGGCGTCGGCCGGCAACCGGGATTTTCTGGCAGAACTCGGGGTTCACGAGGTGATTGACTATCACACTGCGGATATCGGCGAAGAATGCTATGGCCTGGATGTGGTACTGGATCTGGTCGGTGGCGATACCGGCAAGCGCTCACTGCACACCCTGGGCGAGCACGGCGTCCTGGTAACGATTCCCACGGCTACCGCCGATGAAATTATCAGCGCCGCCGAAGATATGGGTCTACGCGCCCATGGCATGACTGTGCGTCCGGATGTGTTTCACCTGGATGAGATTGCCGAGCTGATTGAAGATGGCGATGTAAAAGTACATATCGAGCAGGTGTTCCCGATAGAGTCTGTCGCGCAGGCCCACGAACTGCTTGAGGGTGGGCACGTACGCGGCAAACTGGTCCTAGACTGTCGCTGAGGGGGCGTTGCCACCGGTTGGTTCATTCCCGGCTGGTGGCTCCTTTCCGATTGACAGTTCCTCCCCGCTGCCTTTCTCCTTTCGTTCCTTTCTTGCCTGGGGAGGCACCAGGCTGATCAGGGTCCAGTTGTCCTCCGGCTTCAGGTCTTCCATGCTGAGCACCGGGGCAACGTGCTCTTTGCTGTCGAAGGTGAATAGCACCAGAGCCTGATTCTGGTATTTGTTCAGGAACTCCGCATAACCGAATTCCCCGCTCAGCTGAGTGGTCTTCATGGTGTAGCCCTGGCTTACCAGGCTGGCCAGTTTGGCGTAACTGATACCGTCGAACAGGCCCCGGGTCATCTGGATTTTTTCTGCAGTCTGGTGCCGGGCCTTCTGGTCCTGATCACCCTCGGCGAGACTGAACACGGAGTTGTTTCCGAACCAGTCCAGGAAGTGGTACGTGGCCAGGGAATTCATGTGCTTGTAGGGAGAGATGACCAACAGCTTGCCAATGCCGGTCAGGTCCAGATGGGTGGACGCGTGCTCGGACACCGGATTGCCGAAGTAGACCTGCAGGTTTTCCATGCGCGCCTGACGGACGTTTTCCCAGTTAGTGTCGGCCAGGGTCACCGGCACTTCATATTTCTTCAGGGCTTTGCCAATCATCCGTGCCACCGGGTTGGCCCCCAGGATCAGGAAGCCGTATTCCGCCGGTTCAGCAACATTCAGCAGGCGGGCAACCGGTCGCGCGGTGATGCTCTGCAGGGTGACGGTGGCAATAATGAGCATGAATATCAGTGGCACCAGGGCGCCGGCACTCTCATACCCCAGTTTCTGGAGCTGGAAGGCAAACAGCGCTGATACCGCAGCCGCGACAATGCCCCTTGGGGCAATCCAGCTCAGGAAGAGCTTTTCTCTCCAGTTCAGATTGGTGCCGATGGCGGACAGGAAAATGCTCAGGGGGCGGGCCACCAGCATCAGCAAGGCCAGCACCGCCACCAGCCCCCAGCCAAGCTCGGCAATGGCGGAGAATTCCACTCTGGCTGCCAGGATAATGAACAGGGCGGAAATCAGCAGAACGCTCAGTGACTCCTTGAACTCCAGAATGCTGTCAATGGGCACTTGCTTCATGTTGGCCATCCAGATTCCCATGATGGTCACGGTCAGCAGTCCGGATTCATGGGCCAGCTCGTTGGAGATGGCGTAGACGCCGAGCATGAAGGTGAGGGTGCCGGCATTATGCAGGTACTGGGGAATCCAGTGCTTGCGCAGCACGATGCCGTTGAGATACCCGGCGACGGCTCCGATCAGAAAGCCCACTGCAAGGGTTTTGCCGAAAATGTACATTGAATGACCAAACACATTGCCCTGGCCCCAGGAAACAATCCCCTCGAACACCAGGACTGCCAGCAGCGCCCCGACCGGATCAATGATGA
>AZIK01001215.1_pt1 | contig 13165 bp, 10 predicted proteins | sample 359131 | NCBI WGS metagenome assembly AZIK01 (sample SAMN02429715, study PRJNA222663) | marine sediment metagenome | biome: Sediment sample; isolation source: enrichment culture of sample MGS-ANC(AMM) from oil contaminated site at the... | place: Italy: Ancona | collected 2012-02-14 | depth 6 m m | reverse complement strand
CCGAAACGATTCTGGAAAATCCTGATCCCCGGGACCAGTAGCGCAACACTCGGAGAAAGAAGCGGGCGGGACCTTGTGTCCAAAACACGCTACGAGCACATCCATGTGCGCTTGTTTCGGGCCGTCCCTGGCCCTCAACAGTTTTGGACACAAGGTCCCGCCCGCTTCCCCAACTTTTGAAATATGCCGAACAGAGGCAGGAGAACACAAATGAGAATTGGTGTACTGGGCGCCGGCCAACTGGGAAGAATGCTGGCACTGGCCGGATACCCACTGGCCAAGACCTTTGTTTTCTATGACATGTCCGGTAACCCAAGTGCCGGGCTGGGCGAAGTCATCATCGACCGCGAAGGCGAATACCTCGATGATTTCCTCTCCCGGGTTGACCGTGTGACCTACGAGTTTGAACACCTGCCGGTCGATGTTGCCCAGCAAATCGCTGCTCATAAACCTGTGCACCCCTGCCCCAGGGCCCTGCAGGTCTGCCAGAACCGGGAAGCAGAGAAGACCCTGTTCGGACAACTGGGTATTCCAACGCCGGAATGGAAAATTGCTGATAGCGCCGACTCACTGAAAGCCGCTGCCGAAGAGCTTGGCTGCCCGGTGGTGGCGAAATCCAACACCGAAGGATATGACGGCAAAGGACAGGCCGTTCTCAGGAGCCCGGAAGAAGCGGAGGCAGCCTGGGATTCCATCGGGCACCCTCGTCTGATCGTGGAAAAATTTGTTGATTTCCACCGGGAAGTGTCGATTATCGCGGTACGCGCCGAGGATGGTGAAGTGGCCTTTTATCCAATGGCGGAAAACACTCACCACGAAGGCATTTTGCGCTATTCGATTGCCCCGGCACCAAAGCTCGAAAAACATGTACAGGAAGATGCCGAGCGTTATATCAAGGCCCTACTGAACGAACTGGATTATGTCGGCGTATTAACACTTGAGCTGTTTGAAACCGCTGATGGTCTGGTGGCCAACGAGATGGCCCCCAGGGTTCACAACTCGGGGCACTGGACCATTGAAGGTTCGATGACCAGCCAGTTCGAAAATCATATCCGTGCAGTAAGCGGCCACCCCCTGGGGAACGTGGCAGCTCGCGGACTGAGTTGCATGATCAATATTATTGGTGAGCACGGCGACATCGAACGCATCCTCGAACTGCCTTATGCGCATGTTCACCTCTATAATAAAGGCGAGCGACCGGGTCGCAAGCTGGGCCACGTCAACATTCTGGCAAACAGCTACGAAGAACTCGTCTGGAGAGTAAAGAACTGCGCACAGTTCCTGCCAGGCTGCCCGGACTTTAAAAGTTCTTTAACGACAAAGGGTTGATCTGACTTAAATCGACCTTATATTGGGTTTCTGTACATCCACATAAACAGAGAGACAGGGAGAACGACCTCATGGCATTTGAACTTCCCGCACTGCCTTATGAAAAAAACGCACTTGAACCGCACATCTCTCAGGAAACGCTTGAGTACCATTACGGAAAGCATCACAACACTTACGTCACCAAGCTCAACGGCCTGGTTGAAGGCACCGACAACGCCAACAAATCTCTTGAAGACATCATCAAGAGCGCCAGCGGCCCCCTGTTCAACAACGCCGCGCAGGTCTGGAACCATACGTTCTACTGGCACTGCCTGAGCCCGAACGGTGGCGGAGAGCCGACCGGCGCTGCCAAGGAAGCCATCGAGAAAGCGTTTGGCTCTTTCGAAGACTTCAAGAAAGAATTTAATGACAAGGCCGCCAACAACTTCGGTTCAGGCTGGACCTGGCTGGTGAAAAAGGCAGACGGCAGTGTTGCGATCGCCAATACCAGCAACGCAGAAACTCCGCTGACGGGTGCCGATAAGCCGGTACTGACCGTCGACGTGTGGGAGCACGCGTACTACATCGACTACCGCAATTCCCGCCCGAACTACCTCGAAGCTTTCTGGAATCTGGTCAACTGGGATTTCGTGAACGAAAACCTGGCCTGATACAGGCAATGCTTTCAAGTGCAGTCTTCACAGGCTGCAACAAAACGCCCGCCCCTGGCGGGCGTTTTTGTACCTGTCATACAGAAGCAATTACAATTTGATACAAGCATACCCTGTAATCTTTGAAAGAATTGCCGATACTCCAATAAGTTGTCGCGACTCTTAACCAAGCCTGAAAGTACGAATCGGAGTGAGGCCCTATGTTCATCACCCGAAGCGCTCAGCTTATTGTCCTGAAAAACAGAATAAGACAGTCCTGAATGCAAAACACGTTCGAGGTTGAACATCGCCTGGGCTATCGAATCTTACGATGGATTCTTGCCGTAGCCCTTGTCAGTGGCGTCATTGTCAGCGTCATACAAGTCATCCTGGATGCCAGACGGGTATCCACAGAGGTGGACAACGCTGCCAGACAGACAATCGCCATGGTGAAGGATGCCGCAACCCAGGCCGTCTTCAGCATTGACGCCGAGTTAGCTCAACAAGTCGTGGATGGCCTCTTTGCCAAGGAAGCGGTGCATGCGGCCCGCATTGTCCATCCGGATGGGGAACCCCTGGGAAGTCGCACCCGCCCCCTCGAACAAAACGCTTTCCGCCCTGTTACCGATTCGATCTTCGATGCAGACCGCATTTTCCGGGAACCGCTGTTCCGGAAAGCCAACCCGGAGAACATCTTCGGCTACCTGGATGTTCATTATGATACAGCACCGTCAGCCCGAACCTGGTTAGACAGGGCTACAGTAACCTTTGCTTCCAGCATAGCGACTGCCCTTATTCTCGGGATGGTACTGTTTTTTGTCTTCCACTTGCTGCTGACACGACCACTGCTAAGAATTGTCCGTTCGGTGAAACAGGTGGACCCGGCCCATCCGGACGATCGCCTTGTCGCGATACCACCCGGCCATCATAGGGACGAACTCGGACTCTGGGTGAACGCCACCAATAATTTGCTGATCGCCATTGGCGATAGCCAGAAACGTCATCGGGAAGCTGAAGATCGGGTAAGTCGCCTGTCTCGCTATGACCAACTCACCGGCCTGCCCAGCCGTGATACCTTTATGGAATTACTGGTGCGGGACATCGAGGAAGCCGACAGACGCAATGCCCAGTTGTCACTGACCGTTTGTGGTATCGACGACTTCAAATCCTTGAACGAACAATGCGGTTTTCGCTTCGGCGATATCATTCTGCAAACGGTAGCGGATCGGCTAACAGGCAAACTGAATAACGCCCGTTTCACCATTGCTCGCCTTGGCAGTGACCAGTTCGTGATCGTCCAGAAGGGACTGAGGGACGGCTTTCAGGCGGCAGACACGGCAGAGCGGATTCTTGCCAGCATCAGTGCGCCCATGATGCTCGACGATCAAAACATTGCGATGACAGCGACCCTGGGTGTGGCCATGTATCCCTCGGATGCCGATCAGGCCGACCGGCTGCTCCAGAGCGCCGAACAGACCATGACCCTGGCCAAGCAGAACGGCCATAATCACTTCCAGTTCTATGTCGCAAGCATCGATCAGGAGATCCGGGACCGAAAGCAGATGGAAAGGGATCTGTCACAGGCTCTTTCCAGCCACCAGTTTCACCTCGTTTACCAGCCCCAAATCAATCTGGAGAGCAGCCGGGTAATCGGCGCAGAGGCGCTGCTTCGCTGGGAACACCCGACTCGAGGCATGGTGCCTCCCGACGTATTCATTCCGGTGGCGGAGGCCAATGGCTCCATTGTCGAGATCGGCCAGTGGGTTCTGGACCAGGCCTGCTGGCAGGCGGCGCGCTGGGCCTCAGATGGAGCACCACTGCGAATTGCGGTCAACCTGTCCGCAGTTCAACTGCGCCAGGACACGATTGTCGATGACATTCTCGACACGCTGCAACGACACAAGATTCCCGCCGGCCGACTGGAGCTTGAAGTAACAGAGACCAGTTTCATGACCAACCTTTCGGACGCCGTAGCCAAGCTTCACCGACTCAACAAAGCCGGGATAAGCATAGCAGTGGACGATTTCGGTACCGGCTATTCCTCTCTCACCTATCTGAAACAGATGCCGGTCCAGCACCTGAAAATCGACAAACAGTTTATCCGGGACCTGCTGTTCAATGAGGAAGACACGCGGATTGCCAACACTATTATCGACCTGGGCAAAAGCCTGAACCTGATTGTGATTGCCGAGGGTGTGGAAACCGCAGAACAGGAATTCTACCTGAGTCAGCGAGGCTGCAAGCTGGCTCAGGGGTATTTCTTCAGCAAACCTTTGCCACCGCGTGAATTTGAGACCTTTGTAAAGGGTTTTCACGAACAAATCGTGGAAAATAACGTCTGATCAATCACCCTGAGGAGTTGTCATGGGAACCACTGTTATCGGCCTTATCGTTATTGCCGTTATTGTCTTTTATCTGGTGTTTATCTATAACCGCCTGGTTTCCCTGCGTAACCAGTTCAAAAACGGCTTTGCCCAGATTGATGTTCAGCTCCAGCGGCGGCACGATCTGATCCCCAACCTGGTGGAGGCGGCAAAGGCTTACCTGACCCATGAGAAGAGCACGCTCACTCAGGTGATGGAAGCCCGCAACAACGCGGTTAGCGCCCAGAAAGATGCTGCAAAAGACCCTGGTGACGGCACCAAGATCCAGCGTCTGGGCAGCGCCGAAAACCTCCTGACCAAAGCCTTGGCTAATTTCTACGCCGTTGCGGAAAACTACCCGGAGCTGAAGGCTAACGAAACCATACAACAGCTTATGGAAGAACTTTCCAGTACAGAGAACCGTGTAGCCTTCTCGCGCCAGGCCTATAACGACGGTGTCATGAGCTACAACATCTTCCGGGAACAGTTCCCCAACAACATCATTGCCGGCATGTTTGCCTTCAAAGAGACGGCGCAACTGGAGCTGGAATCACCCGAAGCCCGCCAGGCACCGAAAGTCGCCTTCTGAGGCCCTGAGCGATGGCTCATCCCGGCTTCTTTCAGCGCCAGGCCCATGCCCGGCGCAACACCAGCCTGCTGGTTGTCCTGTTCCTGACCGCGGTCGCTTTTATTACGCTGGCCGTCTGCCTGGTGGGCTATTTCGTTACCCGTAGCGAATCGTCCGGCCTTGCCTTCCATCACTGGCTGCTCTCCAATCATGGTCTCTTGACAGCAGCTGCTGTGGTAACACTGATTGTTCTTGGCTCGCTGTTGCGTTGGATTGATCTGGCCGGCGGCGGTGCCAGGGTCGCCAAAATGGTCGGTGCACGCCCGATCGATCCCGACACCCGTGACAGCGATGAGCGAAAACTGCGCAACATCGTCGAGGAAATGGCTATCGCCAGCGGCGTGCCGGTTCCGGAACTTTACATCATGGATCAGGAAACCGGCATCAACGCCTTTGTTGCGGGTTACACGCCCGGTGAAGCAGTGATGGTGGTAACCCATGGGGCCATTACCCAGTTATCGCGGGACGAGCTCCAGGGCGTGGTGGCACACGAATTCAGTCATATTTTCAATGGTGACATGCGGCTGAACGTCCGGCTCATCGCCCTACTCGCCGGCATTCTCATGATTGGCCAGATTGGCGGCTTTCTGCTTCGGGCATCCTTCTACCGGGGCCACCGCGTTGGCAGGTCCCGGGACGGGCGGGCACAAGCGGCCATGGGCGTCATTGGCCTGGCCCTGTTCGTGATTGGTTATGTGGGGGTCTTTTTCGGTCGGCTTATCCAGGCGGCGGTCTCCAGGCAGCGGGAAATGCTGGCAGACGCTTCCTCCGTCCAGTTTACCCGTAACCCCGAAGGGATTGCGGGCGCCCTGTTCAAGATTGGCATGAAGGGCGGCTATCTCGACACCACCAGCCACGCCAGTGACATGAACCATATGTGCTTTGGCGAAAGCGCCCGCATGAAATTCACTTCCCTGCTGGCGTCTCATCCGCCAATCGACGAGCGCATCAACGCCATTCAGCCGGGAATGCTGGCCAGACTTCGCAGCCGGCTGCGTGACACCGAACCAGGCGCCGATCTTTACCGTGGTTCCGGGCCGGCACCTGGCACCGGAGCCGCCGGGTTCGCCGGCGCTGCATCGGAGGTTCTTGGACCGGTTGCCGGCAGAAGCGGAAGAACATCACCACTCGCCTCTCACCCGGAGCCGACGAATCAGCAATCCCGAACGTTCTCTGAGCAGGTCGGGACTATCAACCGGCAAAGCGAAGATTTTGCATTGCGTTTCCTGAATCGGTTGCCGGCCACCTTCCGAAACCTGCTGTACACCCGTGCCGGGGCCACGCAGCTTTGCTATGCCATGCTGATCAGCGAACTGCCTCGCGCGCAACAAACGGAAAGACTGAGCCTGCTCCCGGCGCATCCGGTGTTAGGCGGTCAGCCGGAGCTTCTGGAAAAGCTGCTGCCCGGGCTGAAAACCATTGGCGACGGAGTTCGCTTTCCTGCTTTGGAGCTGGCCATGCCGGCACTGCGCAAACTCGATCCGGAAGAACGGGAGATACTGATCACCAATGTCCAGAAACTGGTGGCGGCGGATAACCGGGTAACCCTGTTCGAGCTGGCACTGACCAGCTTCCTGTCCCGTCACCTGGGCGATGAAGCGGAGCGAGTGGTGCCGGTTCGCTACAAGAGCTACAAACCGGTCATGCCAGCCCTGCAAAGACTACTGAGCTTGCTGGCGCGGGCGGGCTCAGCCTCCCGGGCCGATGCTGACGTCCTGTACCGGGAGGCAATGGCAGGCTTCATGAACACAGGCGGCGCTGAACCGGTTCTGGAGAAAGTCACCATGCGCCAGTTACGGGAAGCGCTCACCGCATTGAATGGCCTTTCGCCCCTGCTGAAACCGGCCATCATTGACGCCTGCGGGCACTGCATCACCCGCGACGGGAAAGTGGAGACGAGAGAATACGAGCTGATGCGACTTGTGGCGGATCAGATGGACTGCCCGATGCCGCCACTGACTGTCTGAGACCTTACTGAAGCCGGGCCTCGTCCTTTTCGAACAGCATATCCACCGTCGGACGCTGTTCCGGGGCGCGGAGGCCCAGCTTCTCACGGACGCTCAGGTCGATATCCCAAAGTTGGTTGAATTTCTCGGTTGTCGCAGCAACAGACTCTTCTTTGCCCAGCATAATCTTGGGCCGGAGAAACACCAGAAGATTGCGCTTCACCCGGGTTTCTGATTCCGAGGAAAACAGCCGGCCGATAAAGGGGATATCGCCCAGCAGGGGTACCTTGCTCTTGTTTACCTGGTAGTCATCCCGGATCAGTCCACCCAAGACGATGGTTTCCCCATCATCGGCCAGCACCGTTGTCTTGATTTCGCGCTTGTTAGTGACAATATCAGAGGCATTCTCAATACTGTCCGCCACACTCTCCGTGGTCTGCTCCACAACCAGACGCACCAGGCCGTCAGCGCTGATGGTCGGGGTAACCTTGAGGGTCAGGCCGATATCACGGCGCTCAATGGTGGTGAACGGGTTGGTAGTGCCATCACCGGTGACTGTCGACTCTCCCGTCCGAAAGGGGACATTCTGGCCGACGATAATCTCCGATTCCTGGTTATCCAGCGTGATAATACTCGGGGTGGAAAGCAGGTTGGCCGCGGCAGAGGTCGACAGAGCCTGCAGCAGAATGCCCCAACTGACACCGTTCTCATTTCTCTGGCCGGCACCAACCGTGATACCTCCAGTGGTGGGTGTGATGGCAGAGTCCGTGAGTATGGCGCTCAGAACTTCTCCCAGGCTGCGTCCGACATTGCTGAAGTTGGTGCCAGCCACCGGTGTGGACGAACCTGATTCGTCACCAACCGCAACCTGCACGCCCAGATCCTGTCCCAGTTCATCGCTGATCTCGACAATCGCAGCCTCAATCAACACCTGGGCACGGCGCACGTCCAGAGCCGCCACAATCTGCTCGGCCTCCTGCATCAGTGACGGCTCGCCGCGAACGACAAGGGCATTCAGCCCCTCATCAGCAAAGACCGCGAAACTGCTTTGCGGCTTGCCGCTACCCGCACTGCCTGCTGAACCGGCTCCTTCTTTGACCAGCTCACCCATAACACCCGACAGGATTTCAGTGAGATTCTTGGCATCTGCGTGCTTCAGCCTCAGCACCTTGGTGGTACCACCGGTAGCCGAGGGTTGATCCAGCTGCCGGATCAAACCGCGCATCTTGTCACGAAAGCTCTCATCGCCTCGCAGAATCAGTCGGTTGCTACGCTCATCCGCAGTCACACTGTATTTTCTGGCGGCGTTGTCACCACCGGCCCGCCCGATCTCGTCGGGAGCCAGTTCCTGAAGCAGCGTCACCATATCGCCAACCCAGGCTTCCCTGAGCTGAATGACTTCCACTTCGTATTTCGACGGACTATCCAGCTCCCGGACGATTTGCTCGATACGCTGGATGTTCGAGGAGTGGTCACTGATGATGAGTGCGTTGGCGGCGGCAACACCGGCCAGATGGCCATACTTGGCGACCAGCGGACGGAGGATCGGCACAAGCTCCAGTGCGTTGGCATTGTCGATCTGGATAACCCGGGTAATCAACTGCTCAGAGGGGGTTTCGGGAAATCGCTCAAGAGATTCCGCCGCCTGTTTGGCATCGACCTGCTGCACCACCTTGATCACTTCTTCGCCGGGAATGGCGGTAAACCCGTGAACATTCAGGACCGCCAGGAACAGGTCATAAATCTCATTCTTATTCATGGGGGCGCTGGATAGTACAGTCACCTTGCCCTTGACTCTCGGATCCACCACAAAACTGTAGCCGGTTATATCGGCCACCTGGGTCACAAAGGCCCGGATATCTGCGTCTTTGAGGTTAAGCCGCCAGGTCTCGGCTTCCTGCCCATGAACCAGGGACATAAAGGGAAGAAGAACCAGCAGGACAATGGCCCGCATCAATTTAGTCTTGTGGTTATACATCTGGCGATTTCGTCCTGTTTCGATGAACCCGATCAGCGCCACTGTTCGGGTATGGCATAACTGATCGTGAGAATAGAGCCGTCACGATCGATTTCTATCTCCAGCTGGGCCTGGCCCCGCCAGTTCTCAAGCAGGGCCTTGTCCTGACTTATGTCCCCCAACCGCTGGCCATTGATGGCGGTGATCACATCGCCGGCCTGCAGATTGACGGCATTCAGCATGGCGTTAGAGCCGTCGTATACGTAGCCGGACATGCCGCTGTCATCGGCCGGGCTCAATCCGAAAGGCGACAGTGCGGCCAGACCCTGACTGTCAATCTGTGCGCGGGCGCTGGCCAAAAACTCGTCCGGTGATGATTCTGCCGGCTCGGCGGTCACCTCTGCAACCAGTGCAGAGGACTGCTCCTCAAAGGTCAGGGATTCGTATCGTCCATCCCGGCGAATCAGAATGCGCCCTGGCTCCACTTCCGCCAGCTCGGCATTGCCAGGTAACACTTCTCCTACCCGGTAGTACGCTGTTTCGCCGTTGCTCCCCGCAACTATAGCACCCGAGCCCTCCGTGCGCTGTGCTACCAGTACCCCTTCCAGACGAAGCCGAAGACGGGTTTCCGGAGCCGAACGCCGAACAGCCTCCGCCACCTCGACCGGTCGTTCGGAACGACCGAAAAAATCATAGACCGCCATGGACGGTATCAAACGGTTGGCTCCTGCCAGACCACTTGCACCATCCGTTACCGGGGATTCTGGAACCGGCCTGTCGTCCCATGCCAATAACCAGGTCATTCGGGCAAGCGTAACCGCCAGATAAACCACCAGCACCAGCAGTAACAGGTTCGCCAGGGTCCGGGAAATCCGGCTCTGGGCCTGAGCACTCAACAGGCCCATATCATCGCCCCCCCGGTATGAGAGGTTGCCGCACCCGGAAAATCACATCTCCAGGGCTGGCAGAATCCGGCCAGGGCTGACCGGCAAGATCCACCATTCGCTTGTAGACACGCAGTTCCATCATACCGTTCCAAAGCACGGATGCGCCCGCAGCCGGGCCCTGTCCGTCCTGTTCGGCAATCGTGAGGGAAACGCCTCCCTGGGTGGTATCCATGGTCGCCTGCATGGGCGGAAACTCTGCCTGTTCCCGCTGCCCTCCCATTGGCCAGGTCACCAGACCGCCGCCCCAGCGACCCAGACCCTCGGCCCGGGTAATCTGGTTATCGGCCCATGCCATCTTCAGCCGATCAATAATAACCTCGCCTTCGATCATTGCTCCGCCACTCCGGCGGATCATGTCCTCAAATTCGGCCACCACTACAATGCCACTTGCATCCAGTTGAGCGCTCGCCGGCCACCCTACCGTTACATCGCCGTGTAGCGAGGATTGTGACGACTCCACCGAAATCCGGGCCGGCAGTTCAAGGCTGGTCACGGAGGGCATTTGCAGGCGCCAGTCGACACGAAGCGGAAAGCCTGCAACAACGATCCCTGCCTCGCCGTCCCAAAGCCTCCCGGCAACTTGCATAACCTGAACCTGTGCCGGCAAAGGCACCTGTGCTGAGGCCTGCTGCCAGATCCACCCCGCCGGAACCAGAAAAACCAGCGACAGCAGATACACCAGAGCACCCAGCAAAAGAAGCAGAAATACCTTGCCAGGGCGAAGAAAGGATTTGGGTTCAGCGTCACTCATTCAGCGTTGCACAGATAATGGACCGGAAGCCGAGTCTAGCAAAGGCATGGGGCAAGTTCATGACAAAAAAACAAAAACCCCGCGTTAGTATCAACTAACGCGGGGTTTTTGTGGTCAAGCGAACCACACCCCTGTTCCGGAGCGTGGTGAGGCTTCAGGCAGGCATTACATCATGCCGCCCATGCCTCCCATGCCGCCCATGCCGCCCATATCCGGCATACCACCGCCAGCAGCTTCGTCCTGCGGCTCATCCGCAACCATCGCCTCGGTGGTGATGATCAGGGAGGCAACAGACGCAGCAGCCTGCAGCGCGGAACGGGTCACCTTGGCAGGATCCAGGATGCCCATTTCCAGCATGTCGCCGTAGGCTTCGGTAGCGGCGTTATAGCCGAAGGAGCCTTCGCCTTCACGAACCTTGGCAACCACTACAGAAGACTCACCGCCTGCGTTGTAAACGATCTGACGCAGGGGAGCTTCCATCGCACGACGCAGGATGTTAACGCCGGCTCTCTGCTCTTCGTTGATGGCGTCCACCTTCTCCAGAGCCGCAATAGCACGGATCAGGGTAACACCGCCGCCCGGCACAATGCCCTCTTCAACCGCAGCGCGGGTAGAGTGCAACGCGTCTTCAACGCGGGCTTTCTTCTCTTTCATTTCCACTTCGGAACCGGCGCCAACCTTGATGACGGCAACACCGCCGGCGAGCTTGGCAACACGCTCCTGCAGCTTTTCCTTGTCGTAATCGGAAGAGCTGTCCTCGATCTGCTTGCGGATCTGCTCAACGCGGGCTTCGATGTCTGCCTGAGCGCCGGCACCGCCGATGATCGTGGTGTTTTCTTTGGTGACGTTGACGCGCTTGGCTGTACCCAGGTCGTCCAGAGTGGTGTTCTCAAGAGTCAGGCCGACCTCTTCAGAAATCACAGTACCACCGGAGAGGATGGCAATATCCTGCAGCATTTCCTTGCGACGATCACCAAAGCCAGGCGCCTTGACGGCATTGACTTTCACGATACCACGCATGTTGTTCACAACCAGGGTAGCAAGCGCTTCGCCTTCGATGTCTTCAGCGATGATCTGCAGCGGCTTGCCCGCCTTGGCCACAGATTCCAGCACCGGCAGCAGTTCGCGGATGTTGGAGATCTTCTTGTCTACCAGCAGGATGAACGGATCTTCCAGCTCGGCGGACATGTTGTCCTGATTATTGATGAAGTACGGAGACAGGAAGCCACGGTCGAACTGCATGCCTTCGACTACGTCCAGCTCGTCTTCCAGGCCTCGGCCTTCTTCAACAGTGATGACGCCTTCCTTGCCAACTTTTTCCATCGCATCGGCAATGATCTTACCGATGGTGTCGTCACCGTTGGCAGAGATGGTGCCAACCTGGGCAATCATCTTGCTGTCGTCGCAGGGCTTGGCCATGTCACGGATTGCCTTCACAGCTTCCGTAGTGGCCTTGTCGATGCCACGCTTCAGATCCATCGGGTTCATGCCGGCAGTAACGGCCTTCACACCTTCGTTGACGATGGACTGAGCCAGTACCGTTGCAGTAGTGGTACCGTCACCAGCTGTGTCGTTAGCCTGGGAAGCCACTTCTTTCACCATCTGGGCGCCCATGTTCTCGAACTTGTCAGACAGTTCGATTTCCTTCGCCACAGAAACACCATCTTTAGTGATGGTCGGTGCGCCGAAAGACTTTTCCAGAACCACGTTGCGGCCTTTCGGGCCGAGGGTCACTTTAACCGCGTCTGCCAGAATGTTGACGCCTGCGACCATGCGCTTACGCGCGCTATCACCGAATTTAACGTCTTTTGCTGCCATGTTTCCTATTCCTGTTCGTTAAACCGAAGTCGTTGAATCAATCGGATTAATGAGAGTTCGTGCGATTCGCCGTAGCGATCACTCAAGCACGCCGTAGATGTCGTTCTCACTCATGATGAGGAGTTCTTCGCCGTCAACTTTGACGGTATTACCGGCATACTGACCGAAGACCACGGTGTCACCCACCTTGACCGCCAGTGAGCGGGTTTCGCCGTTTTCCAGGATGCGACCGTTACCAACGGCAATCACCTCGCCCTGGGAAGGCTTCTCTTTGGCGTTACCCGGCAGCACGATGCCACCCGCAGTTTTCTCTTCTTCTTCCTTACGGCGCACGACAACACGATCGTGTAGCGGACGAATTTTCATTGCTCGGTTTCTCCAATAGTCAGATTAATGTGGCAATGACATTTGCTGTTAAAAGTCGGAACAGAGGAACCTGCTCCGACAAATTGCCCGGCCGCCAACCAACTGATTTCAGCGGTTTCTGGCCCGCGGCGAACTTGTGGAACTTATCTGGGGTTGGCGTAGGGGTTTTCAACACCCCGACGCGAAATTTTTTTCATTTTTTTTCGATGCGGTCCCGATCAGATTCGGTCTCATCCTCGTATTCGCCTTCGATGATGTCGCCATTGCTGTCCCGATTGAACGGAGACTGCCTTCCAAACGGATTTTCCCGACTGCCAAAAGGGTCCTTGCCGAAAGGGTTCGAACCACCACGGGCGCTGAAATAAAAGCTGCTGCCCTTCCCTGAGACCACCATGCGCTTCAGCGCCTGGGCAGCCAGCCAATGACGGCTA
>AZIK01001224.1_pt1 | contig 13181 bp, 11 predicted proteins | sample 359131 | NCBI WGS metagenome assembly AZIK01 (sample SAMN02429715, study PRJNA222663) | marine sediment metagenome | biome: Sediment sample; isolation source: enrichment culture of sample MGS-ANC(AMM) from oil contaminated site at the... | place: Italy: Ancona | collected 2012-02-14 | depth 6 m m | reverse complement strand
AGCCATGGGGGTCCAGGTCCACAACCAGAACTCGTTTTCCGCGTTCGGCAAGCAAGCCGCCCAGGGCAACAACACTCGTGGTTTTTCCAACACCACCTTTTTGATTGGCTACCGCCCAGATTCGCACGCTTTGATTCTCCAGAGAACACATAGGTGTGACCAGCAATCACCTGCAGCCACAATTCCGGTTATCGGCCAGTCCCCGGGCAACTTGAACGAATCGCGCAGGGACTTCCGGCAAGCTCTTGCCGGCAACTTTTTGGTAACGGGGATCAATACAGGAACCGTGCCAATGACTCTATCAAAATCCGACGGAGATCGGTTCAGCGCATGGCACCGCGAATACTGGCGTCACGGGAAATCAGCAACACCACCCGCCGATTTCTCCTCCGTCCCTCTTCCGTGTCATTACGGGCAACCGGTTGATACTGGCCATAGCCCACTGCTGCGAGACGTTCCGGTTCGATGCCCTCCATCACAAGCATCCGCGCCATCGCTGCCGCCCGGGCGGCAGACAGTTCCCAATTGGAAGGGAAACGGGAGGTACTGATCGGTTGGTTATCGGTAAAGCCCTCCACCTTGATCGCGTTGTCCCGGTTATTCAGGACCGTCGCGATTTTATCGACAACGTCAAAGGCGTCGTAATGTGGCTCGGCATCGCCGCTGCCAAACAGCAGGCTATTCGGCAGATTCAACTCCAGCCACTGGTCACTGGTTTCCAGGGTCACAACACCCTGATTAATCAGTTCATCGAACTCCATTGCCAACTGGTCAGCCATGGCCCGAAGGGCTTCGGTTCGGCCCCGGGCATCCATTTCCGGGTTTTTCGGAGCTTCAGTAACCACTGGAGCTATCACATTCTCCGCAGGCGCGTTCAGCGACCTCTGGGGCTGGTCACCGATTTCAATAGGCTGGAAAGATCGCTGGGGTGCATTAAAGACGCCGGTCAGAGTTTCCGAAAGTACCTTGTATTTACCCTCATTCACCGACGACACCGAGTACATCACTACGAAAAACGCGAACAGCAGAGTGATGAAATCCGCATAGGAAATCAGCCACCGCTCCTTATTGTGCAGATCGTCCTGGTCTTGCCTACGACGCCGCATAAATTGGCCTGCGCATGCTTACTGCAGGAAGCCCCGCAGCCGCAATTCTATGGATTTCGGGTTTTCACCCTCGGCGATGGCAATAATGCCGTCGATCATCATGTCTTCGTAACGGGTGCGCTCTTTGACAATACCGCGCATCTTGTTTGCTATAGGGAAAAACAGCAGGTTGGCCAGCGCCACACCGTAAATGGTTGCGACAAATGCCGTGGCGATCCCGCTACCAAGGGACTGCGGGTCTTCCAGATTGGTCATCACCTGTATCAGCCCCATGACAGCACCGATAATCCCGATCGTCGGCGAATAGCCACCCATCGCCTCGAACACTCTCGCAGACTCCAGGTCCCGCTGCTCACGGGAATCCAGATCCACTTCCATAATGCCCCTGATGGTCTCGGTTTCTGCCCCGTCCACCAACAGCTGCAACCCTTTACGGGCAAAAGGTTCCGGCTCTCGTTCGGCAAGACCCTCAAGCCCCAACAACCCCTGCTTCCGGGCTTTGACGCTCCAGTCGATAACCTTTCCAATGCCATCTTCCAGGTTAATGAACGGTGGAACAAACACCCAGCGCACCTGGGTAAAGGCCCGCTTAAGCATGGGCCAGGAGGTCTGAAGGATTGTCGCGGCCAGGGTGCCACCAATAACAATAATGGCCGCAGGCCCGTTGAAAAGGGAACCCAGGGCGCCACCTTCGAGAAGGTTACCACCAAGTATGGCGGCAAAGGCCAGTATGACCCCGAGCAGACTCAGGATATCCATCAGCAGACACCTTCGACCAGGCGGGGCCCGATCTCGTCGAGCGACAGCACATTATCTGTCAGCCCGGCCTTGGCAACGGCCATTGGCATTCCGTAGATGACTGATGATTTCTCATCCTGGGACCAGATATCCGACCCGCTCTGCTTCATCATTCGGCAACCTTCCTTACCGTCAGAGCCCATACCAGTGAGAATCACGCCCAATGTCTTGCCCGGAAAGCTCCTGGCCAGAGAACCAAAGGTCACATCGACACAGGGCTTGTAATTGAGGCGTTCGTCTCCCGGCAGGATACGTATCCTGGCCTGACCGCTCCGATTCTCGACCATCATCTGCTTGCCCCCGGGCGCCAGCAAAGCGAGCCCCGGCTTGAGCACATCACCATCCTGGGCCTGTCGAATCTCAATCCTGCAAAGCTTGTTCAGGCGTTCGGCAAAAGCCGGTGTGAAACTGGCCGGCATGTGCTGGACAAGAACCAGTGGCGCGGGGAATGAAGCCGGCAAAGCCGTCAGCACCCGTTGCAGCGCAACCGGCCCTCCCGTTGAAGTGCCAATACCGACGACGGCGTAATGTTTGGCAACACCTCGACGGGCATGACGCCTGGGCGCCTCCTCGTTCAGAGAACCGGCCTCGGTGATCGGACGCTGCACATCAGAGCGTTGATTCGGCGCAATTTCCGGCCGCTGACGCGCCCGGGTACCCGACTCTCTCTGGGGCGACGAAGCAGGTACGGGTGCAGGCTCAGGACGGGTCAGAGGCGCCGAGCGGCTATCAGGCCGGCTGCGAGCAACATCGAGAACCCGCTCGATAAGAATTTTCTGAAGCTGGCTGTTGTCTCTGGCGATTTCTTCAAAATTCTTGGGCAGGAAATCGACAGCACCCGCCTCAAGGGCATCGAGGGTCACCCGGGCACCCTCGTAGGTAAGCGAAGAGAACATGAGAACCGGAACAGGATGCTTACGCATGATTTCACGCACGGCGGAGATACCATCCATAACCGGCATCTCGTAATCCATGGTGATCACGTCCGGCCTCAGCTTTTCCGCAAGCTCGACACCTTCCCGACCATTAGTGGCAGCTCCGACAACTTTTATCTGGCCCGAGCTGGTCAGGATTTCCGTCAGCCGTTTGCGAAAAAAGCCTGAATCGTCAACGACCAGGACAGAAACTGTCATCCACTTCTCCTACCCAATCCATAGTAACCTGCCGGGCGCGGCTCAGCCGTAGTGCTGCAACAGGCTGGGAACATCAATAATCAGGGCAATCCGCCCATCGCCGGTAATGGTAGCGCCGGCCATCCCCGGGGTACCCTGCAGGGCACGCCCGAGCGGTTTGATAACCACTTCTTCCTGCCCGACCAGTTGATCGACAACAAAACCGACCTGTTTGGTACCCATAGCCACAATGACGACATGAGCGTTTTCAGGCACATCCTGTGAAGGCCCGCCACGGACAAGCCATCGTTTGATGTGAAACAACGGGAACACCTTTTCGCGGACCACAATGCATTCGCGGCCGTCCACGATGTTGGTCCGGGTCAGATCCAGATGGAAGATCTCGACCACGTTCACCAGCGGCAGAGCGAACGACTGATCCCCCAGCATGATCATGAGCGTTGGCATGATCGCAAGCGTCAGCGGAACCTTGATAACGATGCGCGACCCTTTACCCAACTCCGACTCGACACTGAGCTGCCCGTTGAGCTGACCGATCTTGGTTTTCACCACATCCATCCCGACACCACGGCCGGAGACGTCTGAAATCTGTTCCTTGGTCGAGAAACCGGCGGCAAAAATGAGGTTGTAGCACTCGGTGTTGGTCAGGCGGTCGGCGGCATCCTGATCATAGATCCCCTTTTCGACGGCCTTGCGGCGCAGTGCTTCAGGGTCCATGCCTGCGCCGTCGTCCTCGATGGACAACAGGATATGATCGCCTTCCTGTTCTGCGGAGAGGGTGACGGTACCCTGACGCGGCTTGCCTGCCTTCTCACGGACATCCGGGCCTTCAATACCGTGATCAACCGAGTTCCGTACCAGGTGAACAAGCGGATCTGACAGCGCTTCCACCAGGTTCTTGTCGAGGTCTGTCTCCTCTCCGTGCATGACCAGATTGACCTCTTTCTTGAGGTTTCTGGCGAGATCACGAACAACCCGGGGAAATCGGCCAAAGACTTTCTTGATCGGCTGCATTCGGGTCTGCATGACAGCTGACTGAAGATCCGTGGTGACAACATCGAGGTTGGACACCGCCTTGTGCATGTGTTCGTCTTCGCTTTCGGCACCAAGCCGTTGCAGCCGGTTACGAACCAGCACCAGTTCGCCCACCATGTTCATGATGTCGTCCAGACGCTTGGTGTCTACCCGTACTGTCGTGTCTGCTGAAGCGCTGCTTTCGCGAGCCGGAGTGGCTGGTGACGAAGCACCCTTGGCGACCGGCTTATCCGCGGGCCTGGGTGTTCGCTCCGGTTCGGCCGATTCTGGCGACGTGTCAACGCCTGGCTGTTCCGGTTTCTGCGGGGCCAAGGACCCGCCTGCGGTCGGAGCTCCTCCCTTTCCGTGGAGATCGTCCAGCAGTTTTTCGAATTCGTCATCGGTGATCAGATCATCACTGCCACTGGTCTCGGCAGACGGTGACGATTTCCCGTCGGGGCTGACACTCGTTTCCCCGTCTGCTGGCGCACCGGCAAACTGCCCTTTCCCGTGAAGCTGATCCAGCAGCGCCTCGAACTCATCATCCGTGATCTCGTCGTCACCGGAACTGTCTGGCTCACCGGAGGCCGTTCCTGAGTCTTGCGACGGTGTGGCAACCTCGGATTTGTCGTCCTGCAAGGCATCCAGAAGCTGTTCGAATTCGTCGTCGGTAATGTCGCCGTCGTCCTGGTCCCGCTGGTCTCCACCCTGTCCCGTTTGGGGCGAGGCGGCTGTCCCAGCCTCGGCTTCCGGCTCAGCCAGGGCATCCAGTCGCGCAATCAGTTCATCCGGCGCCGGCGTCAGCTCCTCGTGATTGCGAACCTGCTCAAACATTGCGTTGACGTTGTCCAGGGCTTCCAGAACCACGTCCATCAGTGATGAGTCTACTCTCCGCTTGTGATTGCGCAGGGTGTCGAAAACATTTTCTGCGGAATGGCAACAGTTCACCAGAGCGTCAAGCTGAAGGAAGCCAGCGCCCCCCTTAACCGTATGAAAGCCACGGAAGATGGCGTTGAGCAGATCACTGTCGTCAGGATGTCGCTCAAGATCTACCAACTGCTCTGACAGCTTCTCGAGGATCTCGCCGGCTTCAACCAGGAAGTCCTGCAAAATCTCTTCATCAGCATCAAACGCCATGCGTTACCCTCTTAATTCAGAAACCGAGACTGGACAACAGGTCGTCTACGTCATCCTGTCCCGATACCACATCTTCACGCTCAGCGGCTTTGATCTGGGGCCCGACACCCTTTTCCGCAGACTCTTCCTTTTCTTCAATCTGGTGCACGGTACCAGTCAGTTGATCGACATGACTGGCCATCACAACCAGGCTGAGCATCTGATCCTCAACCTCTTTCACAAGGGCAGTGACCTTCTGGATGACCTGGCCCGTCAGATCCTGAAAATCCTGAGCCAGCAGGATTTCCGACAGATTGCTGTACATGGTCTCGGCATCGGTTGCCATGCTGACAAAGAACCGGTCAATCCTGCCATACAATTCGCGGAACTCCGCGGGCTGCATTTCCCGGCGCCTCAGCCGCTGCCACTCATCACGCAACGATGCGGCCTCGTCCCTAAAGGCATTGGCCACCGGCATGGTTTGTTCGACCAGGTCCATGGTCCGATTTGCCGCTTCCCCGGTCATCTGAACAACGTATTCAAGACGGTCCGAGGCATCTGTCATCTTCGACAGTGCTTCCTGTTGCTCTGCGTTGCGGGGGTCAATCTGAAAGTTCCGAATCGCTTCGTGCAGGCTCCTGGTGAGTCGCCCAACCTCGCGATACAGGCTCTGATCCCTGACTTCACTGAGGTCATTGATCAGGCTCATGGCTTTGGCATAGTCGCCGGCATTGACACTTTCTGCCAGTTCATTCGCCTGACGCTGGAGTTTGTCCGTCACTTCCGGCTCAAGGCCCCGATGGATCCTTTTGCTATCGCTCATAAGAGCCATCCGACCTCTGGTTACTGGATTCTTTCAAAGATTTTCTCAATCTTTTCCTTGAGCACTGCAGCAGTGAACGGTTTGACAACATACCCGTTCACGCCCGCCTGGGCCGCGGCGACAATCTGGTCCCGTTTGGCCTCAGCAGTAACCATCAATACCGGCAGGCTTTTCAGATTCTCATCGGCCCGGACGGCCTTGAGCAGATCAAAACCAGACATACCAGGCATGTTCCAGTCGGTGACCAGAAAATCGTATTTTCCACTTTTGAGCATCGGCAGCGCTGTATTGCCGTCGTCCGCTTCATCGGTGTTGGTGAAACCCAGATCACGCAGCAGGTTCTTTATGATCCGTCGCATTGTGGAGAAATCATCCACAATGAGGATTTTCATGTTTTTGTCCAAAGGGACCTCCAGTTAATAACACCCGGAATTCGTTTGACCTTTCTGCTCGAAGTCTAGCAGGCGGCTGGTTTAACCGCTTATTGTCAGACCTTTGCTCCGGTTGTAAAGCGTCGGTTACCAAAAACTACAGACTGGCCGGGCACAGACACACAGAAACGGCCGTCAGTTGTCCGTATCCTGGCGCCAGTCGACCAGCCGTCCGCGAAGACGCAAGGCGGCCTGACTGTGAATCTGACTGACCCGGCTTTCACTAACGCCAAGCACCGCGCCAATTTCCTTGAGGTTCAGTTCTTCCTGGTAATACAGACTCAGTACCAGTTTTTCCCGCTCCGGCAGGTCCTCTATCGCCTCAGCGAGGCTGCGCCGGAATGCATCCGAGGACAACCCTTCCAGAGGGTTATCCTGCGCTTCTGTCTGTTCTATCGGCAGCTCTCCGGATTCATTGAGCTCGTCGAGACTAAAAAGTCGACCGCTGTTGGAATCAGAAAGATAGGTATGGTATTCCGACAAGCCCATACCCAGCTCTTCCGCAACCTCAAGATCCTGGGCTTCACGACCGAGACGGTCTTCAACGGCTTTGATGGCCTGGGAGATTCGGCGGGCGTTACGGTGTACGGAGCGGGGGACCCAGTCTCCCTTGCGGATTTCGTCCACCATGGCGCCGCGAATCCGGATCCCGGCGTAGGTCTCGAAGGTAGCACCCTTGGTGGAGCTGTATCGCTGGGCAGCTTCAAGCAAACCGATCATGCCAGCTTGCATCAGGTCGTCGAGCTGCACAGAAGCCGGCAGACGGGCCATCAGATGAAGGGCGATTTTCTTGACCAGCGGCGCATGCTGCTCAACAAGCTGAGAGGGATTCTGAGCGCCCGACTGGTTATAGATTCCGAGGTTATTCGCCAATGTCATGTATCCGGTTTCTTGTTTGACTGGATCCGATTCAGACTTCGACGAGCCGCTCCACAAAAAATTCCAGGTGCCCGCGAGGAGAAGACGGTAGCGGCCAGCTATCGACCTTGTCGGCCAGTGCCTTGATCGCGAGGGAAGCTTTCGCCCTGGGATAGACATCAAGTACTGCGCGCTGTCGCTGAACCGCCTTCTTTACAGCCTCATCGTAGGGAACAATACCCACGTATTGTAAAGCCACATCAAGAAACCGCTCGGTGACACGCGTCAGTTTTTCGAACAAATGCCGGCCTTCCTGTTCGTTTCGAACCTGGTTGGCCAGTATGCGGAAGCGGTTGGTTCCATAGTCGCGGTTCATCAGCTTGATCAGAGCGTAGGCGTCGGTGATCGACGTCGGCTCATCGCACACAACCATCAACAGTTCCTGGGATGCTCTCAGAAAGCTGACCACGGATTCGGAGATACCGGCCGCAGTATCCACAATCAGCACATCGATCTGGTCGCCCAGTTCGCTGAATGCGTTGATCAACCCCGCATGCTCCATGGGGCTGAGCTGGGTCATCCTCTGGGTGCCCGAAGAGGCGGGAACAATCTTGATGCCGCCGGGACCATTCACCAGCACGTCCTTGAGATCGCAATCACCTGCCAGGACGTCCTGGAGGTTCCGACTGGCGGTAATGCCGAGCAACACGTCGATGTTGGCCAGCCCCAGATCGGCATCGAGCAGCACCACTCTCCGACCTTTCTGCGCCAGGGCAATTCCGAGGTTTACCGACACGTTACTTTTGCCGACCCCACCTTTGCCGCCGGACACTGCAATCACCTGAACCGGATGTGCTTTGCTCATACTGTTTTTTGTCTCTCGCCACGTTTACCCGGGTGCGTTCATTCAGACGCTCGGTGCCAATCTACCCGGTCTCATGCTCCCTCTGCGACCGTCTGCTCTTGCTGGAACAGCTTAAGCCGATCCACGGCCAGCCGCACCAAGGGCACTGCTTCTGCGTGATGCAAATCCTCAGGAATCTTCTGCCCGTCGGTGTAGTAGGCGACCGGCAGGCCGGTTTCCATAACAAAGCCCAGAGACTCACCCAGAGTGAGGGCCTCATCGATCTTGGTCATCACACAACCCGCAAGATTCGCCATCTTATAGCAATGCCAGACGGATTTCATGATGCGCGGCTGACTGGTTGCCGAGACCACAAGATGCGTTTTGATATTGTGATGGCTGCGCGCCAGTTCGGCCAACTGTTCCTGATAACCTTTGTCTGAACTGGTCAAACCAGCGGTATCGATCAGCACCAGATGACGGTCTGACAACTCATCCAGGATATCATCCAGACTGTGACTCTCATCCACCACCCGAACGGGCACATTCAGGATTCGACCAAATACGAATAACTGTTCATGGGCGGCCACACGATAGCGATCAGTGGTAACCAGTGCTACCGAGTCTGAACCATGCTTCAGCACATAACGTGCCGCCAGCTTACCAATGGTGGTAGTTTTTCCGGACCCGGTAGGCCCGACCAGAGCATAGGCGCCACCTTCATCCAGCCACTCGAGACGGGACGTTCGGACACCCGTGCACAACATTTTCAGAGATTGTTTCCACCCCTCCTCGAGGCGCCCTGCCCTGTGGCGGCGGGAAATTGAACCGGCCAGGTCGCTGCCGAGACCAAACTCCTGCAACCGTTCGGCCAGTCTCTGCTGAACAGCCGTGGCCGACGAAACCTCCGGCTCAGGTGCCGGCTTCTGGCCATGCATCATGTTTTTCAGGGAACTGATTTCTGCGCGCATCTGGGCCAACTCATCGGAATAGGCTTCACGCGGCACTGGCTGGATCGGTTCAAACCCGTCAAAAACGTCATCCTCCGAGTCCTCAACCGAAGCAAACGACGATCCGCTGTAGCTGGCCCCCTGAGACGCGCGCTTTTCCCGAACCTCGCGAATACGATCTCGGGACCGGCTCAGCTCGTCTTCAAGCCGACGGTGCTGATCTGCCTGCATCTCCGCAAGACGGGATCCGTTGGTGGCTTCTTCTGCCTGGTTGCCCAGACGCTGACGCGCCATGTTTTCGTCATAGTCGAGCGCCGTCACAATTTCGACGCCGCCATCGACCCGGCGATTGGAAAGGATTACGGCATCCGGCCCCATCTGTTCGCTGACCAGCTTCAGTGCCTCTGACATAGTCTGAGCAAAAAACCGTTTTACTTTCATGATGCATCTTCCTCCACCGGCAACGCCGTGCCGGCGCTGTCCGCTCTGTCATCCGCGCCGTTACTGGCCAACGGACGCCACGATCGTAATCTGTTTGTTATCCGGAACTTCCTGATACGAGAGCACATGCAAACGCTCTACTCCGTAACTGGCAAACTTCGCCAGCACCGGCCTCAGAGGCCCGGATACCAGCAATATGGCCGGCTTACCGAGCATCTCCTGACGCTGGACGCTCTCCTGAAGGGAGCGCTGGAGCTTCTCGACCATATTAGGCTCCAGAACCAGGCCAATATCCTCCTGACCGCCGGATTGTTGACTCTGTTGAACTGACTTTAGCAATAACTGTTCCAGATCGGGATCCAGGGTAATGACCGGTATCTCCGATTCGTTGCCGCAAATGCTCTGGACGATCATCCGGCGCAGAGCCTGGCGCGCGACGGTGGTCAGCAGCTTCGGATCCTGACTCTTCGGATGTACGTTGACGATAGCCTCGGCAATGGAGCGCATATCCCGAATGGGAACCTCCTCTTTCAGGAGATTCTGCAGTACCTTCAACAACAGACTGATGGAAACGGTGGTGGGCACCAGCTCCTCTGCCAGCTTCGGAGAAACCTTCTCCAACTGGTCCAGCCACTTCTGGACTTCCTCGTGGCCCAGCAATTCGTGAGCGTGCTTCTGCAATACCTGGTTCAGGTGGGTGGCGACAACCGTACTGGCATCGACAACGGTGTATCCCAGAGTCTGGGCCTGATCCTTTTTATCTGGCTCTATCCAGCAGGCATCCAGCCCAAATGCCGGATCTTTGCCTTCGATGCCTTCCACTTTCCCGAACACCTGTCCCGGGTCGATGGCCAGCTCGCGGTCAGGGTGAATCTCCGCTTCAGCTATGGTCACCCCCATCAATGTGATGCGATATACATTGGGCATCAGATCGAGATTGTCGCGAATGTGGACCGAAGGCATCAGGAAACCCAGATCCTGGGATAACTTTTTACGAACACCCTTGATGCGGCTTAACAACTGTCCTCCCTGGGACTTGTCCACCAGCGGAATAAGCCGATAGCCCACCTCCAGACCAACAATATCGACGGTAGAAACGTCGTCCCAGCCCAGTTCCTTGGTCTCACCGGGTGCCGGTAGCTGACGACCCTGATCGCCCCCTGCATCACCACCCGCGGGGAGATCACGTCCGGCAGGACGCGGAGCACCAGTGGCACCACCCCGCCCCGGGAAGACGCCATCCTCTTCGATGGTCTGACGTTGATGCTTCCATATATACCAGGCCGCTCCCGCAGCAAGCGCCCCCAGCCCCAGAAAAGCGACGTGGGGCATGCCCGGGATCAGGCCAAGGATAATGAGGATGGCCGCTGCAATGGACAGAGCCTTGGGCGCACTGAACATCTGCTGGAGGATCTGTCCGCCCATGTCCTGGCTGGACGTTACCCGGGTAACCATGATTGCCGCAGACGTGGAGAGCAGCAACGAAGGAATCTGTGCCACCAGGCCGTCACCGATGGTCAGCAGCGCATAGCGCTCCATGGCCAGCCCGAAATCCAGACCGTGCTGCAGCATACCAATGGCAACACCGCCAATGATGTTAATCGCGAGGATCAGCAGGCCGGCAACGGCATCACCTTTCACAAACTTGGAGGCACCGTCCATGGAGCCGTAGAAATCGGCCTCCTGGGCGATTTCGGCGCGGCGATGCTTGGCTTCCTCCTGATTGATCAGGCCTGCGTTCAGGTCCGCATCGATTGCCATTTGCTTGCCGGGCATAGCATCAAGCGTGAAACGGGCGCTTACCTCAGACACCCGGCCAGCACCCTTGGTCACTACCAGGAAGTTGATGATCATCAGAATCGCAAACACCACCAGGCCAACGGCGTAGTTGCCACCGATCAGGACAGCACCAAAGGATTCGATAACCTTACCGGCGGCGTCCCCGCCCTCGTGACCGTTCAGCAATACGATACGGGTAGACGCCACATTCAGCGCAAGGCGCAGCAATGTGGCTACCAGCAATACTGTTGGAAAGGATGCGAATTCCATTGGCCGCAGGGCGTAGACACACACCAGCAGAATGACAATCGACAGCGTAATGTTGAAGGTGAAGAATACGTCCAGCAGAAAAGCCGGCATGGGCAGGATCATCATGCCCAACAAACCCATCAGCATGATGGGAATGCCCAGATTTCCCTGCGTCAGGGTTTTGACGTTATTGAGGACTAAAGCTCTGTCCATGCCGGGAACTTCTCCGATTGGCCATGCCTGCAGGCGTGTTGAAGGTCGAAAATCTGACACTGGCGCGTCGTTTGGAGGAGTTATCGCAAGATCCGTACCACCCCTTAAGGGATTTTACTGAACCGATGCTTTGGCGCCTGACTCGTCCTGCCAGATGCGGTATCCTTGCGCCATTTGATCAAAACCCCGAAACCACACTCAGACACACAGGTGACCCCATGCCAATCCACGAGGTAAAACACCCCCTGATCCGCCACAAGCTCGGCCTGATGCGTCGTGCGGACATCAGCACCAAGAATTTTCGTGAACTGGCGCAGGAAGTCGGTGCTCTTCTGACCTACGAGGCCACCAAGGATTTCTCCCTTCAGGAAAAAACCATCGAGGGCTGGGCCGGGCCGGTAAAGGTGGAACAGATTCACGGCAAGAAAATTACCATCGTTCCAATTCTGCGCGCAGGCCTTGGCATGCTGGATGGCGTACTCAGCCTGATCCCCGTTGCCCGGGTAAGCGTTGTTGGCCAGATTCGCAACGAGGAAACCCTGGAAGCCAGCACTTACCTGGAAAAGCTGGTCGGTGAGCTGGATCAGCGCATGGCCCTGATTGTCGACCCCATGCTGGCCACCGGCGGCTCGATGATTTCCACCATCGACCTGCTCAAAAAGGCAGGCAGCACCGAAATCCGGGCCCTGATTCTGGTCGCCGCGCCGGAAGGGATCGAGAAGGTCCTGGAGAAACACCCGGATGTGTCCATCTACACGGCCTCTGTTGATGAGCGCCTGAACGAAAAAGGTTACATCCTGCCGGGTCTCGGCGATGCCGGTGACAAGATCTTTGGCACCAAGCAAAAGGACGTTTGAGCATGCAGGACCATACCAACGATCCGGTCTGGAAACAGGCGATAGCCGGCTCCCAGATGCTACTGGTAGCTTTCGGCGCCCTGGTCCTCATGCCCCTGATTACCGGGCTGGACCCCAACGTGGCGCTGTTCACTGCCGGCCTCGGCACCCTGATCTTCCATGTCGTCACCGGCGGCCAGATTCCCATTTTCCTGGCGTCATCCTTCGCCTTCATCGCACCGGTTATCGCCTCCAAGGGCCGGTTTGGCATGGAAGAAACCCTCGGCGGCCTGATGGCAGCAGGTATTCTCTACATCATTCTCAGTGGGCTGGTGCGTCTGCGCGGAACCGGCTTTGTCCGCCGTCTGCTGCCGCCTGTGGTGATCGGTCCGGTCATTATGACCATCGGTCTCGGCCTGGCACCGGTTGCCGTTCACATGGCCTCCGGTCGCACGGGTGACGGCGCTACCCAGCTGATCCCCTACGACACCGCCATCTGGATCGCCATGATTTCTCTGGCGGTCACTATCATCATGTCGGTCTGGGCCAAGGGCATTTTCCGGCTGATTCCGATCATGTTCGGCGTCATC
>AZIK01004248.1_pt1 | contig 13219 bp, 15 predicted proteins | sample 359131 | NCBI WGS metagenome assembly AZIK01 (sample SAMN02429715, study PRJNA222663) | marine sediment metagenome | biome: Sediment sample; isolation source: enrichment culture of sample MGS-ANC(AMM) from oil contaminated site at the... | place: Italy: Ancona | collected 2012-02-14 | depth 6 m m | reverse complement strand
CATATAAAAAAATACAACTAACTTTGCATATAAAACAATTTTTGCTATCAAATCGGCGAGTTGGAAGCTAAAGATACAAACCTCGTATTAATATCGCCATTCCATTTCTGCGGCATCAATAAAGTTGATGCCCTCACTCACCGCATAATCCAGCTGCTCAAATGCGTCCTTCTCGGTGTTCTGCTCACCCCAGGTCATAGTGCCCAGGCAAATCAGGGTAACGTCGAGATCCGTCTTTCCAAGCTTTCGCGTTTGCATATCGTTTCCAATTCAGTTGGGTTAACGGGTAAAGGGAATGTCACAGGAGTGTCGCCTGACTGTCATGCCAGCTTTTCATAGTAGAGGCATGTCCGAGGAAGCACAGGAAACACAGTGACCGAAATCATTCAGGCCAGCCGCCACCCCTTGCACATTACCATTGTTTCGGAGACTTTTCCTCCAGAAATCAATGGAGTGGCAAACACTCTCAGACATCTCTGCCTGGGACTGATGCAGCGTGGGCACCGGGTTACGGTTATACGACCTCGACAGCAGCTTGAGAGTAAAAACGATTTCGCCAGCGCCAGCCAAGCTCTGTTTACCCGAGAGTATGTGGTGAAAGGATTGCCTCTGCCGGGCTACGCGGATTTGCGCTTCGGCCTGGCACGAGCCAGTCGCTTGAAAAAGCTCCTGACCAAGGACCGGCCCGATGCGATTTATGTCGCCACCCAGGGGCCGCTGGGTGTCGCAGCCACGTCAGCCGCCAGACAAATGGGCATTCCGGTGAGCTCCGGATTCCACACCAATTTTCACAGTTACAGCCAGTATTACGGCGTCGGCATGCTCGAACGGCTACTGTGTCTTTACGGGCGGTGGTTCCACAATCGCACCGCAATCACTCTGGTGCCAACCCGAAAAATGCAGCGCACGGTCCAGGCTATGGGCATTCCCGTTACCGGGCTCTGGGGCCGGGGCGTGGACTGTCATCGGTTCACCCCTCACAAACGGGACAACTCGCTGAGAGCGTCTTGGGGCTTGCAAGCCAACGACCGGGCCATCCTGTATGTGGGTCGATTGGCGCCGGAGAAAAACCTTCGAATGGCGGTTGCCTGTTTCGAGCGAATCCGGGGGCTGCACCCACAGGCAAAATTTATCCTCGTCGGAGATGGCCCACTCCGGCGCCAGCTGGCTGAACGTCATCCGGATTACATTTTCTGTGGCACCCGGCGCGGTGACGAACTGGCCCGACACTTTGCCTCTGGTGACCTGTTCCTGTTCCCCAGCAAGACCGACACCTTCGGCAACGTGGTTCTCGAAGCCATGGCCAGTGGCCTCGGTATTGTTGCCTTTGATGATGCCGCGGCAGCTGAACACATACGGGATGGGGAAAACGGCATGAAGGTGCCCCTGGACCAGGACGAAGCATACGTCGACAGCGCACTCAGGTTGGCAGACCAGCCAACCCTGCTGAACCGTGTCCGGGCTCAGGCTCGACTGGATGCCCTGGAACAGAGCTGGAAGTCACAGATCGAACAGTTTGAACAACTGGTATTCAACCAAACCAAAAAGGCCGGTTATCATGCCATCAACAAGCAAGGCATCTCGCTTCTTTGAACTGGTAGACCAACGGGAAGTCGCTTTCTGCCAATCGATCAACCGGGCTGTTCATTTTTGGCCGGCTCTCAGCTACTTCCGCCTGGTCAGCCGCCTTGGAGACGGCTGGTTCTGGTACGCCCTCATCCTGACGGCTCCGTTTATCTATCCGGAATCCGGACCCGGGCTCGCTCTGCTGATGACACTGACCGGACTCACCTGCACCATCAGCTACAAGCTGTTAAAGCGCTGGCTGATTCGGGAGCGCCCTTTTATTTCATTTCCGGCCATCAACTGCGGTACACCACCGCTGGACCGCTACAGTTTCCCCTCTGGCCATACCCTTCACGCCGCCTGCTTCCAGGTTATGCTGGCCATGGCCGAACCGGCGCTTTCGCTCCTGGTTCTTCCGTTCACCCTTAGCGTCGCAGCCTCCAGGGTGGTTCTGGGATTGCACTATCCAAGCGACGTTGCCGCCGGAGCCCTCATTGGTGGTCTGATGGGGTATTTTGCGATGACGTCGCTCTACCCAGACATCATCCTATTGCTTAAAGGAACTGTCTGAGCACTAATCAAACAGGCGCAACTGGGTCACAGGGGCGTCATCGTTGCGAAAGCGCACGCCCAGCCCCAGCAACCGCACCGGCCTTTCCCGGTTTGTTACCAGTTCACCAAGTAGCGGCAGATAATCTTCCAGTGCAGGCTCTCTGACCTGCTCCCGAACACGCTCCAGAGTATGGGTTGAGAAATCGCTGTAACGGATTTTGATGAAAAGTTTGTGGATCGGCTTCTGACGAGCCTTGCGGGATAGCCGCAGATTGAGATCGGCGACCAGTGAAGGCATAACGGTCTCGCAGGCCGCCATGTCCGGCAAGTCCTGGGAGAATGTCCGCTCCACGCTGACAGACTTGGCAATCCGCGACACTACAACTGACCGTTCATCACGACCATAAGCCATTTCATGCAAACGGTAACCCTGCTTACCGAACCGATCAATCAGCACATCCGCCCCAAGCGCCTGCATATCAGCACAGGTCTGAACACCGAGCGCGTGCAATTTCGAGGCTGTTACCTGGCCCACTCCGAACAGTTTCTCGACTGGCAACTGCTGCACGAAATCCGCGACATCCTCCGGGCGGATAACGAAGAGCCCATCCGGTTTTTCCCAATCACTGGCAATCTTGGCAAGAAATTTATTGGGCGCGACTCCCGCTGAAATGGTGATACCCACTTCCCGGCGTACCCGCTCCCGAAGGTGACGGGCCATCAGGGTGGCACTGCCTTTGTAATCCGACACATCGGAAACATCGAGGAAGGCCTCATCAAGCGAAAGGGGTTCCACCAGATCCGTCAATTCCCGCAGGATAGCCATCACCTGCTGGGAAACCGCCCGATACCGCCCCATATCCGTTGGCACCGTCACCAGCCCGGGACAGAGCCGTCGTGCCTCACTACCGGGCATCGCTGAACGCACGCCGTAAGCGCGGGCCTTATAGTTGCAGGTGGTCACCACGCCTCGACCGCCATCGCCGCCTACTGCCAGCGGCACATCCCGGAGGCTGGGATCGTCCCGCATCTCCACGGCCGCGTAGAAGCAGTCACAATCCACATGGATGATCTTGCGTTGTGGCATAATCAGGGGGCTCGCGTCGGCTTTCTGTACATTTATACAGCCTTGTATCTTAAGCTAACATGCAGAGAATGTCAGGAACCCTGATAACCGGCGCATCAACCATTGCGAGGCCACCATGAGCAACCCGATTCCTGAAGCAGAACGCACCGAAATTGAGGCAGCCGCCTTTCGCCGGCTGGTCAAACACCTGCGTGAGAACACAGAAGTACAGAATATCGACCTGATGAACCTGGCAGGTTTCTGCCGCAACTGTCTGTCCAAATGGTATCGGGCAGAGGCGGATGAGCGCGGTTTCGAATTGTCCGACCCGCAAGCCCGGGAAGAAATCTACGGAATGCCCTACGAGGACTGGAAAGCCCTCTACCAGAAAGGCCCAAAGCAGGACCACAAATAATGAGTGTCAATGATGCCGTGAGGATCCACCTGGCATCCCTGGACGCCGGTCATGCCAGCTTCAAAGACACCCTGACCCTGATCGAGCAGCACTTTGAGTACCAGCCGTGTGGCTTCCGGAACGGACCATTAGTGAACGCGGAAGGCGAAAACGCCGGATCCTGCCGGATCTTTGGCCTTGGCCAGTACTGCAATCTGAGTGAAGTCGACACACTCAAACTGTTCGCCGAACACTATCAACAGGTGCTGGATGACCCGACCGGCGAGAGCCATGGCAACATCCGCCAGTTTATCAGCACCGGATGGTCAGGCATTCGATTCGAAGGCGTGCCACTCCGACAGCGCCCGAACCCAACTGACAACATGACCAGGGAAGAGACTCCTTCATGAGCGATACCGCCACCCCCGGGGTAAAACAGGGTTTTCAGCTAAAAAGCGCCAGCGTGTCCATGACAGCCCTGGAGCTCTACTACTTTGATGACAACGAATTCGAGGAGGTGCTGCGGGACAAGATCAGCCAGGCTCCCGGGTTCTTCAAGGATATTCCTCTGATCGTCAGTCTGGAAAAATACCAGGGACTGGACAGCGAACTGGATTTTTTCAAGATCATCGGCACCTGTCGGCGCAACCACATCCACGTAATTGGCGTGCGCGGCGGCACCGACGACCAGCGTCGCCTCGCCCGTGGCGCAGCACTGGCATTGTTGCCGGGCAACGGCCAGCGGGATCGCGCCCATGAAGCCGAACATGCAGCCGCGGAGGAGGCAGAAAGTGCGGATGTTGCCGCGCCGACGATCAGCGCTGGCGATCCGCCCCCAGCCAAAATCATCAACCAGCCGGTACGCTCAGGCCAGCAGATCCACGCTCCGGAGGGTGATCTGGTGATTCTGGCCCCGGTGCAGGCCGGTGCCGAAGTGCTCGCTGCGGGCAATATTCATGTCTATGGCCCACTACGGGGCCGGGCCCTTGCCGGCATTCACGGCGCCGAATCCGCGCGGGTCTTCTGCCAATCCCTGGAAGCAGAGCTTGTGTCCATCGCGGGACACTATAAAATCTCCGAAGATCTTCAGGATAATGGCTGGAAAAGCGCTGTGCAGATCCAGCTCAGGGACGACCTGCTGGTGGTGACGCCACTGGACAAGGCCTGATATTGGAACTGAATACAATAACTTGACCGGATAATTCGGCAGACACGACGAATCCACCGAGAAACAGGAACAGAACCTTGGCTAGAATTATTGTCGTTACCTCAGGAAAGGGCGGCGTTGGTAAGACGACAACCAGCGCCTCGATCAGCACCGGTCTCGCCAAGCGAGGCCACAAAACCGTGGTCATTGATTTTGATGTGGGCCTGCGCAACCTGGACCTGATCATGAATTGCGAACGCCGCGTGGTGTACGACTTCGTAAACGTGATCCAGGGCGAAGCATCCCTGAACCAGGCCCTGATCAGGGACAAGAGGGTCGATACCCTTTATATCCTTCCTGCCTCACAGACCCGGGAAAAGGAAGCGTTGACCAAAGACGGTGTCGAGAAGGTTATTAACGAGCTCTCCGAGACTTTCGATTACATCGTTTGCGATTCCCCGGCCGGCATTGAACACGGAGCTCTGATGGCCCTGTATTACGCTGACGAGGCGGTTGTGGTCACGAATCCTGAAGTGTCATCCGTTCGGGATTCCGACCGCATCCTGGGCATTCTGCAAAGCAAATCCCGCCGCGCCGAAATGGGCCAGGATCCGGTGAAGGAGCATCTGCTTCTGACCCGCTACAACCCCGGCCGGGTAGAGAGGGGAGAAATGCTGTCGGTCGCGGATGTGGAAGAGATTCTCGCGATTCCTCTGTTGGGCGTCATTCCCGAGAGCCAGATTGTACTGAACGCATCCAACCAGGGGATGCCGGTCATACTGGAAGAGGAAAGCGATGCGGGCCAAGCCTATGACGACGCCGTCGCACGCCTGCTGGGTGAGGAACGGGAACACCGTTTCATGACCTCCCAGAAGAAAGGTTTCTTCTCACGGATGTTCAAGGGAGGCTAAGGAATGAGTTTCCTCGATTATTTCAAAGGTAAAAAGAAGAATACCGCCAGCGTGGCAAAAGAGCGTCTGCAGATCATTGTTGCCCATGAGCGTGGCCAGCGTGAACAGCCGGATTATCTTCCTCAGCTCCAGCAGGAACTGCTGGAGGTCATCCGCAAGTACGTTCAGATCAGTGATGACATGGTTCAGGTTGAAGTGGACCGCAACGACAGCTGCTCGGTACTGGAACTGAACGTCACACTACCGGAGCGATAAACCACATGGCCTGCCCGGCCCGGGCAGGCCATGACTTACCACCTCGCGAAGTGGTCTTCCATCAGACCCCGCAGACCTTTGACCTGGATTTTCCGGCCAGTCTCATCCGTCACCGTTCCATGAAAGGTGCCGACATACTGCCGGAAGTTGGATGCCAGCACCCATGCATTCAGTTTCTCTTTGCGGACACCGGCCGGGACAAAATGCAGATCAACCCGACCATCCTCCGTGGATACATGCCAGTCACTGCCGGGCTGATAGCGATCAAAACGGAACCTTGCCGCTCCCAGCTTGTGGCAGACACCATCCAGCCAGAGCGCATTTTCTGTCATCCCCGTTTCGTTGACTCCAGAGGCCAGGTTCAGCCCCAGAGACCTGCCATCCTGCAGGTGGCCGGCAAGACACGCCCAATTCCAGGCGGTTTCCCGACGCATAAAGCCGCAACTCCAGTCAACGGATCCCCGGGTATGCTCGTCACAGCGCCAGATCTGGTGCCCCCAACGCACTTCCCCCTCCACCGGCAAGCCCGCCGACTTGCGGGTAAACACCCAGCCGTTATAGCCAGCCGGACAAACCAGCCGGAGCGGGTCACGATCCTCCTTAAGGGTCAGCTCAATGCGGATACCGCCCGGAGCAGAAACGGTGATAGCACGACTGTCTGAGGAGGGCACGATTGTCACGGCAACCTCGCCCTTGTTGAACGTGGACACGCCCTCCTCCGGACGCGGCTCAATGCGGGTGTGTCTGGCCAGCGGCTGCAGGAAAGACTGCTCCACCATCTCGCCGGTCTCGAAGTCATAGAGATAGAAAAACCCGTTTCCCAACAGCTTCAGATCCACTACCGCAAGGCCAAACACCCAGCCCGGGCCCATAACACTGACAAACTGAAACTGGTTAAAGCGCCAGCGCCTGGCCAACTGTGAACGGGGACGATCCATCACCGTGCGCAGGTCATAGTCCAGGTAATTGATCTCTTTTACCGGCTCATTCAGCAGACCGGGAGCCACCTGCCCTTTTCCGTTGATCAGTTTTTTTAAGGTCATAGTCGTCGTCAGATCAGGCCAATTTCCGGGACGGAATCAACAGGTCGCTACCTGGTTCACAATCCTCTGTTTCCGTGGCCATGCCAGTTAAAACCTCATGCTAGACTCGGCCCACATATGCAAGGGAGTGTACCCTATGAGAAAGAGCATAGCCCATGGCATTACGGGCTGGGCCTCGGTCATCAGCGGGCTTGTCTGTGCATTGCTGGTCTTTGCCGTTGCTGCCACTGCCCGGGCTGAACTTCCAACTGAAACGGACGGGTCGTGGACGCTGCGCAAGGAAGCAGGCGGCATCCGCGTGTATACGATTGATCAGCCAGATTCCGCATTCAAAGCTTTCAAGGCCGAGGCTATCCTCGACGCTACTATCGCAAGCCTGATGGCCGTCATGGCCAATCCCGATTCCTGTGTCGAGTGGGTCTATAACTGCTCCGAATCCTATGCATTTGGCAAAGGGGATTTTCATGAACGCTTTGCCTATTCAGTAAACGATATGCCCTGGCCGGTTACCGACCGGGACTATGCGCTGCGGATCCGGACTCGGGGCGACCGGGCCTCCGGAGAGGTTGTCATGGATCTGAACGCCATGCCGAACCTGAGAGCAGAAAACGGCAGCCGGGTAAGGGTCGACCGTTCGGACACCCTGTACCGGTTCGAACCCGAGGGTAACAGGACACGGATGGTCTGGGTGCAACATACCGACCCCAATGGTTCACTGCCTGGCTGGCTGGTGAATTCATTGCTGGTAGACATCCCCCTGCGATCCATGGAGAAACTGGAACGTGTTGCCAACCGTGAAAAATACCAGGGCTTCCAGCTAATCTTTGACGAACAGGGACTGCTGACCGATATCAGCTCAACCAATCACTGAGCTTTCAGGTCCTTAAAGGGATGACGCGCACCTTATCTCGCGCTAAGCTTTGCAAAAGGACTTTAGAAGGCAACCCAGATCAATGACCGTTCTCGCTTACGAGATCATGACACCAAGCATCAAGGCCGTTCCCCAATCCTGGACCATGGACCGGTTGGCCCGCTTTCTCACCGACAATGAAATAACCGGCAGCCCAGTTACCGATGACGATGGCGAGATTGTTGGTATTGCCACCCTCAAAGACATTACCGAGTTCCGGTGGAACGCCACACGTTCTGATGCCGACCGACACCTGACTCCGGAGGAGCATGAGGAAGCCCGGCGTCTCCGAATGGTGATTTTTGAAGAAATGGGCAAAGTACCGGTGGAAGTCCGCGACATCATGACGCCCATTGTTTTATCTGTTGACGAAAAGACGCCGGTGCGCGACATTGCCAATATTATGATGCGAGAACACCTGCATCGGATATTTGTCACTGACAACTCAAAAATTACAGGTATTATAACGACTTATGACATGCTGAAAGTGATCTCGGATGAGGAACTCACGCAACGTTGCGCCGAAAACGACTGAGCCACCAGAGAGGTAGCGCCACTTATGCCCAGAGCACCGCAAGCTCGCCGAAAGATGTACGTCCTCGACACCAACGTCCTGATTCACGACCCGAACGCCCTCCTCAATTTTGAAGAACACGATGTCATCATCCCGATGACGGTCCTCGAAGAACTCGATAGCCTCAAATCCGGTAAGCAGGCCGTGGCAGCCGACTGCCGCCAGGCCATTCGCAATATCGACAGATTACTGGGCGATGCCAGCCCCAAGGAAATCGAGAAAGGCGTTCCTATCGTTCGGGGTAAAAAGGCTGAGCCTCTGGGCAGTCTGTCGATCCTGATGAGCACCGGTGACAGCGGTAAACATTCTCTGCCGCAACACCTTAACGACAACAAGATCATTAACACCCTGGCGGCTCTGCAGGACCGGCACAAATCCCGGGATATCATACTGGTGTCAAAAGACATCAACATGCGTCTCAAGGCTCGCGGTTTCGGAGTGGAAGCACAGGACTACCACAACGACCAGCTCCTCGACGACATCGATCTGCTGCCCAAAGGCTACCGCGAGTTTCCCAACTCCTTCTGGGATACCATTGAGAAGGTGGAAACTGTCCAACGAGAGGGCTCTACCGAGCATATCCTGAAGCGCGAAGGCGAACTGGCGAAGCTGAACATCAACGAATTTGTCGTAGACGAGATGGGCTTTGTCGGCAAGGTGGCGGATCTCAGCGATACCCAGGTGATCATCAAGGACCTGCACCAGCACGACCTGATGAACGAGGAAGTCTGGGGTCTGGTTCCCCGGGACACCTATCAGGCCATGGCGCTGAACCTGCTGCTGGACCCCGACATCCACCTGGTCAATCTCACCGGTTCCGCCGGCTCGGGCAAAACGATCCTGGCGCTTGCCGCCTGCATCGAGATGACCGTGGCCAGCAAACTGTACAAGCGCATCATTGCCACCCGCTCCACCCAGGGGCTGGACGAAGACATCGGCTTCCTGCCCGGTACCGAAGCCGAGAAAATGGAGCCCTGGCTGGGCGCTATCGTCGATAACCTGGAAGCGCTGCATGAAGATGATGAGAACATGACAGCCAGTGTGGACTACATACTCAGCAAGGTGCCCCTGCACTTCAAATCCATGAACTACATCCGGGGTCGCAGTTTCCAGCACAGCCTGATCATCATCGACGAATCCCAGAACCTGACACCGCACCAGATCAAAACCATCATCACCCGGGCCGGCAACGGCTCAAAGGTAATCTGTCTGGGCAACCTTGCGCAGATCGATACGCCCTACCTGAGCGCCCTGAGTTCCGGTCTCACCTACATGACCGAACGATTCAAGGGCTTCCGCCACGGCGCCCACATTCATCTGCAGGGAGTTCCACGCTCGTTGCTGGCAGAGTTTGCGGAGGCCAATCTCTGACAAAGGTAGACCCTCAGATGAAAAAAAGGGGCAGAACGAAGGTTCTGCCCCTTTTTTATTACAACCAATCTGGCTTAAACCCGATATCGGCTTACCTGGTCTGACATTTCGGCAGCCAGATCCCTCAAGCGTTGGGTGGCATCGCCAGCCCGACGGGTTCCCTGCGCGGTCTGTTCGGTGATCGCAACGATCTCATGCACGTTTTGATTGATAGTTTCAGAGACACTGGTCTGCTCTTCCGCAGCACTGGCAATCTGGGTGTTCATATCCGTGATGGTCGCCACGGCCTGTCCGATGCGCTGCAACGCCTCATCCACCTGACGGGTTTCTTCCACTGTCGCCTCGCTGCGCTCGCTGATTGAACCGATCAGCGTGACCGCATTGGCCGCTCCGGACTGAAGACGCTCGATCATGTCCTGGATTTCCTGGGTGCTCTGTTGAGTACGCCGGGCCAGAGTGCGCACTTCATCCGCCACAACCGCAAAGCCGCGACCAGCCTCTCCAGCGCGGGCGGCTTCAATGGCTGCGTTCAGGGCCAAAAGGTTGGTCTGGTCGGCGATTTCGCGAATAACCTCCAGCACACTATCGATACGGCGGGAGTCGGTTCCCAACTGTTCTATGACCCGAACACCCTCTTCCACCTGCTCCGAGAGCCCGCCAATAACACCAATAGCCTGATGTACCAGCCCCTGGGCATCACAGACCTGCCCGTTGGCATGGTCAGCAGCCTCGGAAGCTTCGCTGGCATTGCCGGCAACCTCCTGGGCAGCCGCGGTCATCTCATTCATCGCCGTTGCCACCTGATCACTTTCAGACGTTTGCCGCTCAACGCCCTGTTCTGCCTCCGCCATTACCTGGTTCAGATCAGCCGTTGCCTCGTTCAGCGTTCGTGTTGAAGACAACACACGCTCAACCAGGCCATGCACCTGGTCGGCAAAACTGTTGAAGGCGGTCGCCAACTGCCCGAGTTCATCGTTGCCGGACACCTCCAGACGACGGGTCAGGTCGCCATCACCGCTGGCAATATCATCCATTGCGGAAACCGCAGATTTCAGCGGCCGGATAATGCTTCGGACAACGATCAGAGCAAGCAGAACAATAATCGCAAGGGCAATCAGGGAGGTTGTCACAGAACCAATGACGGCGTCGGAAAGGGAATTTCCCACCTGGTTTTCCATATCGGCCACCTGGTTCGCCAGGCCATCGACCCAGAAACCGGTGCCAATCATAATGCCCCACTTCGGCAACATTTCAGCATAACCGAGCTTGGGCGCCACCTGTCCGGTGTCGCTGTTCTTCCAGCCATAGGAAACGTAGCCTCCGCCAGCACGGGCGGTCTTGACCAACTCACGGATAAGATAGGTACCATTGGGATCCTGGAAGTCCCATAGATTCCTGCCCTCCAGAGACTGATTGACACCATGCATCACGTTGACGCCACGCGTGTCATAGGCAAAGAAATAGCCCGTGCTTCCCGAGTCATTGAAACGAAGCTGGCGCAGAATGTTCCACGCCTGTTCTCTCACTTCCGGGTCGTCCGCAGAGCCCGGCTGATTATATAGGTGTTCGATGGAGCTCTTTGCCAGCGTCAGATAATTCTGCAGCTCCTGACGCTTACTCTCCTCCATATCAGAAGAGAAGCCGGCCACGGCCTCATCACCGATGTCTCCGGCCTGCCTGAGGTTGTAGTTGGTAAGGAATGCCGTAAGCACGATCACCGGCACAAGGGCCAATAAAAGCACCCGCGTCTGGATGGTCAGGTTTTTCATGACTGGTCATCTTCTATCTTGGACAAACGAAACGCCGGGAGTGCCGACACTCAAAAAAAGGTTGCTCAGGCTACTTAAAAGCGACCGGAAGTGTCATTGCAGATAATGCGTAGTTTGTTTCAGGACTGTAACAAGGATGGTGTCGGTTTGTAGCTCAGTCTTTGAACTCGGCCTTGTCGAGCCCGTGTTTTCGCATCTTGTCATACAGGGTCTTGCGAGCGATGCCGAGCTGCACCATGGTGTCCTTGATGCTTCCGTGGCAGGCGTTTAAAGCGCTAATAATGGCGGAGCGTTCAAAACTGTCCATCATTTCCGCCAGAGTCTGCCGGCCTGCAACGTTGGCCGAATCCGATGGCTCATTTTCATCCAGTGCCGCTGGCCCCTGCAAAACATAGCGCTCCGCCAGATTTCTGAGTTCACGGACGTTACCGGGCCAGGAATGCTGCATCAGCCGGGCAGCCTGGCCTGCATCGAGCGGAATGCTCTCGCGGTCATAGCGGGCGGCCGCTATAAGAACGAAGTGGTGAAACAGCATCGGCACGTCTTCCTTGCGCTCCCGCAACGGCGGAATGTCCACTTTTACAACATTCAGCCGGTAATAGAGGTCGGACCGGAACTCGCCCTCGTCACTGAGTTTTTTCAGGTCGGCCTTGGTGGCGGCAATGATTCTCACGTCCACTTCCTGTACCTGATTGCTGCCCAGGCGCTCAACACGCTGTTCTTCGAGAACCCTCAGCAGTTTCACCTGCAGCGGCATCGGCATGCTTTCCAGTTCATCCAGAAACAGCGTGCCCTTATGGGCATGCTCTATCTTTCCTATGCGACGTTTTTCCGCTCCGGTGAAGGCTCCGGCCTCATGCCCAAACAATTCACTTTCGATCAGGTTTTCGGGCACTGCACCGCAGTTAATCGCCACAAAGTTATGGGCGCTGCGCCCGCTGTTCTCGTGTATGTAGCGAGCCAATGCATCCTTACCCGAGCCCGTCTCGCCATGCAGGAGAATATTGGCTGAGATATCGAGAATCGGATCAATGGTTGCCATGACTTTTTGCATGGATGGTGAGTCACCCAGCATCCGCGGACCAGGCCTGGCCAGATGACGTAGCTGAGCCTTGAGACGCCGGTTCTCAAGGGCAAGGTGTCGCTTTTCCAGGGCATGTCGAAGCAGTTCGATCAGCTCATCCTGATCAAAAGGCTTTTCAATGAAATCGTAGGCTCCCTGCTGCATGGCCGTTACGGCTGTGCTTATGTCGCCCTGGCCGGTGAGAATAATCAGCGGAATGGTGTCGTCGATGGCACGAATGCGATCCAGCATTTCCAGGCCGTTCATCTCCGGCATGTTGTAGTCACACAGAATCACTCCGTCATAGTCGGCATCAATATGTTTGAGCGCTGACGGCGCATCCTCAAAACAGCTGACCGGAAGGTCTTCCAGGGTCAGTGTCTGGGCGATGGCCTGGCGGATGTGCGGATCGTCGTCCACAAAGATAATTGAAGATCCCGTCATTCCGAAGCCTCCCGCTTCTTCAGGGTGAGTACAAATTCAGCACCAGCGCCATCCTTCCGATTGCGTCCGGTGAGACTGCCACCAAGGGCATCAACGATCTGGCGTGAAATGGAAAGCCCCAGACCAAGCCCCTGCTTGACAGACTTGGTGGTAA
>AZIK01003476.1_pt1 | contig 13362 bp, 14 predicted proteins | sample 359131 | NCBI WGS metagenome assembly AZIK01 (sample SAMN02429715, study PRJNA222663) | marine sediment metagenome | biome: Sediment sample; isolation source: enrichment culture of sample MGS-ANC(AMM) from oil contaminated site at the... | place: Italy: Ancona | collected 2012-02-14 | depth 6 m m | reverse complement strand
CGATGACGAGGAATAGCTTCTTGGCTCAAAGATAGTCCCGGCTCATCAGGCGGGCTTCTTCCTGGTTAACCGGTGTCAGGTAGGGAAGCACCAGGTGCATCATCTGGTAAACACCACGCCCCGGGTCCACCGCCTCCCGATCGTCCAGGTGTGAAAGAGTGTCGAAAGCACTCCAATAACAGATGGTTAGCGTAAGTTGTTCGCATAATGTATCAAGTTCTTCCGTGCCAATTTCCATGATTCCCTGGCGTCGGAAGCTCTCACAAATGGTCCGGAAAGCGAACATTTTCTTTTTCTGGATTCGCTTGAACCTTACCTGCAACTGATTGTAACGGGATAGTACGTTAACCAGGTCCTGATAGAGAAACCGGTAACGCGCTACCGTTTCAAACAGCAGGTGAAGGAAAAATCCCTGTTGATCCAGGGTCACGTCGACGTCGTCCGGAACCGCCAGTAAATCCAGCATATCGTGCTCGTACTGGTCGAACAGCTCTTCGACAATGTCGCCCTTGCTTTTGAAGTGGTAGTAAAGGTTTCCCGGGCTGATATCCATCTCATCGGATATCAGCAGAGTGGTGACATTGGGTTCGCCGACGCCGTTAAACAGAGCCAGGCTTGTTTGCAGAATACGGTCGCGGGTTTTGATTTTTTTCATATCGCGCCGGACTAGCCTTTAGAGCTCGAAGCTCGCCCAGACCGGACAATGGTCGGACGGCCGCTCCATGGCGCGAATGTCGTAGGAAACACCGGCTTCCCGGGCTTTCGGCAACAGGCTGTCGTTGGCCATGATCAGGTCAATCCTCAGGCCCCGCCTGGGGTCCCGATCAAAGCCTTTGCTTCGGTAATCAAACCAGCTGAAGGTGTCTGCCTCATCTGGATGCAGATGCCGGAAAACATCGGTATAACCCCGGGCTTCAACCTGGCCAAGCCATTCCCGTTCTTCCGGAAGGAAAGAGCATTTACCGGTCCGCAACCAGCGTTTGGCGTTGTCCGCGCCGATGCCGATGTCCTTGTCGGTTGGAGAAATGTTCATATCACCCATAACCACCACATGGCCTCCATTCTCACTGAGCTCGTCCAGATAGCGCATCAGGTCGGCGTAAAACCTTTCCTTGGCAGGAAACTTCACCGGATGGTCACGGCTCTCACCCTGGGGAAAATAGCCGTTAATCACTGTCAGTTTTTCACCGTTAACCTTAAATTGTCCGGTAATCAGTCTGCGCTGGGAATCCTCGCCGTCCCAGGGATAGCCTTTGATAACTTCTTCCGGCTCCATTTTTGAGAGCAGAGCTACGCCGTAGTGGGTTTTCTGGCCATGGAAATGCGCGTGATAGCCAAGCTCGCGGATCGCCTCGACGGGAAAGTCGTCGTCCTGAACCTTGGTTTCCTGGAGACCGATAAAATCGGGGGCAAGGGCATTAATGACGGCCTCAAGCTGGTGCAGGCGGGTACGGATACTGTTGACGTTGAAAGACACGAACATCATTGCAAAAAACTCTCCGGCGTTGATTCCCGCGGAAGTTTAGCATATTGATCCCGGTGATCTGCTTTGGCTCGGGAGACAGTTTTAAGGGGTAAGTTCACAATCCGGGTAGGTATCCACGAAATAGCGGATGTGGGCGGTATAATTTTCGTCCCGATTTTTCCGGATATTGGTCAGGCCAAGGTAATCGGAGAGGGCTCCGGAGTCGCTGTAACCCAGAACAATGGGGGCCACAAGGAACCTCAGAACCACGCCCGTCGGGCGTATCTGAACTACATGGTCCGCATTAAGTTGGTCATTTTTGGCCTGCTCCAGTACAAAGCCATAGTGCTCACCACGGGTAGGGCCGAGAAATCGAAATTCAACAGACTCGCCTGCCACCACACTCCGCCAGTTCTGCCGGACAAAGTTATCGAAGCCGGAGTCCACAACAGTATCTGGTGGATATTCCACTTCGAACTTTTTTGAATCGCCCTGGGGCGTCTGCCATTCAATCAACAGGGTTTCCGGTTCAGGGTAGCTGACCTCCATATCTTCGCCAAACGTCGGCTGCACGAACTCTACGATTGGACGAAGCACGGAGGCCTCGTAATCAAGGGCTTTATGGGCAAACGACTCCTGTTCCCCCGGCTCGTGATAGGCCACTGCATGCCGTTGGGGGCGAAATACGCCATCCACACACGTGCCATCAACGGTGTGGCGTTCCTCGTAGATCACATTGCCGTTTCCGGTTGTAGCCGTTCCGGTAAACCGGAAATCCTGGGCAGAGGCCGACAGGGTAGTTGCCATCAGGACGAAGGCAACTACCCGGGTCGCGCTGCTCATCTTACCAGCTCCGGATAGAGCGTTTTGCGGGCAAACAGGAGTAGCGGGAACACCACCAGCCAGCCAAACCCGAGCGCAATAAGTGAGGGTACCAGTTCGGGCAGTTCTACCGCACCGAGCTGACTTGCAGACCAATAAGCGAACGGGCCGGCAAAGGGCGCCAGCACGAAAGGTAGCCACGCTTTTTTGCTGATCCAGTCAAGCGAATGGCTCAGGGTGGTCATGAAAATGGCCCAGATGGCCACCAGCCAGGGTGGCGTCAACATTACCTGGCCGGTACCATCGTCCAGAATTCCGGTCTGAAACCAGATGCCGTCCAGAACTGAGCCGACCAGGGTTCCGAGACCGATGAACTGCAGTTCGGTCATCCGGTTCTGGCTCACCAGCAGAAAATGCAGGATCAGAAACACCACCACGATCCCCGCTCCGATCAGCCCTGGATAAAACACGCAGGCAAACCAGCCGGCCTGGAACAGAAGAAAATTCAATACGTTACGGGCGGTTTCCGAGGTAATCATACGCTCAGAATATTCTCGCGCTTGTTACCGGGCTTGGCGAAAACCAGATGAGCCACGCCGATGGCTCGCTCGCTGAAGCCTGCCTCGCAGTAGGCAAAATAAAAGTGCCACAGGCGTCGGAATGCCTCGTCGTAGCCCATGGATTCCAACTTTTCGTGCTGGGCCATGAAGCGGTCACACCAGTCTCTGAGGGTTCGTGCATAGTGGAAGCCGGTGTCTTCAGAATGAGTCAGCACCAGTTTGCTCTCTTTGCGAACCGATTCCAGGATCGCGCCGAAGGAGGGTATAAAGCTTCCCGGGAAGATGAAGCGCTGAATGAAGTCCACGTTCTTCAACGCACGCTGGTAACGCTGTTCCGGCATATTGATTGCCTGTACAAGAGCCAGGCCATCAGGCTTGAGCAGTGCGTTTATCTGGGAAAAATAGCTGTCAAGGAACTGCGGGCCAACGGCTTCAATCATTTCAATGGAGACGAGTTTGTCGAACTGGCCTTCCAGATCCCGGTAGTCGTCAAAAAGCAAGGTGATCCGATCCTCAAGACCTTCCTTATGAACCCGCTCCCTGGCGAGCTCCAGCTGTTCTCTGGAAATGGTCGTGGTGGTCACGTGGCAGCCGTAGTTTTTGGCGGCATGAACGGCAAAGCCGCCCCAGCCGGTACCGATTTCAATCACCTTATCCCCGGGCTGCAGATCCAGCTTTCGACAGATAGTGTCCAGCTTGTGCACTGCAGCCTCTTCGAGTGTGGACTCGGCACTTGGGTAGATGGCTGAGGAATACATCATGGTGGGGTCGAGAAACGTTTCGAAAAGGTCATTGCCCAGATCATAATGGGCACTGATGTTTTTCCGTGAGCCTTCTTTGGTATTCCGGTTAAGCCAGTGCAAACCCTTCAGTGCTGGCTTGGTAACCCAGCTGAACCGGTCCTCAAACTCGTTCATCCGGTCGACGTTGCGGGTGAAGAATCGTAGTAGTGCAACCAGATCAGGAGTAGACCAATCGCCGGCGACGAACGCCTCCGCTGCGCCAACGCTGCCTCCGGTAAGCAGGTCCCGCCAGGTGCTGTGATCATGGACAATCAGTTCGGCAGGTTCGTATCTGGTATCGCCATCGCCGAACACCAGATCCTCAAACCCGGATTCCCGAACCGTCAGTTTACCTTCGCCCAGTAACCGGAGCTGCTGAATCACCAGGGTCCTCGCGAACCGGCTGAGGGCCGGCAAACTGCCGGAACCCGATGGGGCGTTTTCAACCGAAGTATTCAGGTTCTCCATGAACTTACCCTTCCACGAATCTTGTCATTGGTCTTGGAGCTGGAAACATCCAGCCCGGCATCGTCATGCCCACGGCGGTAGGCGCTATCGTCTTGCGAAAGTTTGTCCGGGTGGGTGTAGAACGGTGCCCCCTTGAGTTTGAGCCGAAGGGCATGCCAGTAAATGCCAACCACCACCTTGAAGGCTTCCAGGGGAAACTTTCGAAGACTTCTATGCACGTCTTTACGAGTCAAAGGGGTGCGTTGGACTACCAGAGTGGCATCGAAATGCTTGCGACCCGCCTCCAGAACATTCATGTGAATTCTCAGCTCCGGGCCACGAAAGCTGAATGACCACTCATAGTGCTGGTTCATGCCGTTGAAAGGTGATACATGAAACCGCTTGCTGAAGCCGAACTGTTCGGTGCGCCAGCCGGCCCGATTAGGTTCTGCTCCAATGGTTTCGAGGCAGTAGACGTGGCGATCATGCCACGGCGTGTTGGTAATCTGGGCGACGATGACCCTGGGAACCGCGCCATCGGCAGGACAGTCTCCGGCCCGGTAACAGAAATAAAAACTGACCGGGTTGAACACGTATCCAAAATAGCGGGGGTGGGTGATGAGCTCTATTTCCCCGTCCGGACGCCAGCCGGTGGCTTCGGCGACATGATCTCTCACTGCAACCGACAGGTCTTCGATGTCCGGACAGAAGTAATCGTCACGTTTCAGCGACAACCAATTGCGCCGCTCCAGAGAAAACAGCGGGCTGACATCAGCGACCTGGCCCCATTCATCGGTGTCCAGGGCAAGCATACCCGTGCTGTAACTGAATTCATGCTCCACAGGGTACTTGCGTCTATGTCTGATAGTGCCTTCCAGCCACTGACTGTTCACGTTCAAAGCTCCACCCCGAAGGCTCGGGTTACCCGCAGAGCACTGCGAACACCGTCCTCGTGGAAGCCGTTGAACCAGTAAGCGCCACAGTAGTGGGTCCGGTTCTGGTTGCCAATTTCATCGTAGCGCTCCTGGGCAGCTACCGCGTCCAGGGTGAATACCGGGTGCGCGTACTTGAAACGCTTGAGCACCTTGGCAGGGTCGATATCCCGGCTACGATTCAGCGTCACACAGAAGGTTTCCGGCGCATCATGGAAGTTCTGCAGAATGTTCATGTTATAGGTGACCGAGACAGGTTCAGTGTTGTGCGCGGGGATGAAATAGTTCCAGGCGGCCCAGGCGCGCCTGTTGTCTGGCAAAACGCTGCTGTCTGTATGGAGAACGACATCATTGTTCTGGTACGCCATCGCGCCGAGAATATCCTGTTCCTTGTCGGTCGGGTCTCCGAGCATGGCCAGAGCCTGATCACTGTGGCATGCGAAAATAACCTGATCGAAATGGTGCTCCTGACCTCTCACAGAGACTGTTACGCCGGTTTCACTCCTAACGACTTTGTCTACCGGACTGTTCAGATGAGTGGCGTCGCCAAGTCGCTCCATCATTTTGGTTACGTACTGGGCCGACCCCCCGGAAATGACCCTCCAGGTGGGGCGATCATCAACGGACAACATGCCGTGATTGTTGAAGAACTGAAGAAAGAAGCGGATCGGGAACTGTTCGAGAATAATCTCGGGCGCTGACCAGATGGCCGCGCCCATGGGGACAATGTAGTAGTTTCTGAAATAGCGGGAGTAGCCTTTGCGGTTCAGGTATTCGCCCAGGGTCTCCTCGTTGTTAATGTTGCCTGCTTCCAGATCGACGCGGGTTTCCTTGTTGAAGCGGAGAATCTCCCGCACCATTTTCAGGAACGGCAGATTAATCAGGTTCCGGCGTTGAGCAAACAGGGTGTTCAGACTGGTGCCGTTGTACTGCAGCCCAGTGCTGTTGCAATCCACGCTGAAACTCATATCACTGACTTCAGAGGCCACACCAAGCCGGTCCATCAGTCGGATAAAATTCGGATAGGTCCAGTCGTTGAATACGATGAATCCGGTGTTTACCGGCCAGGTTTTGTCACCGGCTTCAATCTGTTCCGTATTGGTGTGACCACCGGCGTAGTCGCCGGCTTCGAAAACCTGAACCTCGTGTTTTTCGGCAAGAAGCCATGCAGCCGTGAGGCCAGAGACGCCGGCTCCGATGACAGCAATCCGCTGACGTTCGCTACTCATCCATTGTTTTCCTGTTCAGCATTATTTTTGCTGGCCATTGAGGCCGACATGCGGTCTATCAGGGGCCGGGGAAGGGCACCCAGTACTTTCAACATCCACGTGAACCGCTTGGGGAAGGCGATTTCGTTATGTCCACGGGCAAGGCCGCTGACTATCCGTTCCGCCGCGTCTTCTGCTGAAACCAGAAATGGCATGGGAAAATCGTTGCGATCGGTCAGTGGGGTTTTCACGAATCCCGGTGAAACCACCACCACATCGATTCCCTCTACTGCAAGGTCTGCCCTGAGCGACTGGGCAAAGTAGGTCAGTGCGGCCTTGGAAGCTCCGTAACCTTCGGCCCGGCCGAAGGGAAACCACCAGGCCGAAGAGCTGACAATCACCAGCGTCGCCGGCTGGCCTTTGGCCCGGGTGCGGCGCAGGGCAGGCAGAGCTATATCGATGCACCTTGCCGTGCCAATTACGTTGGTGTGGATATTTTTTTCAATGACATCGCTGCTGTAATGAGCAATCTCAAGGTATTCACAGGTGCCGGCATTCAGGATCACCATGTTCAGGTCGCCGTGTTTCTCCAGCGTCCCGGCGATGCCTTGCAGCTCTTCCTTGCTGGTGGTGTCAGCCGCCGCCGGGATAATCCGCTCGGGCGCATCAGAGGCAAGCTCTTCGAGTGCTGCCTTGCGTCGCCCGGTAATGACCAGCCGGTGACCTCCCCGGGCGAGGGCCCGGGTAACAGACTCGCCAATGCCAGAACTGGCACCGGTAATCCAGATGTTCGAGGTTTCCTGAAGGCGATCACTCATCCTGCCTGATCCTTGATCCAGCGAACAACCCTGCCAACCAATGGCAGGTTTTCATAGAGCATCTCTCCTGCATCAAAGTAATCGCGGTGGTAGCACACCATGCCATCCCTGATCTCCAGGTGGCTAATGCCCTGAACCTGGACTTCGCGGCCCTTACGAATGCGCTTGTGACGCAGGTGCATCACCCAGGGCACCGCAGCCAGCCCGCCCTGAACAACCGCTTCACCAAACTCGAACCGACAGGAGAGGACATTCGCGTAGGCCCCGGCGAAATAGCGGGTGAGTTGGTCAAGGCCGTGGACCGTTCCCAACGGGTCCTGAAACCGGATGTCCTCACTGTAGACCCGGGAAAGCTTGTTCAGATTTCCCTTGTCGAGTTCGTTGAACAGCGCCCGGAAATTGTCGAGCGTTGCCGGTACTGCAGAATTGCGCGTACCTACTTCGATTTTTTTTGAGGCGGTTGTCATTGCCTGTTCCTCCTCAGTTTATCCATCTCGCGTGTTTCTTTTTGAATATGCGGGGGAATAGGGTTCAGTTCCCAGATGATTCCCAGCTTTGACATCAGCCAGAGGCCATACCACGTAATATCGATTTCATACCATCGGAACCCTTGGCGCACGGACTGGGGCCAGCGATGATGATTGTTGTGCCAGCCCTCACCAAGGGTAAGCAGGGCCAGCCAGAAATTGTTACGGCTGTCGTCTGAGGTCTCGAACCTGCGCTTGCCCCAAACATGGGACAGTGAATTGATAGATACCGTGGCGTGGAACAGAATGACGGTCGAGATAAAGAAACCCCACACCAGCAACTGCAGGCCGTTGGTTCCCAGACCCGGCGCCCAGGCTGCCAGGGCCTCTCCGAGGCTATAGATAAAAACAGCCGCCAGCGCAGGCACCAGAGAATCGAAGCGATTGATCAGTTTGAGTTCGGGAAATTTCAGCCAGTCCCGAATCCGCCGTTCATCGGTCGCGAAGCCTGCATCACAGGTAAACCAGCCCATATGGGACCACCAGAACCCTCCCTGATGAGGCGAGTGAAGGTCAAGTTCCTTATCGGAGTGCTGGTGATGGTGGCGGTGATGTGCGGCCCACCAAAGCGGCCCGCGTTGAGCGGCACTGGCACCCAGCACGGCAAACACAAATTGCGCAGGACGGCTGGTCTTGAACGTCTTGTGGGCAAAATATCGATGGTAGAATCCGGTAATCGCGAACATGCGCACCAGGAAGAAGGCCAGCGCAAATCCGATCGCAAACGAGCTCACTCCAGTATACAAGGCCAGCAGACAGGCCAGATGTAGCGCTAAGAACGGAATGACACGCAGAATGTTGAACGATCTTGAGGTGGTGTCTATGTGATCCGAACCCGCCTCGGAATCGAACCATCTCCGAATGTTTGTAAGCAAATATTGCCTTCGGGTCATACCCAGGTTGCCTTTTCTCTAGATGGAATCTTGATCGAACGGACAGCGCGGTGGCTGAGCCATCAATTACAGAGAGTTGTACGATCTCACTACCGAAATTGGATGCACCATGAATCATGTTTAATCAAACCTTTGATACACCTGTTATACGCCGTATCGCCATTGTTGGTTCAGGTCTGTCGGGACTGACAGCTGCCATTCAGCTGGTCGAGCTTGGTCATGACGTCACCGTTTTCGAAAAAAGCCGTGGCCCCGGGGGCAGGCTTGCGTCAAAACGGGTAATCGACGGATCAGCCGATATGGGCGCCCAATACTTCACGTCCAGAAATCCGGAGTTCCTGCCGTTCCTTCGCAAATTCGGCGGTGACGGGATTTTTGCGCCATGGGACGGACGGTTTGGCTTCCAGACCAGTGCCGGGCAGTGGCAGCCGTTTCCTCAGGAAACCCGGTTCGTAGGCACACCACGCATGACGGCCATTACCCGGGCACTGTCTGCTCATGTCCGCGTTGTTACCGAAACCCGGGTTGGCGCATTGGCCCGAAACGACCAGTCCTGGGCTGTGTACGATACTGCCGGCGATCCTCTTGGAGACTTTGATCAGGTAATTATTACCGCGCCGCCGGCCCAGACGAGGGACTTGCTGGCGGATAGTGGCCTGGATCGGCTGGCTTCACACCTTGAAGACCCGGTAAGCAGGGTCTTACCCTGCTGGGCCATTGCGGCTCACTTTCCGGTTTCACCCTGGCCACATCATGAAGGTATGCGCTGCCAACACCCGGCTCTGTTCTGGGTAGCAAATAATTCCAGCAAGCCCGGTCGGGAAAATAGGGGGCAATGGTGGGTCTTGCACGCCAGTCCGTCCTGGACGGAAGATCATGTAGACACGCCAGCGGAAGAGGTTGCGAATGAGCTTCTCGAAGCCTTCCGGGAACTGACAGGATTCCAAACCGGGCCAGATGACATCGTGACGCATCGCTGGCTCTATGCCCGCTCAGAAGGCGGCGAACAGCCTGGCCACCTGTGGTTCCCGGATTACGGGCTAGGGCTTGCCGGCGACTGGCTCAGTGGTGGACGGGTTGAGGGCGCGTTCGACAGCGCCAGCGGACTGGTTGCCGAACTGAATGCCGGTTCTGTCACTCCGTGAGCAAATCCTGGTTGCCGGTAGTCACGTCCGGTCGTGTATAGAAATGGGTGATGGTGCCGTCACTGAATTTGCTGAAGAAAGCGCTGACATCGGTGATCTTCTTCAGAGAGCGGGCGCGATGAATCGGCTCGCGCACCAGGACTTTGATGCCGTTGAAGTTGTCCTGGATATTGGAGAACCGCGCCCGCATCGAGCAGGTCACCACCTGGGCGGGGTTCAGAGAAAGTTCCTCGGCCAGCCAGGCGCTGTGCCTATCGATACCTCTGGTCGAGAGATCTTCCCGGGTGTCCAGATGGTTCAGTTTCACCCGGTTCACAATGCAGAAGGAGAAACTCTTGGGGTGTTTGCGGGCCACTTTCCGGAACGCCTCCCAGAAGAAGTTGTCGGTGAGCTCTGCAAAATAGTTCATATCGCTTAAACACGTGTCCACCCACTCGAAGTTATCGGGGTCATCCAGTACCTCGTTAATGGCTTCTCGCAGCAGCCAGTCAAAGCCCAAAGCTGTTTTGTGGGCATAGACCTTCCGATACATCTGGTGACGGCTGTAAACGAAATCCTCCAGGGCGCCCAAGCCCTTCTGGGTGATGGCAAGACCCAGCCAGGGTTCGGACACATCCCAGCCAAAACGCAGGTTGCTCAGGAGGTGGTCCAGGTTGAAGCCTCCAATAGTGACGGACGAATGGAAGCCGTCCCGAAGCATGTAATCGGCCCGGTCAGCATCAATCTCTCCGGATACAATCGAGGAGAGCAAATCCATCACAAGGCCTGGAATATTTTCACTGAGTGGCGAGCCGGCAGCGGCATCTTCACCGGCGATAAAAGCCCAGAACGTGCGGGCGTGGCGGCAAAAGGTTGTACTGGGCTTTACTTCAGTTGTCTCCATGATTCCAATGACATCACGGGCAAAGAGGCCAGCACTCTCCAGGTCAACGGCCATCAGCACGTCGTGGGCAACACGAACGGAATAGTGCTCGTGTTCAAGTTCCTCCGGCTCTTCCGGATGATAGGCGGAATAATCCACGCCCCGCCAAAGATCCCGGAACCGACCGGGCCGTGACATCAGTTCCCGGATACGCCTGGCCTGGGTGAATTGATGGGAGAAACTGGAATGGCCGCTGTCGTGCAGCAGGCATCCCAGCCGGATGGTTTTTGCCAGATAGTCGATGGCATCCAGCTGGCTCAGGCTCAGGTCGGTCTGCTCACTGAGTTGGCGTTCCCTGAGATAGGCGTCGATCATTGATCGGAACATCCGGGTACCCACATGCATCACCCCAATACTGTGCAGGAACCGGGAGTGGGTCGCTCCCGGAAACACCAGGCTCAGTATGTCGTTCTGGCAGATGTTTCTCAGGCGCTGGAACAGCGGGTGATCGATCACCTGGATCTCGTGCCGGTATAGCGGAATACCCCCATGGACGGGATCCATTATCAGCTTGTCATAGGCTCCGAGCAGGTCATTAACGGCACGTCGCATCAGATGGAATCTCCCAAATTCGTAAAACTGGCCTTGTTATATCACAGGGGCGTGCCAGAATAGGCTTAATCAAGCCAATTTATCGTTTATCGCTGGTAGTTTAGGGCAGTTGCCATGACCTCGCGCACCGAGCGCATACTTATAATTGACGCCGATGAAAAGGCCCGCACGGATCTCGCCCGGTACCTTGAAGCGAGGGGGTTCTATGTGACGGGCTACCAGGATCTTGCCGGCGCAAAGGCACTGTTCGACGATAACACCCCTGACGTCATCTTTGCAGATCTGGCTCCCGCTGCCATTCGAGACCTTGCCAACCGCCTGGAGGAGGCAGAAACCTTCACTCCCATTGTTGCCTGCTCTTCCAGCGCGTCCAGTGCCGATGTTGTCAGTGCTTTGCGCGCAGGGGCGGCGGATTTTGTCCTGAAGCCATGCAACGATGACAAAGGGGCGCTGGATGATGTTATCGGAAAACTGTTTGATCGGGTGCGTGTCCACCGCCTGAACCAGCTTTACCGGCAGGAGCTGGAAGAAGCTAACCGGGACCTCCGGGACGGAATCGCAGAACTGCGAGCGGATCAGCGGGCCGGGCGGAAAGTTCAGCTACGGATGCTTCCCGAACACGAGCAGGTCATGAGTGGCCTGCACGTGGATCATATGATCAAACCATCGCTCTATCTGAGCGGTGATTTCCTGGATTACTTCCGTATTTCCGACGACAAGGTTCTGGTCTACATCGCCGACGTGTCAGGTCACGGGGCCAGTTCCGCGTTTGTGACCGTGTTGCTTAAAAACCTGACTAATCGCCTGCAGCGCAATCTTCGTCGGGGATCCAGTGAGGACATTCTGTACCCGGAGCGTTTCCTGGAACGGATCAACTCAGAACTGCTTGATACCGGCCTGGGTAAGCATGTAACCGTATTTGTTGGCATCATATCCCTGAGCGAGCGTAAACTCAGTTACGCGGTAGGCGCGCACTTCCCGATGCCTATTCTTTCTTTCGAAGGCGGAGAAACGGCTTTTCTTGAGGGCAGTGGTTTGCCGGTCGGCCTGTTCGAGGCCCCCGAGTGGGAAGTTTACGAGGTGTTCCTGAACAAACCTTTCCATCTGATTCTGTTTTCGGATGGGATTCTGGAGGTGATTCGGGAAAAGGGTCTGGATGAAAAGGAGCGGACACTACTTGAACTCGTATCGGGAGGTAGTCACACTATCGCCTCATTTAACGAGGCTCTGAATCTCGACGAGATCTCAGAGCTGCCGGACGATATCGCTGTTGTGTCGGTAACTGATACCATAAAAGGGTCAGACAACACCTCGTCGAAATAGTGGCAGTGTGAAACATGGCTGGTTACAAGATCCTGCAAGCTGAGAAACAGGGCATATATGTCCTCAAGTTTATTGGGGAAATCCGGCTGAACCTGTGTTCGACGCTGGACAATCTGGTTGAGTCCATTACCCAGGATCCCCAGTTCAAAACCGTGGTGATCGATCTAACCGAAACCGAGATTATTGACAGCACCACGCTTGGCCTCCTGGCCAAGATAGCCATGGCGGCCCAGAAACAGAGCCATTTCCTGCCCACGCTGATTTCAACCAATCCTGACATTACCCGCATTATCACTTCCATGGGCTTCGACAAGATCTTCATCATTGTTCGAGAACCCGCGTCCCGTATTGAAGAGCTTGAAGAAATCCCGGTACTCAGGGCCAGCGAACAGCAGGTTCGGGACAAGGTTCTCGATGCCCACAGGGTGTTGATGGGCCTGAACAAGAGGAACAGGGAAGAATTCAAGAATCTGGTGCGCGCCCTGGAATGTGAGGAACCCGGTTAACGCCACAAGTCTGTTGCGCAAGGCGATATCGGTTTCACACCTGATCTTATGAAACGGAAGAACTATGTCTGAAGAAACTATGCCTCGGGGCGATGAGGCAACAGGACCAATGCACGATGTGGCGGTTCTTGGTGGAGGCAGTTTTGGCACCGCCATGGCCAAGGTTCTTGGCGAAAACGGCCACCGTGTCCATTTCTGGATGCGTGGTGAAGCCCAGGCGGAAGAAATACGCGCCAGCCGGATCAACAGTCGTTACATGCCGGACGTTGAACTCACCGGAGATATTCAGCCGACCACAGACCTTGCCGACGCTGTCGCAAAGGCGGAAATTGTCTTTGTTGCCATCCCCAGTAAGGCATTTCGGGCCGTTATCCGTGAAAACAGTGACAAGTTTCATGATGGCCAGATCGTTATCAGCCTGACCAAGGGCATTGAAGAACATGGCTTCAAGCTGATGAGT
>AZIK01004950.1_pt1 | contig 13373 bp, 10 predicted proteins | sample 359131 | NCBI WGS metagenome assembly AZIK01 (sample SAMN02429715, study PRJNA222663) | marine sediment metagenome | biome: Sediment sample; isolation source: enrichment culture of sample MGS-ANC(AMM) from oil contaminated site at the... | place: Italy: Ancona | collected 2012-02-14 | depth 6 m m | reverse complement strand
CCGCAGACCTTCACTACGCAGATCTTCTTCTTTGTAATCACGGGCAAGGTGTCGCCTGACCAGATCAATGTAGGCTGGATAGCGATTCTCAGAATACGACGGTCGCTCGCTGACTCCGAGGGGTAGCTGACGGGCCCTTGTCGCCCGGCCCGGCTCGATCAGCCCAGCCTGCTCCATTTCGGATATAACCAGGTTCCGCCGCTCTGTTGCACGCTCCGGATGGCGCCGCGGATTGTAGTAACTGGGGCCCTTTACCATCCCCACCAACAGCGCTATCTGGTGCACATCCAGATCTTTGAGAGATTCTCCAAAGTAAAACTGACTGGCCAGGCCGAAACCATGGATGCTGCGGGTACCGGCCTGTCCCAGGTAGACCTCGTTCAGGTAGGTCTCCAGGATGTCATCTTTATCGTAGTGCAACTCCAGCAGCACCGACATAAGAGCTTCGTTGGCCTTTCTCAGCAGTGTCTGCTCGCGCGTCAGGAAGAAGTTCTTCACCAGCTGCTGGGTTAACGTGCTGCCACCCTGAACAATTCGCCCGGCCTGGATGTTGGCCAGCATAGCCCGGCCGATAGACAGCGGCGCAATGCCGAAGTGGTCGTAAAACCTGCGATCCTCCACCGCCATCAGGGTGGTCGGTAGCAATGCCGGAACCTCATCCAGCTGAACCAGTACCCGATCTTCCTTGTGGGCCGGGTAGATGCCGCCAATCTGAGCCGGCTCGAGCCGGACAATGGGAGCATTGTCACCCCGAACCACCGAAAAGCCCTGAACCTGGTCACCCGAGATCGTCAAAGAAACCGTGCGTCGGGGCTCATCACCGTCCGGAAAAGAAAAGCCGCGGGTACTGATAATGAAGCGATTGCCACTGCGCTGGTAACTGCCCGCTTTCTTGCCATCCCCTTTCCGGAAACCGGAAAGACCAAGCTCACGTTCGAGCGCACTGGCACTGACACTGGCACCGTCGAAAAGCTCCAACGGTCGCGCATAAACACGGGAAGGCACTTCAAAGCGCCGCCCTTCAAACCGGGCGGTCACTACTGCATCAAGATAAACCATCCACCCTGCCAGTAGAACGAGACCGATGGCAAATAACCGGAACATGAATCGCCAGAACCAAGGCCGGCGGCCATTGCTTGAAGAACGGCGGGAGGGCTTTCGTCTGGACCTGGAAGCTGCTTTGGTATTTTTCATGACGCGATTATAACGAAGGCACCCGCAAGGAAGGCAGGCCATCTGTGTGTTATTTCTGTAATCTGGCCGTTATGATAGGGCAAGAAAAATCAATAGGTTCAGGGAATGCGAGGAGAACATTGTGAGTGAGACATCCCCAGGCAATCTGATTCTGGCACTGCAGAATGCAGACCTGTACGACCACCCCGTCGACGGGTTTCAGGTCATCGAAACTCACATATCGCAGGTGCTCCTGACCGGAGATTACGCCTACAAGATCAAGAAACCCATGGATTTCGGTTTTCTGAACTTCTCCACCCTTGATCGCCGAAAGCATTTCTGCGAGGAAGAGCTGAGGCTGAACCGACGACTGGCCGAAACACTCTATCTGGAGGTGGTGCCCATCACCGGGACGCCGGAAAACCCGTCCCTCGGTGGCGAGGGCGAAGCTTTCGAATACGCCATCAAAATGCGCCAGTTCGGCCAGGACCAACTCTTTGATCGCCTGCAGGAACAGGGGGATCTGGCACCTGAGCTGTTGACCGATCTTGCCCGTCAGGTCGCCGCCTTCCACGACCAGTTGCCGCCCGTGCCGGATGAAAAACCGCTTGGCACACCGGAAGCCGTGTTGGCCGCCATGCAGGAGAATTTCGACCAGATCCGTCCGCTGATTGACGACCCGGATCTGCTTATACAGTTGGACAACCTACAGGCCTGGACCGAATCCACCTTTGAGCGCCACAGGGAGTTGATTGGCCATCGCCGCGCCACTGGCATGGTCCGGGAATGCCACGGCGATCTGCATCTGGCGAACATCACCCGATTCGAGGGCGAGGTCACCGTCTTCGACTGCATCGAATTCAACGAGCCGTTCCGCTGGATCGATGTGATCAACGATCTCGCGTTTTTGCTGATGGATCTGGAATCCCGTCGGGAAAGCGCTCTGGCCAATCAGGTTCTGAACACCTACCTGGAATACCGGGATGACTTCGAAGCCTTGCCCTTGCTGCCACTGTATAAGGCCTACCGCGCCATGGTCCGCGCCAAGATCGCGTTGTTTACCATGGGCAACCCCGCGCTCAGTGACAACGAAAAAGCGGGCCTGATGCAGCGCTATCGCGATTATGCCCAGTTAGCCGAGGACTACGGCACCATTCCCAACCACTACCTGCTGGCGACCACTGGCCTCTCCGCCAGCGGCAAGACCTGCGTCAGCGCTGCTATGGCGAACGAACTGGGCCTTATACGGCTGCGCTCCGACGTTGAGCGCAAACGCCTGCACGGACTGGCACCACTGGAGAGTTCCAGCTCGCCCACCGGTGGCAACCTGTATACCGAGGAAGCAACAGAGAAAACCTATCAGCGGCTGGCCGAGCTTGCCAGCCAGGTTCTGGCGGCCGGGTTCCCGGTTATTGTTGATGCCGCCAGTCTGAAAGAAAAAGAACGATCTTTGCTGGCATCAGTTGCCGAAACCCAGGGTATTCCATTCACCCTGATTCACTGCGAGGCGCCGGAAGAACTGCGTCGGGCGTGGATACGCAGCCGGAAGGGAGATGCTTCCGAGGCCACCGAAGAACTGCTCGATGCCCAGCAGGCCTGGTTTGAACCACTGACCGCCGAGGAGAAGAGCCACACCATCCATCTGCACACCGATCAGGAGCATGTGGCGGAGGCAGTGGCCGACCGGATCCGGCAACATCTGGGCATCCCCGGCGGTGCCACCCAGTAGCAACAACACGATTTCTCCCGGCCAGCGCGAGGTTTGAGATGGACGACAGAAGTGAACACGAAGTACGTCAGATCAGCCACCCTCTCTACAAGATCCTGCGGAGTGAGGACATGCCGGCGTTCAATATTGAGAAAGCAAAACTCACCGAACTGCCCAGCTTCGCCCACGGCGATTTCCGGGGTCTGGACCTGCGGGGAATGGACGCCAAGGGGCTGGATTTCCGGCACGCTTACTTTCGGGGCGCGGATCTTCGTGGCGTGGACTTCTCCAAATCCAGAATGGAAGGCGCAAGCATTGCCAGCGCCAAGATTTCCGGTTGCTACTTCCCCCACCGCCTGCAAGCAGACGAGATTGTCATGTCCCTGAATCACGGGACCCGCATGCGCTACGCCATACTTCCAAAATGACCAGCAACCAGCACCAATGGCAACCCGTCTGCCCGGTGTCGGAACTACTTCCAGGCAAATTTGTAGAGTTCCGGCTCCGGGAAAAAGCCCGTGAGCCGGAGGGTATGCCGTTAACAGGGTTCCTGTTCCTGGATGGCGCCACACCCCGGGCCTATCTCAATATCTGCCCCCATCTGGGCGTGGAGCTGAACTGGATGCCGGGCCGGTTTATGGACTCCGACAATCTGTTCATCCAGTGCTCCACCCATGGCGCCCTCTTCAAGCCGACTGACGGGGAGTGCATCGCGGGCCCTTGCCAGGGTGATGTGCTGACCCAACTGGATCTGCGCGAACAGGACGGCCAGATCGAGGTCAGACTTCCAGAATAACCGGCACCGATTCGGTAAGCGTCAATACGCCCGTGGGAGAGCCATCACTCTCACTCAAGTCGGAACGATAAGCGATCACTTCAACACCCGCATCGCAGGCCTCCCGGAGCAGCTCACCGTATTTGCGATCGATATGGTCGGCCGGACGAACGGTTTGAATGCCGGTATGATTGACCACGAAAAACAACACCGCGCGATCACCCTGCTGAACCTGAGCCATCAGCTCTCGCAGGTGTTTCTGCCCCCTCTCCGTCACCGCGTCCGGGAAAAAACCCTGGCCGTTCTCCGCCAGCGTGACATTCTTGACTTCAACCCAGGCATCCGGCGCGCTGTCATGGCCAGACAGCAGCAGATCAATCCGGCTCTTCTCCGAACCATATTTCACCTCGGCCCGGCAATCCGGATAACCGGCCAGCTCCACCACCGTGCCATTCTGAACGGCTTCGCGGGCCTGGCTGTTTGGCCGGGCGGTATTCACACAGGCCAGTTGCCCGGGCACTGCCGCCACCAACTCCCAGGTATACCGGAGCTTGCGTTTGGGATTGTCACTGCGACTGAGCCAAACCCGAGCATCCTCAGGCTGGCAACCAAGCATGGATCCTGTGTTCGGGCAGTGGGCGGTTACTTCCGAGCCATCCACCAGACGCACATCCGCCAGGAAGCGTTTGTAGCGACGAATCAGACGGCCTTCAACCAACGGTTCTGGAAACTTCATGTGATCTCCGTACAAAAGTCGATGTCACAAGGCTGGCACCCCCGTGACTAATCTGCTATTTTCCGCAAATTCCCGTTTCAGGACGAATGCTTCATCCAGGGTACAACCGCTCAGCCACGGGGGCTCAAGCGGAGGGAAGCAAAGCGTTCTTGTGAAGTACAGACAAGAGGCCGGGTTCAATGGCAAAGACTGCGGAACAACCACGCGAACGTTTTACTAACTTCACCCCTTATGAAATGAAGAAGGGTGAAGAATACATGAGTGCGGAGATGCTCCAGCACTTCAAGGATCTGCTGCTGCAATGGAAACAGGAGCTGATGGAAGAAGTCGACCGCACCATGCATCACATGCAGGAAGACGCAGCAAACTACGCCGATCCCAGCGATCGCGCAACCCAGGAAGAAGAATTCAGCCTGGAACTGCGCACCCGCGACCGGGAACGGAAACTGATCAAGAAAATCGACCAGACCATCGATCGCATCGACAAGGATGACTACGGTTTCTGTGACCAGTGCGGCGTGGAAATCGGCATCCGCCGCCTGGAAGCTCGCCCGACCGCGACGTTGTGCATTGATTGCAAGACACTGGCCGAGATTCGCGAACGCCAGACCGGCATCTGAGCCAACAAAACGACAGCTGCCGGCTTTATGCCATCCCTGGCCCTGCCGGCTGACTGACCGCCATGACCAATCTTCAGTATCGGGGCCGGTTTGCACCCTCTCCGACCGGCCCACTCCATTTCGGTTCACTGGTTACGGCACTTGCCAGCTATCTGGAAGCCCGCAGCCAGGGCGGCCAATGGCTTGTTCGCATTGAAGACCTGGACCCATTGAGAGAGCCGCCGGAGGCTACTGGCCAGATCCTCTTCAGCCTCGAGGCCCACGGCCTGTTTCCCGACGAGCCGGTAAGATTCCAGTCCAGGCGACACGACGCCTACCAGGCCGCCATTGACCAACTACTCGACCGCGGATACGCCTACCGATGCCAGTGCTCGCGCAAGGAGCTCCAGGCCAATCAGGGACGACACCCCAATCACTGCCGCAATCGCAATGGGGTTGCCGATGACCGCCCCTACGCCATCCGCTTTGCACTGAACAATGAAGACTGCCATTGGCAGGACCTGTTACTTGGCCAGCAACACCAGACCGTAACGGCCGAGGTTGATGATCCGGTCATTCTCCGCAAGGAGGGGTTTTACGCCTATCAGCTTGCGGTGGTTGTTGATGATATTGACCAGGAAATCACAGACGTGGTTCGCGGCTCGGACCTGCTGGAGATGACAGCCCAACAGCAGCAGATTTTCCGGGCACTGGATGCCTGCATTCCCCGCTGGCTGCATATCCCGGTCATACTCAACGACCAGGGCCAGAAACTCAGCAAGCAAACCCACGCGCCGGCAATCGACGACGGAGTGCCTGCCCAGAACCTGTTCAGGGCACTGTTGGCTCTTGGCCAGAACCCGCCGACGGCCCTGCAAAACAGCTCCGTGGAATCACTGCTGGAATGGGGACAGGAGAACTGGCGAAGGGACGCCATCCACCTGACATCCCGGTGAGGGACATGGTATAAAGCCCTTCTCACACCTCAGCGCGGATAGCATGCCTGATGTATATCTACCGTCTGGTCTTCCTGTTGGTACTGGCCATCTATATATTCTCCCCCAACATCCTTGACTGGTGGACCTCGCCGGGTAACGCATGGTACAGCCCCTATATCATCTGGTCCGGGCTGATAGCCATCGGTTTCTGGCTGGAATGGCGGCGGGACCCCAATGAGTTTTAGTTCCTCCGGTTTACTGCTGGCCAGCCTGCTCTATCTGGTTCTGCTGTTCGGCATTGCCTGGGTCACCGAGCGCGGCATGGTGTCCCGTCGGTGGATCCGGCACCCCGCTGTTTACGTTCTCAGCCTGGGCGTTTATGCCGGCATCTGGGCGGTTTACGGTGCTGTTGGCATGGCCGCCGAATCCGGGTACGGGTTTCTGGCCTACTACCTGGGCATCAGCGGCGCCTTTCTGTTGGCTCCGGTACTTCTGAACCCGGTGATGAGGATTGGCCGCGCCTACCAGTTAACCTCTCTGGCCGACCTGTTCGCTTACCGCTACCGAAGCCAGTGGGCCGGCACCCTGGTTACTCTCTGCTCCGGCGGAGCCATCCTGGCATTGCTCAGTATGCAGATACAGGCCGTTGTTACCTCGGCCAGCATCCTGGCGCCAGACACCTCACCCAACCTGATCAGTATCATGTTCAGTATGACGGTGGTGTTATTCGCGATGCTGTTCGGCGCGCGCCGTGACCAGAACTCGGATAATCATCAGGGCCTGGTACTGGCTATCGCCTTCGATTCGTTGATCAAGCTGACTGCGCTGCTGGTGCTCGGGGGCGTCATTCTGTTTGGCGTCTTTGACGGCATGAACGGGCTGGATCGCTGGCTCGACAACCGGGCATCGACAGCCACCGCAATGACCCTTAGCATTGACGACGGCAGCTGGCGGGCACTGATGCTGATGTCCTTTGCCGCCGCTCTGGTGCTTCCGCACATGTATCACATGACGTTCAGTGAAAACCCCTCGCCCAAGGCACTGGCAAAAGCCAGCTGGGGACTGCCGCTATACCTGTTACTGCTGGGCCTGCCGGTGCCCCTGATTCTCTGGGGAGGTCAGGCAATGGCAGTGACCACAGAGCCCGGCTTTTTCGCGATCGGCACCGCCCTGGCACTGGAAAGCCCGGCGCTGACACTCCTGATGTACATTGCCGGCCTGTCGGCAGCCAGTGGGCTCATGATCGTCAGCACCCTGGCACTGGCAGGCATGGCTCTCAATCATGTTGTGCTGCCACTGAAAACCCCGAAAGACCAGGGCGATATCTACCGCTGGCTCCAATGGATCAAACGCCTGCTGATTGCCGTCATCATTTTCCTGGCGCTACTGTTTCACGAAACCCTTGGCAAGAATCTCGATCTGTCCATTCTCGGCGCCATCTCATTGTCCGGCACCCTGCAACTTCTGCCCGGCGCCCTCGGCGTTATCTACTGGCCGGAGGGCAATCGCCGTGGCTTGATCGCTGGATTGATTGTTGGGCTGGCAATCTGGATCTTTACCCTGGTGCTTCCGTTTTCTCACACAGCCAACCTTCTGGCGTGGCTCGATTCACCATTGGTCCCGGATTACAGCAACTGGCATATCTTCACATTCGCCAGCCTGACGGCCAACATTACGGTGTTCGCCCTCATATCCATCCTCAGCACCAGCACCAGTGAGGAAAACAGCGCTGCCCAGGCATGCTCACTGGGCGCTCTGTCACGCCCCCAACGCCGTGAATTGTTGGCCACATCTTCCACTGATTTTGTCCGGCAGCTTGCGAAGCCACTGGGTTATGGCGTCGCCCGGCGAGAGGTGGAGCGGGCACTCAGTCAGTTGAAGCTGCCGAATGTTGAGTATCGACCGTACCAACTGCGGCGACTAAGGGACCAGGTGGAAATCAACCTGTCCGGTCTGCTTGGACCTTCCGTTGCCCGGGATATGGTTAAGCGTCATCTCGGCTTCAAACCTATGGCTCAGGGTGGCACCGCCCAGGATATCCGCTACGTTGAGCGCGCACTCGGCGACTATCAGAACCGCCTGACAGGCCTGGCCGGCGAGCTGGACAACCTGCGCCGACATTACCGGCAAACCCTGCAGAATCTGCCCATTCCCGCCTGTTCAGTCGGCGAGGATGGTGAAATCCTGATGTGGAACCATGCCATGGAAGCCCTAACAGGCATTACCGCCGATGACGTGGTGGGTGCCAGGCTGATGGCCCTCCCCGAGCACTGGCACTTGCTGCTGGAGGATTTCAATCGGGGGGAAGAACTGCATCGTTATAAACACCGGCTGGACCTTCGTGGCAAGCCACACTGGCTGAACCTTCACAAAGCTGCCCTGAGCGGGCCGGACCACACCGAAGGCGGCAGCATCATACTGGTGGAAGACCAGACCGAAACCCGGCTGCTTGAGGATGAGCTCATGCACAGCGAACGGCTGGCCTCAGTGGGCAGACTGGCAGCCGGTGTCGCCCACGAGATCGGCAATCCGGTAACCGGCATCTCATCACTGGCCCAGAACCTGAAGCTGGAAACCGACAACCCCGATATTCTCGACACGGCAGACCAGATACAGCAGCAGACCCGGCGAATTTCCACCATCCTCCAGTCGCTGATGAATTTTGCCCGTACCGGCAATCATGCCCAGGCAAACCGGTACGAGCCTGTTACCCTGCACCGCTGCATCGAAGAATCGATCAACCTGCTGTCTCTGAGTGACAAGGGGATGGGAATTCACTACATCAACAATTGCCCACCCTCGCTGCAGGTTCTCGGGGACGAGCAACGCCTGGTCCAGGTATTCGTTAACCTGCTGGCCAATGCACGGGATGCCTCACCCGAGGGCGGCACTATCCGGGTCAGTGGAAAGGGAGACGGCTACTCCGCTATTATCGAGATAGTTGACGAAGGCTCAGGTATTCCCGGGGATCAACTCGATCACATCTTCGAACCGTTCTACACCACCAAGGCCCCCAACAAAGGAACCGGCCTTGGCCTGTCGCTGGTGTACAGCATTATTGAAGAACACTATGGCAATATTCAGGTGGAAAGCCCTGCAAACACCGATACCGGCCAGGGAACCTGCGTCAGGCTGAGACTGCCTGCCTACGAACCAGAAACCGGCAACCTTGCCATCAGCCAGAACCAAAGGTCTTGAGACTGTTATGCCTCGCATTCTGATCGTGGAAGACGAAGACATTATCCGCTCGGCAGTTCGCAAACTGCTGCTGCATGCCGGCTACGAAGTCGCCGATGCCTCATCCGTTGAGCAAGCCGAGCAGAACCACGAACCGGATCAGTTTGATCTGATCATTTCCGATCTTCGCTTGCCGGGCGCGGCGGGCACAGAGCTGATCAACCGTGCGCCCAATACGCCGGTGCTGATCATGACGAGTTATGCCAGCCTGCGCTCAGCCGTGGACTCCATGAAAATGGGCGCCGTTGAATACATTGCCAAACCCTTCGACCACGATGAAATGCTGGCCGCTGTGGAGAATATTCTCGCCCGCAAACCTGCGGCCCGGGATGATCGCGACGGCTCAGCGCCAGTCCTGGAAACCCCCGAAAGCAGCGACCCGGCCAACATCATGTTTGGCCATTGCGAGCCAATGCAGCGGGTGTTTACCCTGATCCGGAAAGTTGCGCCCACCGAGACCACCGTCCTGATCCAGGGCGAATCGGGCACCGGTAAAGAGCTGGCCGCCCGCGCCTTGCATCTGCTCAGCCCCCGCGCCGCCAAGCCACTGATTTCGGTAAACTGTGCGGCAATCCCGGAAAGCCTGATCGAATCGGAACTGTTCGGCCATGAAAAAGGTGCCTTCACCGGTGCAGTTTCTGCCAGGACCGGCCTGATTGAGGCAGCAGACGGCGGCAGCCTGTTTCTTGACGAAATCGGCGAATTACCGGCAGAAGCCCAGGCCCGCCTGTTACGTGTGCTGCAGGAAAGCGAAATCCGAAAAGTTGGCTCGACCCAGAGCCGTACCGTGAACGTGAGGATGATCGCGGCGACCCACCGTAATCTCAAAGCCATGACACGAACCGGCGAGTTCCGCGAAGACCTTTACTACCGATTGAACGTCATGCAGATCCGGATACCGCCCCTGCGTGAACGTCAGAGCGATATTCTCGGGCTCGCGCGGCGCTTTCTGAAGCGCCAGGGCGAGAGAATGGGTAAACCCCACCTCAACCTGAGCCCCGAAGCCATGCGGGTACTGGAACGCCATCGCTGGCCTGGCAACGTACGCGAACTAGAAAACGCCATCGAACGGGCCACCATCCTCTGCGACAGCGATGTGATTACGCCGGCACTGCTGGACCTCGACAGCGAGGGCAGCGACGAATACATTCCCGAAACCCTGGTGGAAGGCAATAACGAGCAGATCCGCACCCGCGAGACCGACTCCACCAACGATCTCTCTCTGGAAGACTACTTCCAGCATTTCGTGCTGGAAAACCAGGACCGCATGAGCGAGACCGAACTGGCCCAGAAACTGGGCATCAGCCGTAAATCTCTTTGGGAACGTCGACAGCGACTTGGTATTCCCCGGAAAAAATCTTCGGGCAACTGAACCTGGCACCCGCATAGTGTGAACGCGGAATCAGTTGTTACCCTATGTTCCTCTCGGTAACACTCCCCATCAAAGTAACGTGACCTCAGTAACACTTGGGTCGGGTACGGGGTAACACTTATGGCCTACAAAATCGTAAGGCACTGTTAATCAAGAAAATTCAAAAACTGGCACACGGCCTGCAACCTTTTAAGCGCACAACAACAAGAACAAGAGTGACAACGCAGCGCCAGCAACAAAAACAAAAAGCTGCAGAAAACGTTCGTTAACAAAAACAACAACAGAACGTGAGCGAACTGAGTGTTTTGGGTACTTTGCTTTTTAGTGGTTCCACAGCACGCGCGAGTTGTAGATGTAGAGAAGAATCACCTTCGAGGTGGCACTGCAGATACCCCAGACTCGCCCGATGTTTCTACCACTCTGTGTGTTCAAAGCTTTCCGTTTGCGCTGCTCAGTTTCCCTGTTTTAGGGAATATGCAGCGGGGTATAAAAACCAAGAAAAATCCCGGCAAAAACAAAAACAATGCAGATCGTCAACGCTTTGAGGGCGGATTCGTGAGAACGAATCCGCCTTTTGATTTTCTGGCCCCGGGAACGCTAATCCAAGGCAAACGTGTGCAAATCCTGCTCAAACCGTTAAACTCTCGGTTTTTGCTCATCGCAACCACGGATTTCAATGCCTAAACGACTCGTCGATAAACTCCGTTCCTTCATTCCCGGCAACGGAAAAAAGAAAGCCCGCACCTACCAGCGACGGGAAATTCCCCGAGACCAGCATAATGTCTCCCGCTCGGTTATCAGTGAGCCTGCCAAAAAAGTGCTGCATCGCCTGAACAAATCCGGCTATGACGCTTACCTTGTCGGCGGCGGCGTCCGAGATATCCTGCTGGGCGGAAAGCCCAAGGATTTCGACATCGCCACCAATGCCACACCGGAAGAGGTTCATGACCTGTTCCGCAACTCCCGATTGATCGGCCGACGATTCCGCATTGTTCACGTGGTGTTTGGCCGGGAAGTGATTGAGGTGACGACCTTCCGGGGCAATGCCACGGAAGCAGATACCGACACCGATGATGACGATCGCAAAACCAGCGAGCACGGCCTGTTGCTGCGCGACAATGTTTACGGCAACCAGGAAGAGGACGCCCTGCGTCGCGACTTTACCGTGAACGCCCTGTACTACTGCATTCGCGACTTCGCCATTATCGATTTTGCCAACGGCATCCAGGATCTGCGCAACCGGCAGCTGCGCCTCATTGGCGATCCGGAGACCCGTTACCGGGAGGATCCGGTACGCATGCTTCGCGCCATCCGTTTTGCCGCCAAACTGGGCTTTGACATTGAACCGGAGACCGAGGCTCCCATTGGGGAACTGGCACCATTGCTGGTTCACATCCCTCCGGCGCGTCTGTTTGATGAAGTGCTCAAACTGTTCTCCGCGGGTCACGGTGAAGCTACCTACGATCTGCTGACCCGTTACAACCTGCTTGAGCCTCTGTTCCCGGAAACTGTCAGGGCTATCGAGGCCGGCGAGCCGGATGAACTCATCCGCCAGGCTCTGAGAAATACCGACGCACGGATTGCCCAGGGAAAATCGGTCACCCCCTACTTCCTGTTTGCTGCCATGCTCTGGCCCGCACTCCAGGCAGAATGGAACCGTCGGCAGGACAATGGCGATCCGGTGCAACCGGCTCTCCATGGTGCCATCGGGAAGGTCATTGGTCGTCAGGTACAGGCAACCTCTATTCCGAAACGCTTCTCCGGTCCCATGAAAGAGATCTGGGAACTTCAGATGCGCCTGCCCCGTCGTCAGGGCAAACGCGCCTTTGCCACCATGAGCCACCCTCGCTTCCGAGCAGCTTATGATTTCCTGCTGGTTCGCGAGTCATCTGGCGAGATCGAACCGGGGCTTGGTCAGTGGTGGACCGAATTTCAGCGCGAGGATGAGCGCGGACAGGAGCGGATGCTGTCGCAATTGACCAACGATGCGCCCAAAAAACGCCGTCGCCGACGCAAACCGGTCACCCGCCCAGCGCAATAATGATGACAGATGCATTTATCGGGCTCGGCAGCAACCTCAGACAACCTGCGGTCCAGCTCGCCCGGGCAGTGTCCGGGCTGGCGGCCCTGCCGAAAACCGTGCTGGTGGCCCAATCCCCTTTCTATGCAAGTCGGCCGGTCGGCCCCCAGGATCAGCCAGACTTTGTGAACGGTGCGGTATGGCTCAGTACGGCGCTGCCACCCCATCAGCTGCTCGACGAACTGCAGGCAATTGAACAGGCCCACGGCCGGGAGCGACTCCGCCACTGGGGACCGAGAACACTTGATCTGGACATACTGCTGTATGGCGACCAGGTATTGGACGATGATCGCCTGACAGTGCCGCATCGGGAGCTGGCGAACCGGGACTTTGCACTCCAGCCTCTGCTGGACCTTAAGGCCGATCTGGTTCTGCCTGACGGAACAGCCGTCGCCAAACTGCGCAGCCAATGCCCTGACAACAGCTTGCGCAAGCTTCCACCGGCGGATTACCCTTAACACTTCAAGGCCGGCACCCCGGCACGCCCAGGCCCATCCACCCAAAAGGCAAGGATTTTATGGCTGTTACCATCAATACCCTGCGCGAGTTCAAGCAGAAGGGCGAAGCCTTCGCAGCCCTTACCTCTTACGACGCCACCTTCTCTCAGGTCGCCAGCGAAGCGGGCGTTCACGTGATTCTGATTGGTGATTCCCTGGGCATGGTTCTGCAGGGTCACGACAGCACCCTGCCAGTTACCATGGATCAGATGGTGTATCACGTCAGTTGTGTGGCCAAAGGTAACCGCGGGTCCCTGA
>AZIK01006602.1_pt1 | contig 13438 bp, 13 predicted proteins | sample 359131 | NCBI WGS metagenome assembly AZIK01 (sample SAMN02429715, study PRJNA222663) | marine sediment metagenome | biome: Sediment sample; isolation source: enrichment culture of sample MGS-ANC(AMM) from oil contaminated site at the... | place: Italy: Ancona | collected 2012-02-14 | depth 6 m m | reverse complement strand
CCAACCCCGCCGATGCCGTTGTCGAAGATGGGCAGGTCGTCGCCTATCCGCCCGAAACGCAGAACTTCCACTATGAAGCCGAACTGGTGATCGCCATCGGCAAGGCCGGCACGGATATTCCCGAGGAACAGGCGCGCGACCACATCTTCGGCTACGCCATCGGCAACGACCTGACGCGACGGGACTTGCAGCTTGCTGCCCGTACGGCAGGACGGCCCTGGGACTGGGGCAAGGCATTTGATCGCTCGGCGGTGATCGGTCCGATCCACACTGGCGCGCCGGTCGGCAAGCCCGAGCAGGGCCGGATCCAGTTGACGCTAAATGGTGCCGTCAAGCAAAGCGCCGATCTGCAAGATCTGATCTGGTCGGTGCCAGAGATCATCTCGATCCTGTCGCAGTCAATGGAGATCCGGCCCGGCGATCTGGTGATGACAGGCACGCCTGCGGGCGTCGGCGCGATGCAGGTGGGCGATGTATGCGTCGTCTCAATCAGTGGGCTCGGAGAGATTACCACGACCATCGGGCCGCGCGCGAAGGGACACGTCGAATGACCTTCCGCCTTCATAATTTCTTCCGCTCATCGACCTCGACGCGGCTGCGCGCTGCCCTCAACCTCAAGGGCGTCGCCTATGAATATGTGCCCTATGCCCTGCGCAAAGGTGAAACCCGTACCCCCGAATTCCTGGCGCTGAACCCCGCCGGACTTGTGCCGGTTCTGGAAAGCGACGATGGCCAGGTTCTTGTGCAGTCGCTTGCCATCATCGAATGGTTCGACGAAACCCAACCCGGACCGCGGCTCTTGCCTGAGGGGGCAGACGGGCGGGCACGTGTGCGCGCGCTTTCATACATGATCGCCTGCGAGATCCACCCCCTGAACAACCTGCGCGTCCTGACTCGCCTGACCGAGCAATTCGGTGCCGACGAGGCTGCTCAGAAAGCCTGGTTCACGGAATGGGTCGAAACCACCTTTGATCCGCTTGAAATCATGCTGGCGCAGGACAGTCGCACCGGGCGTTTCTGCCATGGTGATACGCCGGGGCTCGCGGATTGCTGCCTCTATGCCCAAGTCTGGAACAACCGACGTTTCGACATTGATACAAGCCGTTGGCCCACCATCGCGCGGATATTCGATGCAGCCGATGCGCTGCCCGCTTTCCGTGAGGCCGCGCCAGCACACCAACCAGATGCGGTATGACGCAATACCGACAGAAGCCGGACTCTCCTGAAGCGAGCGAGACGCCGGATATCTCGACGAGGACACATGAACACCAGACCAGAAGCCCCGCCACCCCTTGACGGCCTCCGCATTGTCGAAATCGGCCACTTCATCGCCGCTCCGTTCGCCACTCGCATTCTCGGCGATCTTGGCGCCGAGATCATCAAGATCGAACCGCCCGATGGGGATCCTGTGCGGGGCTGGGGCGCGCAATCCAACGGCGCGTCACTGTGGTGGAGCGTTCATGGCCGCAACAAGCGTTCGGTTGCGGTTGATCTCAAAAGCCCCGAAGGAGTCGAGGCCGTGGGACGCATCATCGCGCGCTCTGATGCGCTGATCGAGAATCAGCGCCCCGGGGGTCTGGCGCGTCTCGGCTTCGATCGTGAAAGGCTGCAGGAACTGCGGCCAGGTCTCGTAGTGGCCCATATCTCGGGTTACGGGCAGACCGGCCCATTGCGTGACCGCGCCGCTTTTGGCGTCATTGGCGAGGCGATCGGCGGATTGCGTCACCTGACCGACCATCCTCCTGGCACCACCAATCTGCCGCCGCCACGCGTCGGCATCAGCATCGGCGATTCCGTTGCCGGACTTTATGCAGTGATCGGCGTTCTCGCCGGTCTTTTGCGCCGAGACGGCCGGACGGGCAGCGGCGGAGCCGAGGATGGGGACATCAGCACCATCGATGTAGCGCTTACAGAAGCCGTGCTGTCGCTCACGGAAGGGATCGTCACGGAGTACGGTGCGCGTGGCCTTGTGCGCCAACCCGTCGGCGCGCGAATTGCGTCGGCGGCTCCCACCAGTGCCTATCCCTCGGCAGATGGCCGTTGGGTCATTGTCGCTGCGAATTCCGATCTTCTGTTTCAGCGGCTGACAGCGTTGATCGGGCGCGAAGATCTGGCGCTGCGACCGGAGTTGCAGACCAATGCGGGCCGCCTCAAGCACGTCAACGAACTCGACGAGGCGATTGCCGCCTGGTCCCGGCGGTTCGATGCCGGACGACTGACAGAGCTTCTGGCTAGGGCAGACATCCCTTCGACGCTGATCTACACTGCCGCAGAAATTGCCGATGATCCGCAGTTCCGCGCGCGTGGCATGGTGCGCGAAGTCAGCGACCCGCTACATGGCGACCTGCTTCATCCCGGCATTGTGCCGCATTTCCCCGATTCCCCTGGCACGATCCGCTGCACCGGCCCGGAGGTCGGACAAGATACCGCAGCCGTTCTGGCAGAGATCGCGGGCTACTCGCAGGATGAAATCAAGTTGCTCTACCAGAAGGGAGTAATAGCATGACCGCCGTCCAGATCGTCGAAGTCGGCCCGCGCGACGGGTTCCAGAACATCGGCCCCTTCATCCCGACCGAGACCAAGATCGCCGTGATCCGCGACCTTGCCGCTGCAGGATTGAAACGGATGGAGATCACCTCCTTCGTCAGTCCGCGCGCCATCCCTCAACTCGCCGACGCCGGCGAGGTTCTGGCCGATGTTCTGGCCCAGGGTCATGTCATGCCGCAGGTCCTGGTTCCCAATGCCCGCTATGGCCTGAAGGCAATCACGGCGGGAGCGGGGTTTCTGTCCTATGTCATCTCGGTCTCGGAAAGCCACAGCCGTTCGAACGTGCGCGCCACGCCGGATGAGGCCCTCGCCGATTACGCCCGGCTTGTCGCCGAGGCGCCCGATGGGCTGCGGCTGCGGTTCAACCTCGCCACCGCATTCCATTGCCCGTTCGAGGGGGTGACACCTGCCAACGCCGTGCTCGATCTTCTGGAACGCGCGCTGGAAATCTGCCCCGATGCCGAGATCTGCCTATGCGACACGACAGGCCGCGGCGAACCGGCGCAGGTCGCGGAATTGTTCAGGGCGGCGATGGCGCGCTTTCCCTCCGTTTCCGCGTGGGCGATGCACGCGCATGATACCTACGGCCATGGCACGGCGAATGTGCGCGCGGCTTATGATCAGGGTGTACGCGTTTTCGATTCCGCGATTGGTGGGCTTGGCGGCTGCCCTTATGCTCCCGGTGCCAGTGGCAACGTCGCCACCGAGGATGTCGTGAGCCTGTTCCGGGATTGCGGCGTTGAAACCGGCGTGGACCTTGCAGCCCTTGCCCTGATCGCCGCACTCGTCCAGGCCCTTCCGGGCGCGACTTGCGGCTAAAGGCAGATCGCCGCAGAGGAGCGTGCCGCGCACGTGGGGATAGCGCGAAAGGCTGAAGCTTCATCTTCGGACATGGACAAAAGCAAGGGCGAGTCCAAGTTGAAAATTGACAGCATGCTTACGAATGCCTATGTTACAAGCTGTTCATTGATGTGGAATACAGGGGGGAAAAATGACCGGAACCGCGAGAATTGATCAAACAGACTCTGAGAAAGCGCAAGCTTTCAATCTATTGGCTCCGCCGGATGACTATTTCGACGATCCGAGCAAGTATTTTCGCCTGTTGCGCGATGGTGATCCTGTTCACCGGCAAGCAGATGGCACAGTTCTTCTGACGCGCTATGACGATGTGCGTCAGGTTTGGCGCGACCTGTCAGGTCTCGTTTACAAGGGCGAGTACTTTGAGAAGAAATTTGGCAAGGGCCCCCTGCTGGAGCATCACACATCGACGATGCTCTTCCGTGACAACCCCGATCACGACCGGTTGCGCGATATCGTCAACCCCTTTTTCTCTCAGACATCCATCAAGTCTCTGACGGACTTTACCCAAGACGTGATTGACCGTGAAATCAAGAAGGTCAAGCAAATGGGCGAGTTCGACTTCGTGCGCGATTTCGCTTTCCGCATCCCGGTTGCACTCATTTGCAGGGTCATCGGCATTCCGGTTGAAGATGCTGACTATATCCAGGGCGTGGGGCGCAAGGTGCTTTTCCCGCTCAACCCGCAGGTGCCGGCCGAAGCGATCAAGCAGGGCCATGAAGCGGTAACGGAATTCATGGGCTATCTCCGGCCATTTCTCGAAGAGATCAAGGCGCGCCGTACGATCGACCCGAGCGAGAGCATCCTCTGCGCAATGGCTGCGGCGCAGCGAAATGGCGTTGAGGTCAGTGACGCCGAAATTCTTCACATGTGCATCGTGACGCTCAATGGCGGCCATGAGACCACGACAAACCTCATCTCTCAGTCGATGCATTTCCTGATGGAGGACCCCGAGAGCAAGCGTCAGCTGGTCGAGGGTGAGGTTGCTCTGCCCACGGCACTCGAAGAGTTGATCCGCTTCATCACGCCGCTCCAGCTTCAGGGGCGGCGAACGGCGAACGATGTGGAACTTGCCAGTGGTAATGGCACGATCCCGGCGGGCACCGAGGTGGTTCTTGCCCAGGCTTCAGCGAACAGGGACGAGCGTGTGTTCGAAGACCCCGACAGGCTGAATTTTGCGCGCCGTCCGAACAATCATGTCGCGTTCGGTGCGGGGATCCATGTCTGCCTCGGTCGGCCGCTTGCCAGGATGGAGGCCCCGATCGCCCTTGCGGCCGTGTTGAAGGAGCTGCCGACCTTGGTGCGCAACGGCGAAGCTCGCTTTCAGCGCAACACACGGTTCAGAGGTCTGGAAGAACTCCCCGTGCGTTTGGCTTGATCCGCGACGACCGCTGAGAACTAGTCACCCCGGCCCGCCGACCCGACCCCAGGATCGCCGGGCCGGGTGCCCGTTGATAAGGAGAAGAAATGAAGATTTGTCGCTTCCACAAGGACCGTATCGGTCTTGTTCAGGACGATGAGGTTGTCGATGTCACCTCGGCCCTCGACCTTTTGCCGCAACTGCGCTACCCGTTGCCGCGGCATGACCCGTTGATCGCACATCTTGACCAGCTCAAGGAGGTATTCCTTGTGGCTGCCAGGACCGGAGAGCGCAGGCCAGTCCGTGAACTGGCCTTCGATTCACCGGTTGCAAACCCCGGCAAGCTTGTCGCGGCGCCTGTGAACTACGTCAAGCACCTGGAAGAGGCGCGCGCGCAGAAGGATCTGCACCAGGGCAATGCAGCCCAGGTGCGGGTGATCCACGAGACCGGCCTGTTTCTGAAGGCTACCAGCAGTCTTATCGGCCCCTCCGAGCCGGTGACACTGCGCTTCCCTGATCGGCGCAGCGATCACGAAATCGAACTTGCGGTCATCATCGGCAAACGCGCCGACAGGGTGTCGGCGGAGCGCGCGCTGGAGTACGTCGCAGGATATGCGATCGGGCTTGACATGACGGTGCGCGGCGCCGAGGAACGCAGCATGCGCAAGTCCATAGACAGCTATTCGGTGCTGGGACCGTGGCTTGTAACAGCCGATGAAATCACCGATCCGTCCCAGCTCGACTTCGAACTGAAGGTGGACGGCGTCACCAGGCAGAAGGCCAATACGCGTGATCTTGTGCTGAGCGTGCCGGAACTGATCGAGATGGCCAGCCGATTCTATACACTGGAAGTGGGCGACGTCATCTTCACCGGGACGCCCGAGGGCGTCGGGCAGATTGAGCCGGGCAACAAGATCCATGCCTGGATCGACCGGATCGGCTCGATGGAAATCGACGTCACCTGACGCCAAGAAAAGCTGGCCATCTGCTTGTGGGTGGCCAGCTGCAATCGCTATGACTGTCTCAATCCATGTCGGCGTCACGTGCGGTCGGAATTGACGGTCGTGTGTTCTTGCGTGTTGCATAAACAAACGCTGCCATGGAAGTCAGGAACTGACGCTGCACCTCTGGATCAATTTCATCCAGGAGCAGCGACCTCAACTTCTCGACCCGATTGAACGCCTTGGTGTACAGCTCCTCTCCAGCAGGGGTGATGTCGAGCAGTTTCTCTCTGCCATCCGTATCACTCCTCTTGATCGAAAGCAGCCCGCGCTTCTCAAGCGCGCTTGCAGTTCGTCCACAGCTCGCCTTGTCAACTATGGCCCTCCGGGCAACTTCCGTCACGGACAGCCCCGGGAAATTTCGCGTTGTTGCGATAATGATCCAGCTCACAGGCGACAATTTCAGGCCAGCCATAGCCTCGTCGAAGCAATACAAGAAGACTTGGTAGCTACGCCGAATCAGATGCGCGGGATGGTCTATAAGAACCCTAAAATCGGCGACGTTACCTAGGGTTTCGGATGGTCCCCGCTTAGTATGATCTTTCATTCCCCGACCACCTTCTTTTTCTTCGCTGTTCGCCTAAGGCATAACACCCTTCAATACTGCCGACAATCTCGGGCTGCAGACGGACGTCCTTTACCCTTAGCGAAACCGGAAAACCCGGACTCGGGTCGGTCCACGGCTGGGGTCGGATCATCAATCGCTTGACTACCAGCAGCAAGATATGCATACAAGGTAGTATGCATGCTTAGTTTATAGCCCTTGATCTGCTTGATGACCATGGTCAGGCGGGGTTGGGCACGAAAAGGGCAGCCAAACGGAGGAATAAGTTCGTCGTTATTGTTCCCAAATGGGTGGGCAAGCCTGCCTTGAGTGGAGCAGTTTCGATTCGAACGACGTGCTGGGAGGGAGAATTTCTATGTCGATCCAAGTGGTGTTCATTGATTCGATGGGGGAGCGACGTGAGGTTTCGTCGCGCGAGGGTCAGTCTCTGATGGAGGCTGCGACGATGGCTGGCGTGCCGGGAATTGATGCGGATTGTGGCGGCGCTTGCGCATGCGCGACCTGTCAGGTCTATGTTGACCCCAAGTGGCTTTCTCTGCTTCCGCCGACCAGCGAAGGTGAAGCCAGTATGTTGGAGTTTGCGGCCAACAGGCAGGACAGCAGCCGGCTTGCTTGCCAGATTCGCATGACAGCAGATCTCGATGGCCTCACCGTCACCACCCCAGAGTTCCAGTTCTGATATATGTGACGCTTTCTATCTGATAGCGCCAAACGGAGGATAAATATGTCGCTGACCGAAAAGCCTGTGGAAACAGCAGAACGAAAGATGTTCTATGACAAGATCGATAGCGGGTCCTATACCCCACTTTGGACTGTTTTGTCGAACATCATCACTCCTGAGCCCAAAAGCGGTTGCTTGCCGCACCTTTGGCATTTCGACGAAGCGAAGGCCTACCTGCTGGAAGCGGGCAGTCTGATCACGGCGAAGGAAGCCGAGCGGCGCGTCCTTGTGCTTGAAAATCCAGGCCTGCGCGGTCAGTCCCGGATTACGACGTCGCTTTACGCTGGCCTTCAGATCGTCCTGCCGGGCGAAGTTGCCCCCGCGCACCGCCACAGCCAGTCAGCTTTGCGCTTCGTGATGGAGGGCAACGGCGCGCATACGTCAGTCGATGGCGAGCGCACAGTGATGAACTTTGGCGATTTCGTAATCACTCCGCCGGGAGCCTGGCACGACCACGGCAATGACAGCGACGCGCCGATGATCTGGCTCGACGGTCTGGATATTCCAATCGTGTCGGTGTTCGACGCCTCTTTCGCAGAAGAGCATCACGCGGATCAGCAGCCAATTACCCGCCAGCTTGAAGACAGCACCTGGCGCTACGGTGCCAACATGCTTCCGGTCGACTACGAAGCGACCAGAATAGCGTCGCCGATCTTCAATTACCCTTACGAACGCTCGCGCGAAGGCCTCGAGCATCTTTTGAAGCAGGGTGAGGTCGACCCCTTCCACGGTATCAAGATGCGCTATGTCAACCCGGTCGACGGCGGCTGGGCGATGCCGACGATTTCCCCCTGCCTTCAACTCCTTCCGAAACGCTTCAAGTCGCGGCCGTATCGGTCGACAGACGCAACGGTCTTTGTCGTCACTGAAGGCACCGGTCGCAGTGTGATCAATGGAAAGACTTACGAATGGGGTCCGAAGGATCTGTTCGTCGTTCCGAGCTGGCATACCGTCACGCATGAGGCGGACGGCGATGCAGTGCTGTTCTCTTACTCTGATCGCGTCTGCCAGGAGAAGCTCGGGCTTTGGCGGGAAGACCGTGGAAACGCGGTTCCGCTCGGCGCGAAGTGACTCTGTCCGGCATGGTGCGCCCTGGCTGCGCACCATGCCAATCCACGCAAAAAAACTCACACAAATCGGGACTTCAAGCCATGAAACATGAACTGCTCACGGTCGATGACGTGACAGGTTGCTGGGCGATCATGCCCACGCCGTCCAAGCCCAACGCGTCGGATCCGCGCGCTGAAGACACGGTCGATCTGGACGAAACGGCCCGTGTCGTCGAGGCCCTGATCGCCTCTGGTGTGAACGGGATTCTTTCTCTCGGCACCCTGGGAGAGGGAGCCACGACAACATGGCAAGAGAAGCAAGCCTTCATGCGCACGCTGGTCGAAGCCGGTCGCGGTCGCATTCCCATCTTCGGCGGGGCGACCGCCCTTAACACCCGCGACTCCATCAGCATGACCCGTGCCGCGCGCGAGATCGGGCTTAACGGGGTGATGATGGGGCCGCCGATGTGGGTTCAGCCTGATGTGCCGACAGCAGTTCAGTTCTTTCGTGATGTGGCCGAGGCGTGCCCGGACATGGCTATCTGTGCATATGCCAACCCCGAGGCATTCAAGTTCGAGTTCCCGCGTGCTTTCTGGGCGCAGATCTCCGAAATTCCGCAGATCGTATCTGCCAAGTACATAAACACGGCAGCGCTCTATACGGACCTGAACCTGACCAAGCGCCGCATTCGACTGATGCCGCTTGATGTGGACTATTACGCCGCCGCCCGGCTCGACCCCGAACACTGCACGGCGTTCTGGACCAGTGGCGCGGTTTGCGGGCCAGCACCTGTGATCCAGCTTCGCGACCTTGTGGCCAAGGCGGTAGAGACTGGCGATTGGACCCAAGCCAAAAAACTGACCGACAGGATTGGTTTCACCTATCGGACCCTCTTTCCCAACGGCTCGTTCAAGGAATTCTCGGTCTATAACATCGGCATCGAGAAGGCCCGTATGGATGCGGCAGGTTGGATGGTCGCTGGACCTTGCCGTCCGCCCTACCACCTGGTTCCCGCAACGGCTCTGGAGGGCGCGCGCGAGTCCGGGCGTCAATGGGCAAAACTCGCTGCGGAGCTTGAGACGGAGAGCGGCAAGTGACCAGTCGGCATCTTGACTTCTACTTCGATTTCATGAGCCCCTTCGCTTATCTGGCCTTTCACAAGGTGCCGGGGATCTGCAAGCAATACGGTCTGGAGTTTCGGCCCCATGTCGTGAACCTGCCGCAACTCAAACTCATGGCGGGGAATACCGCACCACCAAATGTCAGCCTGCCGTTGAAGATTCGCTATTTGAGCAAGGATCTCAACCGTTGGGCTGAGGAATATGGTTTGCCTTTGACCTTTCCGAAGTCACTCGCGTCCGAGAAGCTCAACAAGGCTTTTCTTTATGCAATGACGAAAGGCGAGGGAGAAGCCTTCATCCGGACTGCGTGGGACCGGGTCTGGGGAAAGGGTGCAGACTTGGCTGACCCGGCGTTGCTGGATGAATTGGCGAAGCAGTTCGGCTGGAATCCCGATGCTCTGTCGGCTTGGGTTTCATCGAAGGATGCTACAGACCAATACGAGGCGAGCACGCAGGCCGCGCATGAGGCAGGTGTGTTTGGTACGCCCACGATGATTGTGGGTGATCAGATGTGGTGGGGGAATGACCGCATCACATTTATGGAAAGAACGCTCCAGCAGGAGCTTTGACATCAACGCCATCCATCCATAGGGAGGAATAGTATGGCTCTTCAAAAACTGTCGCACGCGCACTTGCGGGTTAAGAACCTCGAGGAATCGGTGCGGTTTCACACCACTGTACTGGGGCTTGAGGAAATTGCTCGGCAAGACGGTACTGTTTACCTGACCTGCGGGACCGACGGAACTTTCGATGTGGCCGTGACCGAGGGTGGTACCGGCGTCATCAGCTTTGCGATCGCTGCGGATGATGAGGATGACCTCAATCACTACAGCAAGCGGGTTTCCGATGCCGGCGTCCAGGTTCGGGAGATGACGGACTGCGATCCGGGTGTCGAGAAGATCATCGAATTCGATCTGCCGCCCCAGAACCAGAAGATGCAGATTGCATTGCTGCGGTCCGAAGCGCGCAAGCACTACTATAACCCGGCTGCTCGCAAGGCCAACCACCTGAGCGGACTGGCGCCGCTTGACCTCGACCATATCACGCTGCGCGTCGGTCCTGATGCGACCCAGACGATCGAATTCCTGCGCAAGCATGTCGATTTCTATGCCTCTGACATTGTCGAGTTCCCCGGAGGCGCGGGGCGTCTTGCGGCCTGGATGCATGTCGGCGACTATCACCATGACGTGGCGATGTTTGCTGGTGCGCCGCATGAGACGCTCGACCATCTCGCATGGACGATCCCGAACATTGAATACATGAAGCTCATGCTCGATCAGGTCGCGCGCGGTGGGGTCATGACGGAAGCAGGTCCGGGCCGCCATGGCGTGGGTTCCAACCTATATTCATACTTCTTCACGCCCGATGGCAATCGCTATGAGCTTTCGGGGGAAATGCCGCGTTGTGTGGACCGCAGGGCAGAGCCATTCATCTGGAGCGCGGACCAGCCGGGCATCTTCAGCTCGTGGGGGGCTCCGTTCCCCGAGAGCTTCAGGGTAGGCTCCTAAGTTAGGACAGTGCCGCGCCGCAACGCGGACAGCTAATCAACAGATGACGCGCGGCACAGGTCTTCGCGTCATATATATTGTCGTCTGAGGAAGACCCCGATGGAACGTATCATCATCATAGGCGGTGGTTTGGCTGCTGTCTCCGCAGCGAAAACGCTGCGAACAGAAGGCTTTGAGGGCACTGTCACGGTCCTCTCGGAAGAAGGGCATTTCCCTTATGACCGCCCGCCGCTGTCGAAGGCGGTTCTTCAGGGTACGGCAGATGCACAGAGCACTTGCTTGCTGAACGCCGAGGCCGCGCAAAATCTTGGCATAGACCTTCTGCTCAACCAACGCGTCGAAGCAATCGACCGCGACGCGCATGTGGTACGGCTCTCCTCGGGAGCAAGCCTGCCCTATGACCGCCTGCTGATCGCGACCGGAAGTCGCGCCCGCATGCTTGATGGCCCCTTCGCGGGAAAAGCCAATGTTTTCTATCTGCGTACGATTGCTGATGCCGAGCGTTTGCGCGCGCAAATGGTGCCTGGAAAGCGGCTTTTGTCGATTGGCGCGGGTTGGATCGGTCTTGAAGTCGCAGCAACAGCCCGAAAAAGCGGGATGGAAGCGGTGGTCGTCGAACTCGCCGACCGGCTTTGCGCCCGCAGTCTGCCACAGGATGTCGGTGTCGCTTTGGCTGATGTGCACCGTGGCAATGGCACCGTGCTCCATCTGAATACCTCAATCGTGACGGTAGGCGGAGATGACCGGGTTGATAGCGTCACTCTGTCAAACGGGGAAACGCTGCTGGTTGACATGGTCGTCGTCGGGATCGGCGCGAGTGCGAATGATGCGATCGCGCGGGAGGCTGGCCTGGAGACGGGCAATGGCATCATCGTAGATGAATTTCTGCGCACGTCCGACCCGCTGATTTTTGCGGCCGGGGATGTGGCGGCCATGCGGGTTGGCGGTGGCCAGCCGACACGGATGGAATCCTGGGCCAATGCGCAGGACCAGGCCGCTGCGGCCGCAAGAAACATACTGGGGAAGAGCGAGCCCTATGCCATCAACACCTGGTTCTGGTCTGATCAGTACGACCTCAACATTCAGATGATCGGCGATAACCAGCCCGCTGGGGGAACTTTGCTTGTGCGGAAGGGCGAAGGAAAGTCGTTCACCCGTTTCTCGGCCATCGGTGATCGGCTGGTCGGTGCCATCTGTTTCGGTGCGCCCCGCGACATGGCGATCGTTCGCCGCCTCATGTCGAAAGGCTACGCAGTGACTGACGACTCGCTGATCACAGCACCAGACCTTCGTAAGCTACTGTAAGCACAAAGAATACCCAACCAGGCGAAGACCTGGGCAACGCCATCAACAAGAAGTCCAACACATAGGGAGGAAACGCATGTTTAAAACTTACTATACGGCAACACTCAGCGCTTGTCTGGCTCTAGCCCAAACTTGCGCTGCCCAAGCACAGGATGCAGACCAGAACGGCTGGTATCTCCGGGGGGGGCCCGTGGGGGTATTCTTCAGCCCCGGTGCCGAACTGTCGGTCGGAGGAGCGCCATTCCCCGGCACCGATGTTTCGGTCGGCGACAACTACTCGCTCAGCTTTGATATCGGCTATCGCATCAACCCGCAGCTTTCCGCCACCTTCACATTCGGAATCCCACCCATCGCAGAGATTCGCGGCGAAGGAAGCCTTGCTGGGGCCTATCTCGGGGATGTGACTTACGCACCTGCGATTCTCGCACTCCAATACCGCATTCCGACCCGTAATCCGAAATTCGAGCCCTATGTCGGCGCGGGCATCAACTATACCATCATTCTGGATTCGGACGGGCGCGATGTGGCCGGCTTCGAGGCGGAAAACGCTTGGGGTGCCGTCCTCCAGGTCGGTTTCGAAAGCATGATCAATGAGCGGATGGGTATCTACTTCGACGTCAAGAAAATCTGGCTCGATGCTGACGTCAAGGGCACATTGGGCGTCGGCGGGCCGTCAGCGACAGGTAGTGCGACGCTCGATCCTCTGCTTGTCGGAACCGGTCTGGTCTGGCGCTTCTGAGGCATATACTCCGTCTGCAGTTTCGGGGTACCTGTGCTGAAACACAAAGGAAGGAAACACTGTGAGAATGGAACTCTACTACATACCTGCGGCCTGTTCGTTGGCTGCTCACATCAGTTGTCTGGAGGCGGAGATACCCACGACTTGCCGAATGGTCGTGATGGACCCGGCGGGAAACAAGGTCGATGGTGAGGACTATAGCAAGATCAACCCACTGGGTCTGGTCCCCACCATCGTCGATGGCGAGACCAAGATCTCTGAGGCTGCCATTGTGCTGCAATACATTGCGGACAAGGCAGACGGAAAACTCGGCAAGGTGACGGGAGATGAGCGTTGGAAGCTTCTTGAAACCCTGAACTTCATCTCTACAGAGCTTCACAAGACAATGGCGCCGTTGTTCCGTCCTGATCTGCCGGTCGAAGCCCGTCCTTTCTTCGAAAAAATGGCTGCCAACCGTCTGACCGAAGCAGAGAAGCGCATTGGAAGTGCCGGCTATCTTGTCGGCGACAGCTTCACCGTCGCCGACGCCTATCTCTTCACGGTGCTCGGTTGGAGCAACTTCCTCAAGATGGACATGTCTCCTTGGCCGAAGCTCGTCGAATACGCGCAGCGGATCGGTTGCCGTCCGGCTGTCCAGCAGGCTCTTAAAGAGGAGGGGCTATT